>ENA-OURS01003494-OURS01003494.1-human-gut-metagenome-genome-assembly--contig:-NODE-3494-length-9864-cov-2.321745_pt1 | contig 9864 bp, 9 predicted proteins | sample MGYA00242109_ERZ509010 | MGnify/ENA primary metagenome ERZ509010 (study PRJEB26280, sample SAMEA2338774) | human gut metagenome | biome: human gut; feature: human-associated habitat; material: faeces... | reverse complement strand
CCGAAACCCGTCTCGTGGTGACGGTGGAAGACGGTGTTGTCGAAGGCGGTGTCGGGGAAGAGGTGCTCGCCGAGCTTGCGCGCCAGGACGCGAAGGCGCCCGTGCTCACGCTGGGCATTCCCGACCGCTACATCATGCAAGGCGCCCCCGATTTCCTTATGCATGAGCTCGGCCTTGATGCCGAAGGGATCGCCGCTGCTATTGAGGAGAAACTCGAAGCGCTCTAACGAGGGCATCAGGCGCTGCTTTGCGCGGAATGCGATGGTCCTCTGGCATTCTGATGCATACTGAGGTGAGCTTGTAGCGAAGGCGCGGGCATTTATGGAATCCTCAAGTCCGTTCTTCAGCATTCAAGATTCAAATAACTAATTATTTGTGATATTGAGATACTATTAAGTATTCTGTATAGTAATGCTATTACAACGAATATAAAGTATTTTGAATGGCGGTATTGCATGTGGACCAACGCTTACTCATACGAGGACATCGGCGAGTTTCTGCGTGAGGCACGCAGGGAGCGCGGCATCACGCAGGTCGAGATGGCGAAAAAGCTCGGCTTCTCGTCGGTGACGCTTTCGGCGCTTGAGACAGGCAAGAACGTGTCGGCGGTCAAGGTTGACCGCTACCTGCAGCAGCTGGGCTTTCGCATGGTCATCGTTCCCAAGGGCGCGGACGTGAAGGTGACCGAATGAGGCAGCTCGACGTATTTCTGGGGGATAACCTGGTCGGGCATGTTGTCGAGAACCGCAAGGGAGGACGCTTCGAGTACGAGCAGTCGGTCGCCGATAAGCTCGCCGGTCGGCCAGTACTCTCGATGGCGTTTCCCGCGAAGGGTCGCCCGTTCGGCGAGGCAAAGACCTCTGCATGGTTTAACGGTCTGCTTCCCGAGGGAAGCCGTCGCGACGAGATCTGCAGGAGCCTTGGTGTTTCGCCCTACGATTGGATCGGCCTTCTTGCTGAGATAGGCTGGGAGTGCGCTGGTGCAGTGAGGGTCTTCGAGCGCGGCCGCAAGAGGGCTCGCGAATTGCGGTTCGAGGCGATTTCTCCATCGGCGCTAGCCGAAAAGCTCTCGAGCGTTACGGCACGACTTCCGCGAGTCGAGAGTGAGCTGTTTCGTATGTCGCTTGGTGGATTCCAAGAGAAGATGTGCGTCGTTATGCCGACGATTACCGAGGGAGCGTACTCCGTCGTTGCCGACGACGTCCTGCTACCGATGGGCGACAGCTCCAGTACACATATCCTCAAACCCGAAAGCGAGCATTATCCCGGTTTGGCTGAGTCGGAGGCCTGGGCTATGACGGCAGCTGGGCACGCGGCGCGTGCGTCTAAGGTGGCTCTGCTCGACTTGGACGATGCGCCGGGCACGCTTGTGGTCGAACGCTACGATAGGGTTGTCGACGACGTCTCCAAGTGCGTAGCTAGGCTTCATCAAGAGGATGCTTGCCAAGCGCTCGGAATCGATCCGCACGGCAAGTACGCCACCGCAAGCGCACCCAAGGGCGATGACCCCACGTACGTCGCAATTGCCGACTTGCTGCAGAAATATTCCTCCGACCCCGAGGGCGAGAAGGAAGAGCTGTTGCGCCAGCTCGTTGCGAATCTGGCGCTTGGCAATTGGGATGCGCACGCCAAGAACACATCGTTTCTCTACCGCGAGCGGATGGTTCCTGAGCTTGCGCCGCTCTACGATGTGGTGCCCATTGCCGAGGTTGAGCCCCGTACAGGGATTCTTTCCATGCGCGTCAACGGGGTGATAAACCCTGAGAAGCTGACGCGGGCCGACATCATCGCCGAGGCCGCTTCCTGGGGATTGGACGCGGCGGGCGCTGAGACGGTCATCGACTGTGCGCTTCGTAATCTCGAGGAGGGCATTCGCGCCGCATCAATGGCTTACCCGGGTGCTGCATCTCGCCATGAGGCCAACGCTTTGGGAAGGGTGTGTAGGCTGAAAAGGGATTTTCAGCCTTGAGATGTCGTCGGTTCCTGAGGGCGGAGAATCCGGAATCTAAGGAAGCCCCATGCTGCTCGCAAAACCCGCCCCCATCGGCGAGCGGTGCTCTGAAATCTGCTTGAAACAATAGCCCTAGGTCAGGTGACCCGGGGTTATTTCTTCTCTGTTTCGCTCGCGCTTCCCGTTTGTTACGGTGCGTTTGAATGAACGTTAACACTGGGCTTCACGCCGTTTGAGCGCGTTTTGAGGTGCGATTATCTTCTCTGTCATACAGATGCACGTCTAGAAACAGAGGAGGTAAATGCAATGTTTGACTCGGGTAATACAGGATTCATGCTCGTTTGCGCGATGCTGGTCCTGCTTATGACACCTGGCCTTGCGTTCTTCTACGGAGGTCTGTCACGCCGCAAGAACGTTGTTAACACTATGATCATGGTGTTCGGCGTCTTGGGCATCGTTGCAATCACGTGGACGATTTTCGGTTGGTCTTTCGCTTACGGCGGAGACGGCTCGATTCCGTTCTTCGGAGGCTTCGACCAGATCGGTCTTACGGGCCTGGTCGCCAACATCACTGGTGAGGCACCCGAAGCGCTGAGTCACGACTGCTACCCCGCGATGGCGGATGTCGTCTTCCAGCTGGCATTCTGCATGATCACCACGGCGATTATCACCGGTTCTCTTGCGGGCCGTATGAAGTATGGTGCGATTTGCGCGTTCGTTGCCATTTGGACCATCGTGGTGTATCCGCCGCTGGCGCACATGGTTTGGGGCGGTGACGGCTCCCTCATCGGCGACACCATCGGCGCGCTCGACTTCGCAGGCGGCGATGTTGTCCACATCTCCTCTGGCTTGACCGGTCTTGTCCTCTGCCTGCTTTTGGGCAAGCGAAAGGGCTTCGGCATGATGAGCTACCGTCCGCACAACGTTCCGTTCGTTGCCCTGGGCGCTACGCTTCTGTGGTTTGGCTGGTTTGGCTTCAATGCGGGCTCGGAGTTCGCGGCTGATGGTGTTGCGGCGCTCGCCTTGGTGAACACAGTCGTCGCTTCCGGCTCCGCCCTCATCTCGTGGGTAATTGTCGAGCGCGTGAAGGTTGGCAAGCCCACCCTCGTCGGTGCTGCCACCGGTCTTGTTGCGGGCCTCGTCGTAATCACCCCTGCTGCTGGCTTCGTGGAGCCTTGGGCTGCGCTCGTCATGGGCCTCATCGTTTCCCCCATCTGCTACTTCGCGATTTCCTTCTGCAAGGCCAAGATCGGTTACGACGACGCACTTGATGCATTCGGTTGCCACGCAGTCGGCGGCATCGTCGGCGGCATCTGCACCGGCATCTTCTGCGTACCCGAGCTCTCCTGGACCGATTTCGGCGGCCTCATCTACACCGGCGATGCCTCGCTTTTGGGCAGCCAGATCCTGGGCATCCTGATCACGGTCGTGTTCGTTGGCGTGCTCGACGTGGTCATCGGCCTCATCGTGAAAGCGTGCTTCAAGGGCAGCCTGCGCGTCAGCGAGGAAGAAGAGGCGCAAGGCCTCGACGTTGCGGCACACGGCGAGTCCGCGTACCCTGCCTATATCGGTCTTGACTAGGCGAGTTTTAAGGAAGGAGTAGAAACCTATGAAGAGGATCACTGCGATTGTCCGCCCCGAGAAGCTCGAACCGCTCAAGGAGGCACTCTTTGCAGCAAAGGTTGGCGGCATGACAATTTCCCAGGTCAACGGCTGCGGCAGTCAGCATGGCTGGAAGGAATACTACCGCGGCACCGAGGTTCTGCTGAACATGGTGCCCAAGGTGAAGTTCGAACTCGTGGTTGCCGATGGCGAGGTTGACGGGCTGGTGAAGGTCATCACCGAGACGGCGCGCACGGGCAACGTGGGCGACGGCAAGATTTTCGTCTCTCCGATTGACGAGGTCATCCGCATCCGCACCGATGAACGCGGAGAGTCGGCGGTATAAGCCCGGCAAGCGTTCGCGTGACAGCTTGAGTTCTCCAATTCAGAAGGCTCCGATGGATTTTCCGTCGGAGCCTTCATCATGCTTGCGCAAAGAATCTACTAATGATATATACTCCTATTAACATTACCTGAATTTGGCAGTTTAAAAGGCCCGTTTTCCCACTTTGAGCTGGGCAAACGGGCCTTTTTGCGCTTACTTTTTCTTGTTCGGACTGGGATCCCAGCGGTTTGCCTGGGCGAGAACCGCCTTGATATCCTTCAGCTGCATGTTCTGCCGGGTCAGGTCGATCCCGGCCATCCTGCACAGGTCGTCGGTGGCGTCGCTCCCGTGGTCGAAGACCCACCAGTTGCCGTCGAGGTTGGTGCCGCACATCGCGGCGAGCTCTTCGGCGATGGTGCCGGCAGAGTACTTGCCGCCGGTCAGGGCCTGGATGACTCTCAGGATGCAAAGCGCCACGTAGCAGGTGAGGAAGTGCGCCTCGATGTGCTCTTGCCTGGAGACGTAGACCGGCCGGGTCTCGAGGTCGCTCTTGGTGACCTTGAAGGACTCCTCGATTTTCCAAAGGCCCCTGTAGGCCTCGATAACGGCGTCGTCGCCCATGTCCGTCTCGGAGGTGACGATGCAGTAGTAGCCGTCGCAGGCCTCGTCCGCGGCCAGGCGGTCCTCGTCGAACTCTAGCGCGGTGGCGGCCTCGAGCAGCTCGCCGGTCTTGCCGTCGACGTTCAGTCCTTTCACGTACTTGGCTGCGCCGAAGTGCATGGCGGCGGTGTAGGCCCCTGGATCTCCGACCAGCCTCCTGGCCTTGTCGATCGAGGCCTGGCGCTCCTTGCGGGCGCGCCTCTCGTACTTCTCCGACCAGAAGGCGACGTACTTGACCTCGACATCGACTTTGCGCTGGCTGCCGTTGGGGTCGGCTACGCTCACCGTCTTGTAGCCCTGCCTGCTCTTGACCTTGTAGGTGACGTGGCCGTCGGCATTCGCCGCGCACTCGTAGCCGTCGTCGGAGAGCACCCAGTTCTTGAGCTCGGCGTCCGACTTGGTGCCGCGGATGGACTGCGAGTAGACGAAGCCGTCGCCCCTGGCCACGAGCGCGGCGATGTTGGCGGAGCAGTTGTTCCCCTTGTCGCCGACCACGACGACCCTGTCCTGCCCGTAGTCTCGCTTCATCTCGGCGAGCACGTCGAGCATGGTGAGCGGGTCGGGGGTGTTGCCGGGGAAGAGTCTGTAGCCGATCGGGATGCCCCTGGAGTCCTGGAGCAGCCCCATCTGCACGATGGGGCTCTTTCGGTGCTCCTTGGACGCGCCCCTCTGCCTCAGGCCGCCCTCGTCGGGGTCGTCGACCTCGAAGTAGTAGTTGGTGACGTCGTAGAACACGCAGGCCGTGTCGCGTATGCCCATCTTGTCGACCGCGCGGTTGATCGCCGAGACGACCTTGTCGCGGGCCTGGGCGAGAGGGCCGAGCGCGCGGTAGGTGTCGTCGAGCGTGAACTCGCACCTGAAGAAGTGGCGCTGCCTGTTCTCCCAGGCGTGCTTCTTGGAGCCGGGGTCGATGATGCGCTCGGTCACCAGCAGCCTCATGACGGCGTTGGCGTCGAAGGAGAACCTCCTCTGCTTGAGGTGGTTGCGGACCACCTGCTCGACGCCGAGGGCGCCGTAGACGGCCAGCAGCACCGCCGAGCCGATGTTCTTGCGCGCGACCTTGCGCTTGTCGATCTTCTGCTGGGGGTGGATCGCGATCTGCACGCTCTGCCGCCCGGCCCTCGCCGCGGCGTTGGCCTCGTCGCACACCTGCCTGAAGTGCGCTATGGGGTCTTCGTGCTCTCTCTCGAGCTCGTCGAGGTAGCCCAGCGACTCCACCGTCCTGTGCTTGACCTTGCCGCCCTCGCGGTAGCCCTCCACCAGCGTGAGGTAGACCCTGCCGTCCTTGCGCCTCGACTTATGCAGATACACCGTTCGAACTGGCCTTTCCCTGTTTTTGCAGATGTCATATTCTACCATAAACAGCAACAAACAGCAACATAGAAAAGTAATGAAACTTGACACAAAACAAGCCGCTGACCTGCGGCTAGGATAGAAAACGGACTAGTTATGCTGCGAAACTATGGAGCTCTTTGCCCCTTAGCATCTGACAATCTTTGGTATATCCTCGCCACGCAGTAAGTATCTTAGCCATTTTCGTTATAATGACTAAGATACTTACTGCGTGGCGAGGATACGGGCGATGCAATTCGATTACGAGAACATCTTAAGAAAGCTGATGACCCCCGAAATCGTATCGGCACTCGGCGTGGTCAAGCAGCGTCAAGGCGAGCAACGGCTCCTCAGCGGCACTCGCCTGGAAACGCTGTCGAGGCTGTGCGATAGGGCGAAAATCCAGTCGACAGGCGCATCGAACCGCATCGAGAACATCTCGACGACCGACAAGCGCCTGCGCGAACTCGTGCGAGACGAAGCCCAACCGCGAACCCGCGACGAACGAGAAATCGCGGGGTACCGTTACGTGCTCGACATAATCCACACGCAGCACGACGACATCCCGATAACGCCGAACGTGATTCTCCAACTGCATCGCGACCTCTTCCGATATACGGGGATTTCGTTCGCAGGGAAGTTCAAGGATTCCGACAACGTCATCGCGGAGCGCTCCGAAACCGGCGAGCTCGTCGCCCGATTCCGCCCAACAAGCGCCGCCGCCACGCCGTTCGCAATCGAACGGATTTGCGAAGAATACCGACGCCAAATCGCCCGTGCGACCTTCGACCCGCTGCTGACGAGCCTGGTGTTCGCCTTCGACTTCGTGAGTATTCACCCTTTCAACGACGGCAACGGGCGCATGAGCCGGCTCATCACGCTTCTGCTTATGTACCGAAATGGGTACACCGTAGGCAAATACGTGTCAGTGGAATCGGAAATCGAGGCGACCAAGGAAACCTATTACGAAGTTCTCGCGGCGAGTTCAGTTGGGTGGAGCGAAGGCAAAAATGACTACGGCCCCTTCGTCGTCTACATGCTGGGCGTTATCTCGGCGTGCTACGAGAAGCTCAGTGCGCATTTAGAGACATTGCTGCGCGCAGAGACCGGTGAAGATTCCCTGCGCCGTTACTTCAACAGCTTGCCGGGATCGGCGAGCAAGAGGGAAATCCTCGAGGACAACCCTACCGTAAGCCAGCGGACGACCGAGCGAATCTTGCAGAAGCTGCAAGCCGAGGGATTCATCGAGAAGGTCGGCGCCGCACGTGCAACACGCTATCGGAAGGTGAAGCAGCGGGAAGACGAGGCGTCTACGGAAGGGAGAGCTGGGGGCCGAGGATAATCTGCGCATCTTCGAGCACCAGGTCACAGATCCATAAACTGCACCCAGAGCCGTTGGCACGGCCGATCCCGCCATCGACTAAACGGCGCATGAAGCCTGGTCGGCCTTTCTCGTCCGACGGTCGACCAGCTGCACCAGGGCAATCGCCCCCACGATTACAACGACGCCGCCCGCTTCTGGCCCTGCATTCCCAATCCCTGCAATTTCCCTGTCACCCTATCTGTTAGAATACATCTCAATAATTGTATTGCATCATGCAAGCAAGGAGGCGCCGTGAGGTACGCAGATCTTATCGATGGAAACGTTACGAAAAGCGAACTCAAAACCTATCTAGTCGGGGGCGAGAACGTGGCCGTGACGGTTCGCATACCCAAGAACATGCGCGATATAGCCAAACAGGCCGCCGAACTTTCGGGTGTGAGCTTTACCTCGCTTGTGAAGATGAGCCTCATCGAGCACCTTGCGGAAAAGGACAACTAGCATGGCCGACATCAAAAAGATTGAAGACGAACTGTGGGAAGCTGCCGACGAGCTTCGCGCCAATTCAAAGCTCACCAGCCAACAGTATTGTATGCCTGTGCTGGGACTCATTTTCCTGCGCTACGCCTGGGGCCGCTTCAAGCGCGCCGATGCGCAGATAGATGCCGAACGTGCGCTCATCGAAGGTCGCAAGCCGCCTAAGGAACCACAGGACTACACGGCTAAGGGAGCCATGTTCATTCCAGAAGAGGCTCGCTACGACTATCTGTTGAACCTTCCTGCGCAGGCAGACATCGGCCGTGCCGTGAACGCGGCTATGGATGCCATCGCCCACCTCAACCCCAGCTTGGCGGGCGTTTTACCTAATACTTATACCGAGCTTGGCAACGAGCTTCTGACAAGCGTTATCCGCATTTTCAACAACCCGGCACTCGACGAAGAGGGCGACGACATCATCGGGCGCATATACGAGTACTTCCTAGGCAAGTTCGCGCCCGCCGTGGCAAGCGACGACGGCGTGTTCTTCACTCCCAAGTCGCTCGTGCGCATGATCATGAATGTGATCGAGCCTGTGCGCGGCACCATGCTGGACCCAGCCTGCGGCAGCGGTGGCATGTTCGTATCGGCAAGCGACTACGTGCGCGAGCAGGGCGGAAACCCTGCGCAGTCCATGATGTTCTACGGGCAAGAGAAAGTGGACTACAACGCCAAGCTGTGCCTTATGAACATGGCGGTTCACGGCATGCAGGGCAACATCAAAAGCGGGGACGAGGCCAACAGCTTCTACCACGACGCGCATGCGCTTGAGGGTGCGTGCGATTACGTGGCCGCAAACCCGCCCTTCAACGTGGATAAGGTAAAGTGGTCGGCCGCGGTAGACGCGGGCCGCTTGCCTTTGGGCGCGCCCAAGGAAAACAAGAAGCACGAGGTGTCCACAAGCGGCGCCAACTACCTGTGGATCAACTACTTCTACTCGTATCTGAACGACCACGGTCGTGCGGGCTTTGTTATGGCAAGTTCCGCCACCGACTCCAACGCCGAGCGCGCCCAACGCCGCGCGCTTGTGGAAGCGAGTGCGGTGGACGTGATGCTGTACGTGGGCAACAACTTCTTCTACACCAAAAGCCTGCCGTGCACGCTGTGGTTCTTCGATAAGGACAAACCGCAGGCCATTCGCGACAAAGTGCTGTTCATCGATGCGCAGCGTTACCACACCGCGGTAAGCACCACGCTGAACGAGTGGACGCCCTGGCAGCTGAAGAATCTTACCGCTATCGTGTGGCTCTATCGCGGCGAGCAGGAGAAATATCGCAAGCTGCTAGGCGCTTACAAGGCTCGGTGCACCGAGCTTGCCGTGCTGTTTGCGGGCGAAGCGGCTAAGAAGCTTTCGAATGTGTGCGGCGTTGAGGATTTCGCAGCTGCGCACGCAGCTATGCTCACGGCTATCGAAGGTCAGAAGGCCGATGCCAAAGCTGAGGTTGAGGCATTGCCCAAGCGTCAGCAGAAAAAGCGCCGCGAGGAGCTTGCCGCGGTTGCAGCGCAGCTTGAAGCCGCCGCTACCGAAGTCGGCGAAGGCGTATGGTTGGTAGAGAAATTCGGCGAAGGCGAGTACGCCGATGTGCCGGGTTTGTGCAAGGTGGCTAGCAAGAAGGATATTCAGGGCGATGCGCCCGCCGACAAAAGCTCCTGGAGCCTGACGCCCGGCGCCTACGTGGGCGTGCCGCCCGTGGAGGATGACGGCGTGGACTTCCACGAACGCATGGGCGAAATCCAGGAGGAACTTGCCCGCCTGCAAACCGAGAGCAACGAGCTCATGGCCACCATCACCCGCAATTTTCAGGAGCTGGGGCTATGAGTGAATGGAAGCGGTGCACGGTTGGCGATGTATGTGAGGTATTCGATGGACCTCACGCAACGCCTCCTCAAAGCAATGATGGACCAATTTACCTGGGCATTCCCAGTATTCGTTCCGACGGTAGCATCGATTATGAAAACAGTAAGCGCATATCATATGAAAACTACCCCAAATGGACAAAACGAGTAACCCCGCAGGAAAATGACGTCGTCTTCTCGTATGAGGCGAATCTTGAATCGTATGCCAGAATTCCCGCCGGTTTTGAAGGATGCCTGGGGCGGCGCATGGCGATTATGCGCCCCGACCCCTCGGCAATC
>ENA-OURS01003486-OURS01003486.1-human-gut-metagenome-genome-assembly--contig:-NODE-3486-length-9888-cov-1.843283_pt1 | contig 9888 bp, 6 predicted proteins | sample MGYA00242109_ERZ509010 | MGnify/ENA primary metagenome ERZ509010 (study PRJEB26280, sample SAMEA2338774) | human gut metagenome | biome: human gut; feature: human-associated habitat; material: faeces... | reverse complement strand
TGCGCTATATCGATATCTTCGAAAGAAGAAAATCATCAAAGAAAATCCGATGGAGTTCATTGACCGACCGACTAAGGACGTGGCTGTTGTGAAGCAGACATACCTTACGCCGGATGAGGTCAAACTGATGCGAGAGAAGTTGAACGCTCTGGTTGAAACTGCGACCACAGTTCACATGAAGGATAATGCGATGACGCTGCGTCTATACGCACTATTATCGCTATCCACGATGGCTCGTGTCAATGCTGTGCGGAATACACTCTGGAAGTCTATCGACTATGAGAACCGTATGGTGCATGACGTTCTGGAGAAGGAAGGAAAAATTGTTGACCTGATGTTCAGCAAGGAAGTTTCTGAGCTTTTGAAAGAGCTGAAGGAATACCGTACTGAGCATGATATTGAGGATGGCGGCTATGTGTTTGTTGGTACGAAAATCAATGGCGCATGGATGCCGATTACTTCGAGCACGGCTGGTGACTGGTGTAAGAAAATTGGCGAGATGATTGACGAGCCTACGCTGCACCCACACGACTTCCGGCATAGTGGTGCTACTCTGCTGAAGAATGCGGGTATGAGTCTGGAAGATGTCTCTTCCCTGCTCAACCATGCTGGCACGGATGTGACCAACAAGTATTACATCAAAAAGGATACGACAAAGATTCAGTCTGCAAAGGATCGGTTCGAGATTTGAGGTTGAGTGAATGAAACAGTCATATACAAACTTCGATGACCTATTGAGTGATGTAGCAGATGGTGTGGAGCAGATTATGCAGGACGTAGCTCCGCAAATCGAAACAGTTCTTCAAGCAAGTGCGAAGAAAAATATTCAGTCACAATCAGCCCGTTCTGCTGGAATCGAAGATGCAAGTAATATTGTGAGTAGTGTAACTCGTGATGGAAACACTGTTACGATGATTGTGAAAGATATCGCAAAACCGCAACCGTCTTATTTTCTTGGTAGAAAGAATTTTGATTCTCAAAGAGCATCAGATACTTTGTTATACAGGGAATACCATCATGGTAATTCTCCACTTGTTTGGAATGAGAATGGTGGAGCGAATGTTTTATTTGATGAACGTGAGAATGCGGCTGTTGGTGGAACTATGTTTGCGAACTGGATTGAGAATGGTCTTTGGATGGATTTGAGTTATTATCTTCGGTCTGGTGGGCAGAAAGAATATCGCCCTGCACGTCCGTTTATTGCTCCTGCGCAAGTCGAGGCGGCAATGATTGTTAAGACGGCTTTACATGGATTGTAAAAGCCATCTTTTATGAGGATTTATTTGGAATAAAATTCAATGAGAGGAGGGCTGGCTTTAAGGAGCTGGCCGCTTCTCTTTTTTGTTTTGAAAGGAATGTTGAAAATGGAAAAGAGAGGTGACCAACATGGGTAAAGAAGATAGTGCATCTTCTAGTGCAACCATAGACACTTCCTCTGTAACGGCTATAAAGGTCAAGGTCGTTCTTGATACTACTACCGAGGAATTAAAGAATCAATTTAAGGGAGTTCAAAACAGTTTCAAAAAGACTCCTGTGGAGATTTCCTTTGGTATAAACGAAGGCGCGACAATCGGCAATGTCAATTCCGCATTGAAGCGAATCATTAAAAAGGTCGAGTCTCCAAAGCTCACATTGAAAATTGACGAGTCTAATATTGATGCTGCTATACAAAAAGCAACAAAAAAAGCTCAAAATGGTGCTAGTAAAGGTAGTGGTACTACTGTTAAGGTAGGTGCTGATACAAAAGAAGCCACTCAAAAATTAAATGCTTTTTATTCTCGTGTGAAAGAGATTGGTAAGGTACGAGCAGAAATTCAGGATGGTCTTTCCAATGGTGCGTTATCAAAAGACTTACAACAGAGCTATGTGTATTTACAAAGTTTACGCGAAGAAGCGAAGAGGCTTCAAAAGGAACTTGGTTCTGCAATACCTACTGGAGAATATTCAAAAGTAAATGAAATTTCAAGAAAGTCTCCAAATCGAAATCGAAACGACGCAACCGATCTCGATAAACTTCGGGAAAGAGTAACTGCCGACTATAATGCAGGGTACGATTCAAATGTTTCTAGGCTGATTACAAGATTACAAGAAAGTGCAAAACTTTCTAAAGATGCTTTAAATTTAAGTGCAAAAGATTGGTCTTCTAGCGAATTAACCGAAGTTCTAAATCAACTTGAATCAATTGACGATGAAGTTGCTCGACTTAAAGAATCTCTTGGAGACGCTATTCCTGCAGATGCAAAATCAAAAATTGAAGAGCTTGAGCGAACCGCCACCAACGGATTAAATCGAGTACAGGCAAAGTTACTTGACTTAAACGAGAAAACTTTGCAGACAAATCTTGATAGGATTTCCGAAGACGAGAAGAAGCAACTTGAAACTCGTGAGAAAACAATAGAGTCGTTTCAAAAAAAGATTCAGGAATTCGAGAATAATTCGAAGAATGACCGTTATCGAAGTATTCCATCCGTTCAAGAGTATGTTGGCGGTAAAGATGGTGAATCTGGCAAGTTAGCCGAAATGAAAGCCGCTTTACAAAATATTCAAGATAGTAAAGCAAGTGCTACGATTGAAGATTTTGACAACAAGTGTAAATCATTAAATAATACTTTGGCAGAGTCGAGCCAACACATTAAAGAACTTGGTATTGAAAGTGGAAAGAATGTCGATGAAAAACAGCTAAAGAGTATTTATCTTCGTGCTCAAAAACTTGAAGATTCCATTCCAAATTTAAGCAAATATCCTGATATTGCAAACGAACTTGCAAGAATCAAACAAGCATCTCTTGATGGCAGTGAAGGCGTCACTAAACTCGATGCGGATTTAACAAAGCTTGAGGTTACGGCAGAAAAAACCGGAGCAACTACTGAGTCTTTAGGTGGTAAATTGTCTCGTCTATTCAAAGAGCACTTCCAGACCGCCATCGCTATGGCTGGCGTTGCGATGGTCAAACAAGGTCTGCGAGAGGTCTATGATAATGTTCTGGAACTGGACACGGCTGTAACAGAGCTTAAAAAAGTCAGTAAAATGACTGGCGACGAGATGAATGAATATCTCGATAGAACTGCAACAAATGCTCGTGAGCTTGGCGCGAATATCTCCGATCTTGTGAGTAGCACAGCCGATTGGAAACGACTTGGATATACGGATAAAGACTCTGAAGAGCTTGCTCGTGTGTCTGCGCTTATGGCGAATGTTGGAGACCAGATTGAGAACGCAACGACTGCTTCCTCTTACCTGATTTCTGCAATGCAAGGTTTTGGGTTGGTTGCTGATGATGCAGAGCGTCTTCTAGACTGCATGAATCAAATCGCTAATACCGAACCAGTCAGTATGAACGACCTTGGAATTATCATGCAGAAAAGTTCCGCTGCGATGTCTGCCGCCGGAAATACATATCAGGAGACGCTTAGTTTGGCGGCTGCTGTAAATGGTGTACTTCAGGACGCCGATACGAGTGGCACTTACCTAAAAACTTTGAGTATGTACCTTCGTGCTTCAAAAACAGATGCGGAGAATGCCGGTATTGCAACAGATGGGATGGCAGATTCTGTATCCGAACTTCGATCTGAGTTGAAGCAACTTGCTGGTGTTGATATTATGAAGGATGATAATACCTTCAAATCAACATATCAGATTATGAAGGAGCTTTCTGAGGTTTGGAAAGATCTGTCTGACACAACACAGGCAAATATTACTGAGTTAATCTCTGGAAAGAGAGGAGGTCAGAGTACATCTGCCCTGCTGAATAATTTTAGCGTTGCTGAAGATGCCATGAAGCAGGCGCTTAATTCTAGCGGCAGCGCAATGCGTGAGAATGAGACCTATATGCAGAGCCTGCAAGCGAAGCTTAATCAGCTTGATTCTGCGTTTCAGAAATTTAGTACAGACTTGATGAAGTCTGATATTCCGAAGTTTTTCGTAGATCTTGCAACGGTTTTTGTTGACGGTGCAGATAACGCTGTAAAATTTGCTGGTACATTACCCACTTTGACAGCCGCCATCTCCGGTGTGTTGTCCGTAATGCAGATGAGCGGAAAGCTCAAAAATGGTGCGGGTAAAGTTAATATGCCCTCTTATATTTGTTGCGTATAAAAATATAGGATGCGGCACCATGTAAAAATAAAATAACCCCTAGAGTGCTGGGAAACCCTAAGAGCCATATCGCCTATATTTATATAATGTAGGAATCGAAAGATAGAAACAAGGATATGGATGCTATTGTTGATGAGGTTCTTGAAATTGATGCAGAACGTCGTGAGCTTATGAAAGCAACCGATGCTCTCAAGCAGGAGCAGAACGCCGCAAGTAAAAAAATTCCTCAGATCAAGAAAGAGGGCGGCGACATCTCTGAATTCATGACAAGAATGAATGAGATTAAGTCAAAAATCAAAGCGGACGACGCTAAAATTGCAGAGCTTGACGCAAAGCAGAAATCCCTTATCTATGAATTTCCGAATATTCCGGACAAGAGCGTTCCTATCGGCAAAGATGACAGCGAAAATGTTGAAATTCGCCGCTGGGGTGAGCCAAGAAAGTTTGACTTTGATTATAAGGCTCATTGGGATATCGGTGCAGACCTCGGAATTCTTGATCCTGAAACAGCTGCAAAGGTAACCGGTACACGCTTTCATTTCTACAAAGGTCTCGGCGCAAGACTTGAAAGAGCGATTATCAACTTTTATCTCAATACGCACACCGAACATGGATATACCGAAATTCTTCCTCCGTTCCTTGTTAACAGAGCATCGATGACAGGTACAGGTCAGCTTCCTAAGTTTGAGGACGACGCATTCAAAACAACCGATGATCTTTTCCTCATTCCGACAGCCGAAGTTCCCGTAACCAACATGCACAGAGATGAAATTCTTGACGGCAGTAAGCTTCCGATTAAGTATTGCGCTTATTCCGCATGCTTCCGTGCAGAGGCAGGCTCGGCAGGCCGTGACACAAGAGGCCTTATCCGTCAGCACCAGTTCAATAAGGTTGAGCTTGTTAAATTCGTTGATCCCGAAACATCTTATGATGAGCTTGAAAAGCTTACGAACGATGCAGAAAGAGTTCTTCAGCTTCTCGGTCTTCCTTATCGTGTTGTTTGTCTTTCAACGGGTGATATCGGTTTCTCATCGGCAAAAACATACGATATTGAAGTTTGGATGCCGTCCTACAACAGATATGTTGAAATTTCTTCATGCTCCAATTTTGAGGACTTCCAGGCTCGCCGTGCCGCTATCAGATTTAAGAAAGATCCCAAGAGCAAAGCTCAGCTTGTTCACACACTTAACGGCTCGGGCGTAGCTATCGGCAGAACCACCGCAGCAATTCTTGAAAACTATCAGAATGCTGACGGAACAGTTACTGTTCCTGAGGTTCTCGTGCCTTACATGGGAACAGATATTATCAAAGAATTAACGTCATTTTAACAGTTTTTAAAACCTTTTGAAGTGCGTTAAATTTACATCAATTTCACATTGACAAAAAGGATAAAAATGATATAATTATCCTGTAATAAAACAAAGGAGTGTTTTTTATGCCACTTGTAACAACCACAAAAATGTTCAAAGACGCTTATGAAGGCGGCTACGCTGTAGGCGCTTTCAACGTAAACAACATGGAAATCATTCAGGGAATCGTTGCAGCAGGAAAGAAGCTCAATGCTCCCCTTATCCTTCAGGTTTCCAAGGGTGCACGTGCTTATGCTAATCACCTTTACCTTGTAAAGCTTGTTGAGGCTGCTGTTGAGGAGTCGGGTCTTCCGATTGCTCTTCATCTTGACCACGGCCCGGATTTTGAGACCTGTAAGGCTTGCATCGACGGCGGTTTCACTTCCGTTATGATCGACGGTTCTTCACTTCCTTATGAGGAGAACGTTGCTCTTACAAAGAAGGTTGTTGACTATGCACACGCTCACGGCGTTGTTGTTGAGGGTGAGCTCGGACAGCTTGCAGGTGTTGAGGATGAAGTCAACGTTAACGCTGAAGACGCTTCATACACAAATCCCGATCAGGTTGAGGATTTCGTAAAGCGTACAGGTGTTGATTCACTTGCTATTGCTATCGGTACAAGCCACGGTGCATACAAGTTCAAACCCGGCCAGAAGCCGCAGCTTCGTTTTGATATTCTTGAAGAAGTATCAAAGAGACTTCCGGGCTTCCCGATCGTTCTTCACGGTGCATCTTCCGTTATCCCCGAGTTTGTTGAAGAAATCAATAAATACGGCGGAAGCATGCCGGATGCAATCGGTATCCCCGAGGATATGCTTCGTCAGGCTGCAACAATGGCAGTTTGCAAGATCAACATTGACTCAGACCTTCGTCTCGCAATGACAGCTGCTATCAGAAAGCATTTTGTTGAGCATCCGAGCGATTTCGATCCTCGCCAGTATCTCAAGCCCGCTCGTGAGGCTATTGAGGGAATGGTTGAGCACAAGATCAACACAGTTCTCGGCTGTGCAGGCAAGGCATGATCAGAGAATAAATTTAAATCGACACGGCAAAAAGTCGTGTCGATTTTTTTATCTTCTAACTAAAATATTTTTTATAATTTCAAAAAACTTTTTTATAAGATTTTTAAAGTAACTAAGAAAAGAATTTACATTTTCTTTCGGGTTTTCAGGATAAAAACTATATTCTTTTGAAGCCATCAGTTTATTGCAGCCCACACATCTTTGCTCCAATTCCGTTTTCTTCCGATGTTGCCGGTTTAACAACTTTCCATTCTCCGGGAATATGTCCTGTCTTTTTTATAATCATATTTTCAATTGTAGTTTCTTCAAAAGTTTCGCCCATATCAACAAAATATTTCCCGCATTCACGGCAACGATAATATTCAAAATTGCCGTCGGTTTCACACGTTGCTTTTACGGCTTTATGGTATTCAAAATCATGTGCTTTTCTTTCAACTAAAATAATTTTCTTGTCGGAATATTTATTTTCATACGATGCAATTACTGTTATTTCATTTGAGTTTTCATTTTCGCCGATAAAAAGTTTTCCATTTTCATTTATCGTTGTTTTATCATCGGAATTATTTTCAATGCTCCAAATAATCGTCTGCGGCGGATTGTTTTTTCCTAAAACATTTGCATTGAAATTAAAGCTTTCTCCCACACAGATTTTATCAGGAAAAGAAGTAATTTCAACTCCGTTTACAGAAGGCAGGCTCGATGAATTGAAGAAATTTCCTTCGATATGAAATGTCAATTCATTCTCGGTCATTTCTGTAACATTTATATAAAGACCGTCTGTTATTTCTATCTCTTCTCCGAGGGATAATGCTGCATCGGGCTTATTGTTATACTGACCGCCCGCAACACTGTAATTCCAATTATTAACGCTTGACTGTACATTACTTGGAAATACCGGTTTTTAATAAATAGCAAACCAGTCCGCTTTTTAAAGAAAGCCCTTTGATTTTTGTCCCGTTTGCAAGAAACAGCTCTTTCTTTTGCGAATCATATTTGCTCCCCTTTCCGTCAAATCTTCTGTATTCAAGATACAAGGTTTTATTTATTTCAGGGATATCCATTTTATACACGATTACATTATCGGTAAACCCGTCCTTTACAGGTTTTAAAGTGTAATCACCTTCATTTAAAATGTGATATATATTCTTATTATTTAACCAACCGAGTGCTTCACGTTCTTTTACTGAAATAAATTGTGCAACCTCGGTTGTATGCTTACCCATTGCGGACATATACCCGACCGGTTGATACGACGACTGATAAAGATCGTAAAGACCGAATGCATGAGCTGTCTCGTGACAATTAACACCGATAGCCGTTATTTTATTTCCCAATGTATCGGTATAAAGATATTTATAATCCTTTGTCATTTGAACATACGCACGGCTTTGAATGGTTTTCTTTTCCGTTTTAATTTCAACAAGATTTGTTTGATCACGATAATTCCATAAAGGAGACGCCCATTCAACGGAAATGTTGGTTTGTTCGGTTGGCTTATAAATTATCGTAATTAAATCAATATATCCATCGTTATTTTTATCAAGCTCATCTAAACTATATTTTTCTTTTCCATCATAATCTGTAATTTCTTTTTTTACTATATTATTTATTGCTTGTGACCAATCTTCTTTTAATTGATACAGACGCTCGGCTTGCTCTCGGCTGTTTGCATAACCGTCCGGATTTTCATCGCTTTGAGAAGCATAGTAGGCTCTTTTTCTGCTAAGCGTTAATGAACCGCCATTATCAAAAAGAAATAAACTTTTCATCTTAACTTTACCGGAAGAAACAGAATAAAAATAATCAGAAACATTATATTCGGAGGTATTGTATGAATTGTCGGTAATCTTTCTGACGGTTTCACCGTAATTACGATCAATAAATTCTTCTTCATCATTAAATTTTGCAAATACAATAAGATTTGTAAAATTATAATCATCGATATCATTATCAAATGCCGAAACATTATATATAAATGATAAACAAATTGTTATAACAGTCATCAACAGTGAAATACTCTTTTTAAAAAACATTAAATCACCTCTTCTTTTTTATTTTACCATTTCTTTTGGAAGATTTAGTGATAATAAATAATTAGAATTGTATAAAAAAGATATACAAAATAATATTAAATAGTCAAAATGCACAATGTATTTTATAAAAAGTAAAAAATCAAAAATCTCATTTGTATAAAACGTAAAAAGTTATAATCATAACAAATGAATTGTTGACGAATTCAAATATTTTTGTTATATTATATGAGGAAGATTACGTAATTCGGAGGTACAAAAGTGAAAAAGGTTTTATCAATTCTATTGAGTATTGTTCTTGTTCTTTCAAGTGTTGCAGTCCTTACAAGTCAGGCATTCGCAGCTACAGGAGATACGATCGGACAATACGACTTTACAATTTCAAATCCTTATGAAACAATTGATTGGGACACATGGAAAGCATATAAAGGCGCAACCCATGTTCATACCGTAAGAAGTGACGGAGATATTGAGCTTAACGATATGATTGAAAAATATTATTCTCTCGGTTATCAGGCTCTTGCACTTACCGATCACGGTACAGTCAACTATTCATGGACAAAGGATCAAGCACGTCTTCCAATTTTCGGTTATCAGTACTTTAAACACGGTAATGTTGATGAGCTGACCGAAGAAAGATATAAGCAGATTACAACAGGTTCTGACAGAGGCGGAGACGGTATGACCGAGGTTCCTCTCGGTATCGAGCTTAACGGTTCTTCAACAGCAAAATGCCATGTTAACAGCTATTATGCCGATTGCGGTCATGGTGATCTTGAGCTTGATTCAAAGTGGCCTGAGGATGCGGTAAAAAAGAGTCAGGCTGCCGGCGGAATTTGTCACATAAACCATGTCGGTGAGTGGACAGAAGGCAGACATGACATAAACACTTACAACGAGGAGTTCGTAAAAAAATTTGCAAGTATCTTCCTTAACTATTCTGCCTGCATAGGAATGGAGCTTGTTAATACAAAGGACAACAGAACCCATAACGACCGTTATCTTTATGATGAAACTCTTAAGCTCACTGCACCGCAAGGCAGAAATATTTGGGGCTTCTGTGAGGACGATGCTCATGATTTCGGCGATGTTGAAAACAATGCTCAGTATTTTATAATGCCTAAGAATACACAGGCAAATATCCGTACAAGCATGGAAAACGGAACATTCTTTGCATGCTCAAAAACATCAAAAAACGATTGGGAACTCGGCGACGGCTTTGAGGCTCAGGGACCGTTTCCTATGGTCAGCAGAGTAAATGTTGATAACGAAACGAATCAAATCAGCATCAATCCTTATAATGCTCACACTGTAAAGATTGTTGCCGACGGTAACGTTATCGGCGAAAAGAATGTTGCAAACGATAATGATACAATTACATTTGATCTCAAC
>ENA-OURS01003476-OURS01003476.1-human-gut-metagenome-genome-assembly--contig:-NODE-3476-length-9902-cov-2.327917_pt1 | contig 9902 bp, 10 predicted proteins | sample MGYA00242109_ERZ509010 | MGnify/ENA primary metagenome ERZ509010 (study PRJEB26280, sample SAMEA2338774) | human gut metagenome | biome: human gut; feature: human-associated habitat; material: faeces... | reverse complement strand
TCCTGTAGCAGGAGTAGAGGTTGTTGTACAAGGTGGTGTGCCTACTCTCACTGATGGCGCGGGTACTTTTATACTGAAACTACCTCACATGGAATCGGACGACCTTCTTTTTGATATCCGTATCAGCAAACAGGGTATGGAGATCGTTAATCTCAAAGAGGTAGAGCAATGGGTGGCAAGTGGAGATATACTCTATAAAGTAGTACTCTGTCCGAAAGGGTATATTGAGCAGAGCAGGCGCAAATTCTACAACATAGGCAAGAGTTACTATCAGCGGGAGTATGAACGCAAATTGCAGGAACTCCGTGTGACACGTGAGTTGCAGCAGGCAGATATTGCTACTTTTGAACAAGAGATGTCACAACTCAGTCAGGAGTATGATAAGCGTATGAAGTTGCTGGATTACTATGCCGATAAGTTTGCACGTATCAACAAGGACGAGCTGTCGGCCATGGAGCGACAAGCTATGGCATTGGTAGAGAAGGGAGACATTGATGGTGCTATACACATCTATGAAGCATCGGGTATTGTGGAACAATTTAGTAACAAAATGGCGCAACGTGATTCATTGCAACAGTCATTGCAAACTACCCGTAGGCTCATTAAACAGCAGTTGGAGTGGTATGAAAAAGAGGGAGGCAGTGTATCTCAAGAAAAAGCGATTCAGCTTAAGCAGGCGTTACAACAACTAGAGGAAAAGTACAAACTAATGAATAGAAAATGAAGTAAGCACTATACAAAGATTGTGTACTTTTAATCTGGCAGTGACACTACCAGCCGTAATCCATAATCAATATCCCATCGTTGCGGGTTAACTCCGTAGCGGCTGGTGACTTTACAATATTTCTCGAAGGTATAATAACTACCTCCACGCAACACTTTATGCGTATCTTTTTCGCTTATAACCGGAGCGATGTTTCCGGTAAAAGGAACCTTTCTGTCATACCAGTCCATACACCATTCATATACGTTTCCACTCATGTCATAAAGTCCCAGTTCGTTGGGCTTCTTCGTTCCTGTTTCTTTGGATACGTAAGTATTGTAATATTTTTCTCTAAACCAGGCAACCTGTTCTGCATTATTGCTGCCGGCATAGATGAAATTCTTGGTTTTTAGTCCCCCACGTGCTGCATATTCCCATTCTGCTTCGAAGGGGAGACGGAAGGGTAGACCGCTTAATTGAGAAAGTTTTTGGGTAAATCGTTGAGCGTTGAACCAATTGACTTGGTCTACCGGATAGTTACGTCTGTGTTGGTTGGAAGGATTCTCCCCCATAATGACGTACCATTCATCCTGACTTACCTCATAGCGGTTGATGAAAAAAGAGCCCACATTCACAGGATAATCGTTGTTTTCTCCGAGATTGGCTGTCCCTCCTTCTACGTAAACCATATTCCATAATATGTAACGTATCACTTCTTTTTGCTCATTACTAATTCCGGGCGACCAGCGTAGAGCTTTCTCTAACTGCGAAGGAAGCGCACCGACAATGGTTTTTTCTCTCCGGCATTTATCGCAAAATGCTTTCCATATCTTTTGTTTCTGTGCCATATTGGGTAATATAATACCTAGCAATAGAAGAAGGAATATTATAATCCGCTTAGTTTGTTTTCTTTCCATAATAGTTCTATGTTTATCTTTTTGACGATAGAAGATGAGAATAACTGCAATCATTAGTCTTAAATTTATTTAATATCTCTTTGGGAGTCTTCTTTGGACAAATCCCTTATTTTCATTAAAATCATCTTTATTTTCGGCAATAATCGTTATATATTTGTTATTATAGATAAGAGTATCAATTATTTAATTTGAAAAGAATATGAAAAAGAAACAGACAGGGGTTATATTGATGTTGGCTGCTCTCTCTTTGATGAGTATACAGCCGGTAGAGGCGTGTACACGTGCCGTTTACCTCGGCCCGGAACAGTTGGTGATAACGGGGCGTACAATGGACTGGAAAGAAGACATTATGTCGAATATCTATGTTTTCCCGCGTGGCATTCAGCGTGTTGGGCATAATAAGGAAAAAACGGTGAACTGGACTTCCAAGTATGGAAGTGTGATTGCAACCGGTTATGATATAGGAACTTGCGACGGTATGAATGAAAAGGGCTTGGTGGCTAGTCTACTTTTCTTGCCCGAATCTATTTATTCGCTTCCCGGTGATATCCGTCCGGCAATGGGAATCAGTATTTGGACGCAATACGTGCTTGATAACTTTGCCACTGTACGTGAGGCCGTTGATGAACTGAAAAAGGAGACTTTCCGGATTGACGCTCCCCGTATGCCGAATGGACTTTGCACATGGCCGTCACCGACGAAACAGGCAATACGGCTGTGCTGGAATATCTGGATGGAAAGTTAAGCATTCACGAAGGGAAAGAATATCAGGTAATGACAAATTCTCCCCGGTATGAATACCAGTTAGCTATCAACGATTACTGGAAAGAAGTCGGCGGATTGCAGATGTTGCCGGGAACGAACCGTTCGAGCGACCGTTTTGTCCGTACCTCTTTCTACATTCATGCCATTCCGCAGACTGCCGATGCAAAAATTGCTGTTCCCAGTGTGCTGAGTGTGATGCGTAATGTTTCAGTTCCATTTGGCATTAATACTCCGGAGAAACCTCATATTTCTTCTACCCGTTGGCGTTCCGTCTCCGACCAGAAGAATAAGGTCTATTATTTTGAATCCACATTGACGCCGAATTTGTTTTGGCTTGATTTGAAAAAGATAGACTTTAGCCCGAAAGCCGGTATAAAGAAATTGTCTTTGACGAAGGGAGAGATTTATGCAGGAGATGCGGTGAAGGATTTGAAAGATAGTGAGTCATTTACGTTCCTTTTTGAGACTCCGCTCATGTAGTAGTTTCTTATTATCTATAAAATAAAACGGTGGACAGATGCTTGATTGTAAGCCTGCCCGCCATTTTGTTTATACCGTTTATAATAATGGTTCTTGTGTCCACTTTACCGTCCGGCATATTCCTGATGAAATTCGGCCACAGCTTCAATGCCTTTCCTGAAAATATCCAGTGAGAAGTTCTCATTCGGCGAATGGATAGCGTCTGATTCCAGACCGAATCCCATGAGTACGGTTTTCACTCCCAGTACCTGTTCAAAAGTAGAAATGATAGGAATGCTGCCGCCACGGCGTACTGCCAACGGCTTTTTTCCGAAAGCTATTTCAAAACCTTTTTCGGCTGCCTGATAGGCTGCAAGTGAAATCGGGCAGACATAACCTTGTCCGCCGTGCATCGGTGTTACTTTCACTTGAACTGTTTCTGGAGCAATACTGAGAATGTAATCAGTGAACATTTGCGAAATCTTATGATGATCCTGATGCGGAACCAGTCGGCAAGATACTTTGGCATAAGCCTTTGAAGGGAGCACGGTCTTTGAACCTTCTCCCGTATACCCGCCCCAAATGCCGCATACATCAAAAGACGGACGGCAGCTATTGCGTTCCAGTGTACTGTATCCTTTCTCTCCGAAAAGTTCTTTTACGCCGATTGCTTCCTTATACTTCTTTTCATCGAAAGGAATATGGGCTATCATTTCACGTTCAGCTTGCGGTACTTCTTCCACGTCATCGTAAAATCCGGGGACGGTGATTCTTCCGTCTGTATCCGTCACCTTACTGATTATCCGGCAAAGCACATTGATAGGATTGGCTACCGCACCTCCGAAGTGTCCGGAATGCAGGTCGCGGTTCGGTCCTGTTACTTCGATTTCCCAATAAGCCAGTCCGCGCAGGCCGGTGGTTAATGACGGAAGGTCGGCACCCAACATACTGGTATCCGAAACAAGGATAACGTCCGCTTTCAGCAACTCTTTATGTTCTTCACAGAATGCCTCTAGGCTGGGAGAACCGATTTCTTCTTCTCCTTCGAAGATAAACTTCACGTTATTCCTCAATAACCCGTTTTTAAGGAGATATTCGAAAGCCTTCACCTGGATGAAAGACTGTCCTTTGTCATCATCTGCTCCGCGTGCCCAGATATATCCGTCCCGTATTTCCGGTTCGAATGGTTGGCTTTTCCATAATTCGAGTGGTTCGGCAGGCATCACGTCATAGTGTGCGTAAACTAATACGGTTTTTACGTCTGGGTCCACAATCTTCTGTGCAAAGACAATCGGATTGCCTTGGGAGGGCATTACCAATGCTTCATCCACTCCCGCTTCGAGTAATAACTGTGCCCAGCGTTCGGCACATGCCAGCATATCGTCATGATGTTCGGGCAGGGCGCTGATACTGGGAATACGAATGAGGCTGAACAAGTCCTCCATTATTTGAGGTTCGTTTGCTGCGATGTATTTCTGAATTTCGTTCATATAAAGATAATAATTAAAGCTGGGTGGCTTTGTCCAGCAAATAATAATCAAGTATAGTCATAGCGGCCATTGCTTCGACGATAGGCACGGCACGGGGCAGTACGCAGGCGTCATGGCGTCCACGGGCTTTCAGTGTTGTGTCGATTCCATCGATATTGACCGTTTCCTGTTCCATTAGCAGAGTGGCTATCGGTTTGAATACAACACGGAAGTAGATATCCTGTCCGTTGCTGAGTCCTCCTTGAATACCTCCGGAGTGGTTGGTATGTGTTTCAATCCGTCCGTTGTTATTGTAGAAAACATCGTTCTGTTCGGAACCTTTCATTTTCAGTCCTTTGAATCCTTCGCCATATTCGAATGCTTTGGCGGCATTGATACTTAACATAGCATTGCCCAGTGCAGCGTGCAACTTACCGAAAACGGGTTGCCCCAGTCCGATAGGACATCCTTTGATAACGCAGGTCAGCGTACCGCCGATTGTATCACCTTCGCCTTTTACTTTGTATATAAGGTCTGCCATTTCCTTTGCTTTGTCAGGGTCAGGGCAACGCACGTCGTTAGTTTCTATCAGGTCGAGGTTGTAATCTGAATAACTGCCTTCCAACTTGATAGCGCCTACTTGTGAGGTATAAGCGGTAATGCTGACTCCTAATTGACGAAGTGCCAGTTTAGCCAGCGCACCGGCCACCACACGCGAAATCGTTTCGCGTGCCGATGATCGCCCGCCGCCGCGATGATCGCGTATTCCGTATTTTACGGTGTAAGTGTAATCGGCGTGTGAAGGGCGGTATACGTTTTTCAGATTATTATAGTCGTTGGAATGTTGATTTTCATTCCATACGATGAAACCGATGGGACATCCGGTTGATTTTCCTTCAAAAATGCCGGAAAGGAACTCGACTTTATCAGCCTCCTTACGTGGGGTGGTCAGGATAGATTGTCCCGGACGGCGGCGATTCAACTCTTGTTGTACAAATTCTTCGTCGATAGTAATTCCGGAGGGAAATCCGTCAATTACTCCACCAACTCCTTTGCCATGAGACTCACCGAAACTTGTGAGTCGAAAGATATTGCCAAATGAATTAAACATAGTTGTGGCTTTTTTAAAATTACTCTATGCAAATATAACAAAGTTTTCGGTAAGAATGTTGCGATCTCAAAATATCTTCAAAAAACGAACCAAATTGAACCTTTTTTCTCCTTTTTAGTTTATAATTGACGATTATTTAATAACTAAACCAACAATGTATGAAAAAGAATCTATTGTATTTATGGGCATTAATCTGTTCAGTCGCTCTCTTTACAGCTTGTAGCAGTGATGATGATAATGATATAAGTGGTAATAATCCTCCTGAAGAAGAAGCAGTCGTTACAGCTCCTGATGTAGTGGGCACTTATTGGGGTAATCTGGATATATCAATGAAGCCGGATAATTCCGATCAGGAAACAGTGATTGGCAATGGGATAGCCAAGTTTATCACCATTTCCCAGGTCAGCGATACGGAAGTAAAAATGGAACTGAAAGAATTTGAATTGTTTCTCAACGGAACGATCATGAAGTTCGGCGATATTGTAATAGACAAATGTACGGTGAAAAAAGAGACTGACGCCTCGACTTTCACAGGTCAACAGAATTTGACTTTTTCGGGAGATGCTGCCGCTCTCGGCACTTGTGCCACCACAGTAGAAGGAACAGTGGAAAGTGGAGCTCTCACTATGAATATCAATGTAAAAGTAGCTACATTGCAACAGACCGTAAAGGTTACTTATTCCGGAGTGAAGCAGGTGGAAGAATCCGGTAACGACTAATTTTATCCCTGAATATATACTACTGCTTTTCCGCTTCCATATCTATGGATCATTCCTTTTTCGATGAAAGAGTTCAATTGGAGTATGGCATGTGTTTTGTTTACTCCGGTGATACTGCAATAGTTAGTCCGGTTGATGCATAGGTGCTTTCGTCGGAAATCCAGTAGTAACTTCAGGCATTCTTCTTCCGATATATTCTTTTGGGAATGTAATTCAGCAATAATTGTTACTTGTTTATTAAAACGCATATCCGAATCCGATATTGAGGTAAATCGGATACATTGCAAAAGTGATGGTATGAAAATCATTTTTAAAGATATTATTCAGTCCCCAGGTGAGATCAGCATATATATTGAGGTGTTTGAAGGCTCTCCATCCGGCACCTGCCTGTAATCCCCATTGGAAATGTCTCAAATCGTTCGAAAAGTCGTAAGTGGCAACCTTGTTGTCGGTAAACTCTACTTTAGGTCCCGTCGGGTTGTCTTCACGTAAATAACCATCGTATACATGTCCCGAAAATTCTCTTGAAAGGATGTATGAGAAATAAGGACCGGCTTTTATGTTCCAGCGATTGTTCAGTTTATAAGTAGCCATTAGAGGAATGGTGAGTCCGGCAGTGTGTACTTTTGTTTTTACGCCTCCTGTCCATACGCCGCTGATTCTTTCACCTCCCTGTCCCAGAATTTCCATACCGTAGTTCTTTACGGTGGCGTTGGTAGTCATTGCCTTATTTTCGAGCCGTAGTCCTACAATAACACCTAACTTGTTCTGAACGGCAAACCATTTTGTTACTTCTCCTCCGATACTGATAGCAAGTGTCGGATTGTAACCATCGATAGAGCGAATCTCCACCGGAAGAGGGAACGGAGCTGTGCCGCCAATGCTGAATCCCGCTTTTATTTCGTATTCCAGTCCGTGAAGGGCGGAACGGATAAGGGTCTTGTTTCTATCGACCTGTGAATAGCCGGGTAGCGCTATTCCGATACAGGCAAGCAAACTAAATAGGTATGGATAAATTTTCATCTTCATTGTCGGTATAAAGTCGTTATGGTTTAATGGTCCAAGTTCGAGCGGTAAATCAATTCAGCTTCATCAATTAATAAGGTGCTTCCGATAGCTCCGTTGAAGTGGTCTCCTTCCAGACTGGATGTAAATACGATAGATATATTATATTTTCCCATTGTCAATTTCTCCTTGTCGATGAATTTTCCCGGAAGGGTTGTGAACGGGAGTTTAAAGTAAGTCCATTCGTCTGTTTCCTTGGCGTCTTTGATACGTGCCATAGAAACTAGGTTAGGACTGGTGAATGCATTCGTCCCATCGAGAGTGGGGACGGATACGCTCGTTTCGTACATGATAGCATATATATCGCATATATCACGTTTCCCTTCGACAGGTTTGCCGCCTTCGGTGAACTGGTCTCCCGCCTTGTATTTATAGTAACCTGCCAGATAAGTCGGCACGTGCCGGAAAGGAAGGCCGAACTTCGTTGCTTGCAAGGGATTGCTCATGGCATTGTTCACGTCGAATGAACCGATAAACAAGTTGCCGGCGGCAATAGGCATTCCGACCAATCCGCCAAAAAATCCGGTACTGCGTGTCACGAGCGAAAGGCATTTTCCATTTTTTCCGTTTGCTATTTGGAAAGTAGGGTAGTCGTCGGCCGTTTTAGCTACTCCGGTCATGGCGTAACCGGCATTACCGCTGGCCCATTTCATGATGACCTTATCATTTTCCCTTTCCACAAATATGTAGTATTTCTTTCCGCTGATGGTATCTTCGAAATTGTAAATTGTTGCAAGTTCCGTATCAATGACCGATATGGCATAAGTCTTTTTCCAAATTCCGTCAGCGGCTGTCACTTGATATTCCTGCGGCGAATTGAAATTGCGTTCTGTGATCGTAGCTCCCGAAGTAAGTGTAAATTCCGGTGCAAGGGCGGAGATATTCGTTCCTGGAGTGACAAATAGGGTTACGGAATTATTATTGATGATAGGACTAGTCGTCATTGTTATTCCCGGTAACCGGCAACTTAGAATGTCTGCTTCTGCATTGGGAGCTTCGTCGCGAATGCAAGAAGATGTAACAATAACCAGCAGTAAATAGATAATCACGTGTTTTGCTTTCATTTTTCTACTTATTCTTTCAGTTAAAGTTTGGTTCTCACGAGGAGTAATAACAATATGGAAATTTATTTGTTCATTATTGAATGTATGATAAAAAAGAATTTCCTATTTTTGTAGGAACAAAACTAAAGAAGTGCATGATTGAATCTGAAAGACAGCAAATTATAGAGCTGATAAAAAAAGAAGTAATTCCGGCTATTGGGTGTACGGAACCTATTGCTGTGGCACTTTGTGTAGCCAAAGCAGCAGAGACATTGGGCGTGAAGCCCGAAAAAATTGAAGTGTTATTGAGTGCCAATATCTTAAAAAATGCAATGGGAGTAGGTATTCCTGGCACAGGCATGGTGGGACTTCCTATTGCCGTTGCTTTGGGTGCATTGATCGGTCGGTCAGCTTATCAACTGGAGGTGTTGAGAGACTGTACTCCGGAAGCGGTGGAACAGGGTAAACAATTTATTGCAGAAAAAAGAATTCGTATTTCTTTAAAGGAAGATATTACGGAAAAACTGTATATCGAAGTAATTTGTAAGTCCGGTGACAAAACTGCGAAAGCCGTGATTTCCGGCGGACATACTACCTTTATATATATAGCGATGAACGAAAATGTACTGCTCGACAAGCAGCAGGCTACCGCCGAGGAGGAAGAAGAAACCTCTCCCGAACTGAATCTTTACAAAGTTTATGATTTTGCCCTGACAGCTCCTTTGGATGAAATACGCTTTATCCTCGATACAGCCCGCCTCAATAAAGCGGCAGCCGAACAAGCTTTTAAAGGCAACTACGGACACTCCCTCGGAAAGATGCTGCGTGGAACTTATGAACATAAAGTCATGGGTGACAGTGTTTTCTCCCATATTCTTTCTTATACTTCGGCTGCTTGTGATGCACGTATGGCAGGTGCAATGATCCCTGTAATGAGTAACTCAGGCAGTGGCAATCAGGGAATATCCGCCACACTTCCCGTTGTTGTCTTTGCCGAGGAGAACGGTAAGACAGAAGAAGAACTTATTCGTGCTTTAATGTTAAGTCACCTCACCGTAATTTATATCAAACAAAGTTTGGGACGTCTTTCTGCCCTGTGCGGTTGTGTGGTAGCTGCCACCGGCTCCAGTTGCGGGATTACGTGGCTGATGGGAGGAAACTACAACCAAGTAGCTTTCGCTGTCCAAAATATGATTGCCAATCTGACGGGAATGATTTGTGACGGGGCGAAGCCAAGCTGCGCTCTGAAAGTAACCACAGGAGTTTCAACAGCCGTATTATCAGCAATTATGGCAATGGAAGACCGTTGCGTGACTTCCGTTGAAGGAATTATCGACGAAGATGTAGATCAGAGCATCCGTAATCTAACAAGAATCGGTTCGCAAGCCATGAATGAGACGGATAAAATGGTGTTGGATATCATGACGCATAAGGGATGTTGAATGGAAAATTAGATCATTAGAAAAGAAAAATGGAGAATGAAACTGTATGAGTTCATTCTCCATTTCTTATTTATTTACCATTGGGTAATGGCGGTGAATTCTTACTTATGGCAGTGGCCGCCTTCGCAGCCACAGTCGTCACATTCATTGTCACCACAGCCGCCACCGCAACTGTCGCATCCGCAACCGCAGCCTTCGCCACTCATCAA
>ENA-OURS01003463-OURS01003463.1-human-gut-metagenome-genome-assembly--contig:-NODE-3463-length-9935-cov-2.939879_pt1 | contig 9935 bp, 7 predicted proteins | sample MGYA00242109_ERZ509010 | MGnify/ENA primary metagenome ERZ509010 (study PRJEB26280, sample SAMEA2338774) | human gut metagenome | biome: human gut; feature: human-associated habitat; material: faeces... | reverse complement strand
TCAACAGCGATTCTTTTGGCCAATTGATGTCTCTGACTTGCTTATCCTGCAAAAACGAACCGACAAAAACAGGAATCTCCAAACGATCTTTAAAATCGCCATGAATCTTGGAATTTTTGGATTTTTTCAAAATATTATCAAGCATTGCCGCATAAATCGGTTCACCCCGAAGCAGATCGACAACCATATATGCAACAAGTGCGACAACTGCTAACGGCATCAAGTGCTTGATTGACCCGACCATTTCGGTTACCAGCAAAATAGCCGTAAAGGGTGCTTTTGAAATGCAGGCAAAATAACCGGCCATGGCATAAATTATGAAGTTGACGACGTATATTCTTGGCATCAGTCCAATATCAGCCATAAACGAGCCGTAAAGTCCGCCTAAAATTGCACCGAGCGACAGAATCGGCAAAAAAATACCGCCCGGAAGTCCCGAACCGAATGACACGGTCGAAAACAGTAATCGTAAAATGAAAAGTCCCAAAAAAATCGTTGTCGCCGTTGGATGACTCCCAAGCGATATAATAAGCGAATTGCCGCCCCCAAGAGTCGAAGGAAACAACAGACCAATCGGAACAAGGATGATCAACGGAATGATTCCATGAAACCATCGCGGAAATTTGAAAATCTTACTATAAACCTTTGGAACTCCCAGAGTGAATTTATCATAGACGAGGCCCAACAATCCCAAGAAAATTCCCAAAATAATCAAATGAAAATACTGCCACAAAGGAAGCGTGTGGCTATACGCCATATGAAGCACTGGCGTCATTCCAAAGAAATAAAGCGACACAAGGTTAGCAGTCACAGAGGCCGATAACGCCGTCGTCCAGATCAATGGAGAAAAATTATGATAAATCTCTTCGGTCACAAACAATGACGCCGCAATCGGAGCATTGAACGCAGATGATAAACCCGCTGCCGCACCACCGGCAATCATTACGCGCAATCCAGTTCCCTTAAGTTTGGTTTTTTCGCCAAAACCTTGTCCAACTGCCGCTCCAAGCTGAATTGACGGGCCTTCTCTTCCAAGAAAAAGACCAGATCCGATTGAAAGAACCCCTCCGATCCACTTTCGGAAAAAAATTGATTTCCAACTCAGTTCAAGTTCTCCTTCAAGCTGTCCTTCAACTTGCGGAATGCCAGAACCGCTGATGTTTGGCTCATCCTTAATAAATTTCGCATTAACCAGCCAAGCAACGATAAAAAACAAAAAGAGCAACAGCATCCAAATCGGTTTTTCAAACCCGGCAGAAAATACGATTTTAACAATCTTCAGCATATTCTCAATGCACAATCTGAATAAGCTGATGACAAAGCCGGCAATGACTCCGACAACTGCACCGCGCCAAATAAAATGAAACCGCGTCTTATCCAATTGAAGAGTTTCCATAAAAATCCCCCATCTGCTGAAGCAATCAAAATCGCTTCAAAAATATGTACAAACAAAACAAGGAACCTTAAAATAAGGTCCCTTGTTTTGCGGATCATTAATCCTGATTAGTCAATCAACTAATTATTTTTCTTCGATTGCTTGACGTGCTTGTTCGCTCAAGTTGTAGAAGGATTGGATACCCTTGTATTGAGCAACGTTTTCTGTCAATTGATCTTCGATTCTCATCAATTGGTTGTACTTAGCAATACGATCTGTACGGCTCATAGAACCTGTCTTGATTTGGCCAGCGTTTGTAGCAACAACAAGATCAGCAATTGTCGTATCTTCTGTTTCGCCTGAACGGTGTGAAACGATAGCCGTGTAGCCAGCTTCCTTAGCCATTTCGATAGCTTCAACAGTTTCTGTCAAAGTACCGATTTGGTTAAGCTTAATCAAGATTGAGTTTGCGCAACCCATGCGGATACCCTTTGCAAGGTATTGTGTGTTCGTAACGAAGAAGTCGTCACCAACAAGTTGAACTTTCTTGCCAAGTTCAGCCGTAATCGTCTTCCAGTCATCCCAGTTGTTTTCGTCGATAGGATCTTCGATTGAGATGATTGGGTACTTAGCAACCAAGCCTTCAAGATACTTGATGAATTCTTCCGTTGTGAATTCTTCCTTTGTTGACCAGCGAAGAACGTACTTGCCCTTTTCTGCATCCCAAAGTTCTGAAGAAGCAACGTCGATAGCGATGGAAACATCCTTGCCTGGCTTGTAGCCAGCAGCTTCGATAGCCTTGATCAAGTATTGAAGAGGTTCTTCGTTGTTAGCAAAGTCAGGTGCAAAACCACCTTCGTCACCAACAGAAGTTTCCTTGCCGTCAGCAGCAAGCAAGTTCTTCAAGTTATGGAACGTTTCAGAACCCATGCGGATAGCTTCCTTAACTGACTTAGCACCAACAGGCATGATCATGAATTCTTGGAAGTCAACCTTGTTGTCAGAGTGTGCACCACCGTTGATAACGTTCATCATTGGTGTTGGCAATACGTGAGCATTGAAACCGCCCAAGTAGTTGTACAAAGGTACTTGCAATTCGTCAGCAGCAGCACGTGCGCAAGCGATAGAAACAGCCAAGATAGCGTTGGCACCAAGCTTGCCCTTGTTAGGCGTGCCGTCCAATGCGATCATAGCCTTATCGATAGCAACTTGGTCCGTTACTTCGTAGCCAACGATTTCCTTTGCGATAACGTTGTTTACGTTAGCAACGGCCTTTGTAACGCCCTTGCCCATGAAGCGAGACTTGTCGCCGTCACGCAATTCAACAGCTTCGTGTTCGCCTGTGGAAGCACCAGAAGGAACGATTCCACGACCAAATGCACCAGCTTCCGTATAAACTTCAGCTTCAACTGTTGGGTTGCCACGTGAGTCTAAAACTTCGCGAGCATAAATTTCTGTAATTGCAGACATGAGTTATTACTCTCCTTTAAGTTAATTGACTTGAGACAAACTGTCTTCAGTGTTATTTTATATGTTTTTAGCCACAGTTGCAAACAATTTTACGCTGTGACGTCAAATTATTAGTCCTTGAAATGAACCAATTGCAAATATGATTCAGGAACGAGGGAAGCACCGCCGACAAGACCGCCATCGATGTTTTCTTTAGCCATCAATTCCTTAACGTTAGCAGGCTTTACGGAACCGCCGTATTGAATGCGAACCTTGTCTGCAACCGTTTGATCATAAAGATCTGCAACCGTCTTGCGAATTACTGCGCAAATTTCTTCAGCTTGATCAGCCGTAGCCGTCTTGCCTGTACCGATTGCCCAAATTGGTTCATAAGCAATAACCAAGCTGGCAACTTGGTCAGCCGTCAATCCTTCCAAGGCAGCCTTGATTTGGCCTTCTACCCATTCTTCTGCTTTGCCGGCTTCACGTGTTTCCAACGTTTCGCCACAGCAGATGATAGGCGTCATGCCGTTGGCAAAGATTGCCTTTGCCTTCTTGTTGATGTCTTCATCTGTTTCGTGGAAATAATCACGACGTTCGGAGTGGCCGATGATTACGTAATCAACGCCCATTTCCTTCAAAACTTTAGGAGAAGTTTCGCCAGTGAAGGCACCCTTGTCTTCAAAATAGCAGTTTTCAGCGGCTACTTTTAATTCAGAGCCTTTGGCATTTTCAAGCAATGCAGGAAGGTCAACTGCAGGAGCAGCAATAACGGATTCAACTTCAGAAGATGCTGGCAACTGATCCTTGACAGCCTTTACGAATTCAGCTGTTTCTTCAGGATTCATGTTCATTTTCCAGTTACCTGCAAGAATTGGTGTACGCACTTATAATCATCCTTTCAGGAAATTATTGCCGAAGCGCATTCGGCAAAAGATTCAAAATTATTTTTCAGAAAGTACTGCAATGGCAGGCAATGTCTTGCCTTCAAGGTATTCAAGAGAAGAACCGCCACCAGTAGAAACGTGTGAAAGCTTGTCAGCGATGCCGAGTTGCTTTGCAGCAGCAACTGAGTCGCCGCCGCCAACGATTGTCGTTGCATCTGAAAGCGTAGCTAAGAATTCGCCCAATGCAAGCGTGCCCTTTGCGAAGTTAGGCATTTCGAAGACGCCCATAGGTCCGTTCCAAACAACGGTCTTGGCATCCTTCAACGTTTCCTTGAACAATTCAACGGACTTTTCGCCGACATCAAGTGCCATGTAGCCATCAGGAATGTCGCCTTCAACCGTCTTGTATTCAGCATCGTTTGCAAATTTGTCCGCAACAACGTTATCTACTGGCAAAACAAGCTTGTCGCCTGCTTTTTCAATAAGTTCCTTAGCCAATTCGACCTTATCGTCTTCAACCAAGGAACTGCCGACAGCGATGCCCTTTGCCTTGTAGAACGTATATGTCATGCCACCACCGACGATGACTTTGTCAGCCTTTTCAAGAAGGTGATTGATAACACCAATCTTTGAAGATACCTTTGAACCGCCCAAGATAGCAACGAATGGACGTACAGGGTTGTCAACGGCATCGCCTAAGAACTTGATTTCCTTTTCCAAAAGATATCCTGCAACGGCATCTTTGCCATTGGCCTTCATTGCTTCGGAAATACCAACGTTGGAAGCATGTGAACGGTGTGCCGTACCGAAAGCATCGTTTACGAACACATCGCCAAGAGATGCCCAGTATTGACCCAATTCAGGATCGTTGCCGGATTCCTTTTTGCCGTCAAGATCTTCAAAACGCGTATTTTCAACAAGGATAACGTCACCGTTGTTCATGTTGGCAATTGCGTCTTCCAATTGTGCACCGCGCGTAACAGGCACGAACGTTACAGGCTTGTTTAAAAGATCTGCCAAATGTTCTGCAACCGGCTTCAAGGACAAGTTAGCCTTGTCTTCTTCAGTCTTCACGCGACCAAGGTGTGAGAACAGGACAGCCTTTCCGCCCTTTTCCGTAATATACTTGATCGTTGGCAAAGCAGCAACCATACGGTTGTCGTCACCGATAACGCCGTCTTTGATAGGAACATTAAAGTCAACACGGATTAAGACTTTTTTGCCTTCAAGGTCTTTTAAGTCTTCAACTGTAAGTTTAGCCATGAAAGAAAACCTCCAAAAAATTTTAATAGATAAACCTATATATAATAAAAGGCGAGAGGAGTTGCCTCCCCCCGCCTCAAACAACCTGCAAAAGCAAGTTAATGATTTTAGCCTAAGCTAGCTTATTAAAGCATGCTTGCAAATTTTTCCAATGTACGGATCATTTGAGCTGTAAAGCCAGATTCGTTATCGTACCATGCAACAACCTTAACAACTTGGCCGTCGCCTTCGCCAACAACTTGTGTTTGTGTTGGGTCAAATACAGAACCAAATGTTGTGCCGATGATGTCTGAAGATACGATGCCGTCAGCATTGTAACCGAAGGAAGCGTTGTTTTCCGTAACCTTCTTTACGGCTGCGTTAACTTCGTCAGCTGTTACTTCTTTGCCAAGCGTAGCAACCAATTCTGTCAATGAACCTGTGATAACAGGAACACGTTGTGCATGGCCGTCAAGTTTGCCGTTCAATTCAGGAACAACCTTGCCGATAGCCTTTGCAGCACCTGTTGAGTGAGGAATCGTGTTTTGAGCAGCAGCACGAGCGTTGCGTACGTTACCCTTGCGATCTGGACCATCTTGAAGCTTTTGTGTAGCTGTGTAAGCATGGATTGTTGTCATTGTACCAGCCTTGATGCCGAATGCATCGTTAACAGCCTTTGCAAGAGGTGCCAAGCAGTTTGTTGTACATGAAGCAGCAGAAACGATCTTGTCTTCTGGAGCCAATGTATCATCGTTAACACCGTAAACGATTGTCTTCATGTCACCAGCTGGAGCTGAAACAAGAACCTTCTTAGCACCAGCATTGATGTGTGCTTGTGCCTTTTCTGGGGATGTGTAGAAACCTGTTGATTCAAGAACCAAGTCTACGCCATCGTTCTTAACCCAAGGAATGTTGTTTGCGTCTGCTTCTGCGTATACAGGGATTTCCTTGCCGTTAACAACAAGTGCATGTTCTGTAGCGGAAACTTCGCCAGCAAAGTTACCATGAGCTGTATCGTACTTCAACAAGTGTGCCAACATTGCTGGAGATGTCAAGTCGTTGATAGCAACAACTTCCAAGTCCTTAGATGTTTCAGCAATACGACGGAATGCCAAACGACCGATACGGCCAAAACCATTAATACCTACTTTAGTAGTCATAACTAAAATTTCCTCCTTTAGGAAATAAAAATTTATTTTAAAAAGCAACAAATCCCTGTAGTGAAATTCACTGCCCTTTTAAAATCGTCTTTGCGGCACCTTCGTCAGTTACCAGATACGTCTGACTCGGTGCATGGTGCATGTATGCCGCAATCGCCTTGGCTTTCGAAACACCGCCGGCAACGGCAATTATGCAATTCATCGAAGCGAGATCCTTAAGTTGAAGCCCAACACGCGGTATTTTATAAACCACCTTGCCGTCTTCATCGAAGAAGTATCCAAAAGCTTCTCCGACAGCCTTGCGACTCTTCAGCAACTCAATCTGTTTATCGCTCATCGAACGCCGGTTGGCCATATGCAAAGCCTCACCGATGCTATGCAAAACTGCATTGCTATGCTCGATCAGTTCAACGACATCCTGAACAGCCGGCTCTTTCAAGAGAGTCTTGAAAGTTGTCTCGCTCACCTGCTCTGGCACATAAAGCGACCGGTGACTGCCACCAGTGCAAAGCGCCATCTGAGCACAAACGTTATTTGCTTGAATATCGACTCTTTCGCCGACACCGCCTCTGGCAGGGACAAACAACAATTCACGCCCTTCTGCGATTTCGGACGTCAGGCACGTTGCAACGCATGCCATCGTCGTCCCGCCCATCGCGGCGATAATGTTCTTCCCGAGCGGAAGCAAAGTCTTCAAAGTATCCGTGACTATCTTCCCCATGGCATCGACAACCTTTCCGTTGTCATCGCAGTTGCCGGGAACAACCAGGCAACGCGCTATGCCAAGTTTCTTGCTGAGTTCTTTTTCCAATTGCTGAATTCCTAAAAGCGAATCCATAAAAGCCGACAATCCCAAAATTGTCTTATGACCCTTGTCCGTGAGAATCATTCCCGATTTTGTCGAAGAAATCAATTCGTACTTGCGCAAAAGATCCGTTTCCGTCCGCAAGACTCTTTCACTCATGCCCAAGGTCTGTGCCAATGATCTGCGTCCAACCGGCTCCTGCCACGCAACATTCTTCAATATCGTGTAACGCCTGCTCATGACCTCAATCATATCTGGAACGATTGCTTCGATCCATTCTATCTCTTGGTGCATTTTAAGTCTCTCTTTCCTGCGGGACGCATAACGTCCAATGGTGTCAACTCGTGACCCAGTAAGTTAAAGAAAAAAAGTACAACAACAATTATATCACCCTGAATTGTTCTCATACCTCAATCACACCTTGAATTATATCAGTTACCCTTATAATTTGCAAGCCTCAAACATACTCAAATCAAATAAAAAAGCGGAAAAACACTTATCCAAACAAGCATTTCGCCACTTTTTACGAACATTTACAATTACTTCATCCGTTTAAAACAGATATCTTCGAACTTCTTGCATGATAACATTTGAAATCAGGCCCATATTTAGAACAATCGAAATATTAAAAAAAACTCAATGTCGCTTACGAAAACTTGATGCAGGAATGCCGAGCCGCTCTCTGTATTTTGCAAGCGTCCGGCGGGACACTTTCAGCCCCTCTTCTTTCATCTTATCCACGATTTTTTGATCGGATAAAGGATTTTTCTTGTCTTCTTTTTCAACAATCAAGCGAATCTTCTGCTGAATCTCATCCGCACTTACGTTTTCGCCATTTTCTCTCGCATAGGAAACAGCGCGGGAGAAAAATTCCTTCAGTTCCATGACTTTTCCTTCATACAATAGATACTTTCCGCTGACGGCTCGGCTGATCGTCGATTCGTGAAGCTGCAGCTTTTGAGCCGCGTCACGCAGCAAAAAAGGCTTTAGAGGCCGATTGCTTTCGGTAAAAAAGTCATGCTGACGTTCAACGATCAAGCGTCCCAATCGAAGCAGCGTGTTTCCGCGCATCAAGCCGTCTTCTTGAATCTTTTCAAATTCGTGCCGTTTTTCTTTCAGGTAATCCAAAACATGCTTGTCAGAGCTGTTTTTCAAACTTTCATAATACTCTTTTTTAAAGCGAATCTCCGGATTGCTTTCCTTGGTCAATTTGACTTCAAGGCTTCCGTCAAGCTTTTTTTCTATAACCAGATCGGGCTCGATATAACCAACTTCGCTTTGATCATAAATCGCCCCCGGCGCAGGCGACAAAGTTTGAACGTAATCAAGAATTTTTTGCACGTCCTCAATTGAAATGCAGTGCTTTTTAGCTATTTTTGACCACTTGCGATTCGTAAAATCTTCAAAATCTTCTTTAAGTATCTTCTCTGCATTTAACGGTGCCGAACTGTCATATTGAACTTGCAAAATCAGACATTCTTGCAGATTTCTGGCCCCCGTTCCAGGAGGATCAAGCTGTTGCAAAAGCGTCAGCGCATCAAGCATCAAAACTTTGTCGATGCCTTTTTCTTTTGAAAGTTTTTCCAGATCAGCTTTTAAATATCCGTTTTGATCAAGCTGTGAAATAAAATAAACAACCATGTCTCTGATCGGCGTTTTTCTCATCGTCAGCTTGACCTGATCCATCAGGTAATCGTACAACGACTGTGCTTTTTTCTCCACTGCAAATTCTGCAATGTCATGTTCGTTTTGATGATCAAGCCCGCCCGTCACGTATGAATGCGAGGCATTGACAATCATGAACGGATTTTCAAGTTCAACGTTTGAAAGAAAATTATGCAGATCTTCGGAACCGTACTTTAAAATTCGAATCGACTGCTGCATCTGCTGCGTCATTGCCAATTTTTGAATCTGTTTTTGCCGCTGACCAAATCCTTGTTTCAAAGCCAAAAACTCACCTTCTTTCAAAATATTCTTGTAATTCACATGATATTAGACTAAAATAATATGAGTACGCACCGCTAGTGTAATGGATCGCACGCAAGATTCCGGTTCTTGTAATCTGGGTTCGACTCCCAGGTGGTGCATAACTATTATTAGAACGCTTTCACAATGAATTGTCAAATCTTTTTTAATGCAAGGTGCGCCAGAAATGTTTTTCTGAGCACCTTTTTATTCGTTTTGCTCCCAAAGTGTTAGCACAGTTTGCAACCGATTGAAAACTTTTCGGCTTTTTAGGTGCATATTATTTGACCATTTTTGACCTATGAGTTAAACTAGCAATACAAACAGTTGAGTGATAGACTATTACATAGTTAGTTTAACAATCAGGAGGCTTTCAATATGAACTTAGTTCCTACAGTCATCGAGCAATCAGCCCAAGGCGAACGTGCTTACGACATTTATTCTCGTCTTTTGAAAGATCGCATCATCATGGTTTCAGGCGAAGTCACTGATGATATGGCAAATGCGGTTATCGCACAGCTTCTCTTCCTGGATGCTCAGGATTCAGAAAAAGACATCTATATGTACATCAACTCGCCAGGCGGCTCAGTTTCTGCCGGCCTTGCAATTTATGACACGATGAATTTCGTCAATGCCGACGTCCAAACGATCGTCATGGGCATGGCTGCCTCAATGGCTTCCGTCTTGTCAACGGCCGGTGCAAAGGGCAAACGCTTTGCGCTTCCTAACTCTGAAATCATGATTCACCAACCCCTTGGCGGAGCACAGGGTCAGTCGACGGAGATCCAGATTGCAGCCGAACACATCTTGAAGACGCGCAAACTGATCAACCAAATCTTGGCAGATCACTCAGGTCAAGACATTGAAACAATCAACAAAGACACTGAACGCGACAACTTTATGACGGCACAACAAGCAGTTGATTACGGCTTGATTGACGGCATTATGAAAAACAAGAAGAAACTCAAATAGTCACAGAATATTAAAGAGGCTGGGAAAAAAGTCTCTTTTCTCTCTTGAATTAAACGAAAAGCCGAACGAAGGCGGTCGAT
>ENA-OURS01003457-OURS01003457.1-human-gut-metagenome-genome-assembly--contig:-NODE-3457-length-9946-cov-31.232535_pt1 | contig 9946 bp, 8 predicted proteins | sample MGYA00242109_ERZ509010 | MGnify/ENA primary metagenome ERZ509010 (study PRJEB26280, sample SAMEA2338774) | human gut metagenome | biome: human gut; feature: human-associated habitat; material: faeces... | reverse complement strand
GGCCGCAGCCTCTGCCGGGAACAGCACGCTGAACGCCGCCGCCAGCCCGGCCCAGAGCAGGGCCGCGATGCCAAAGGTCTTCCAGCGGGCCGCTTTTTCCTGTTTTTCCTTCACGCACAGCCCTCCCATCGGCGGACATTGTACCATATCCGCTCCCCTTTGCGCAAGCGGCGGGTCGTTTTTGCGAAAATGCGAGGAAATTTTGTTAAATCAATTGACTTTTCAAGGCGGCATCTGGTATAATTTTCACGACTTTTTTGATGATTTGGTCGTTTTGCGACCGTGAACCCTTGGAGGTACTACGATATGATCCGCATTCTTACCGATTCCGCGTCCGACATCCTGCCCGCCGAAGCCGAGCAGCTGGGCGTGACCGTCATCCCGCTGAACGTCACTTTGGAGGACAGCACCGTCCTGCGCGACGGCGTGGACATGACCCCCACCGAATATTACGGCATCCTCGCCGGGTGTCACAAGCTCCCCACCACCAGCCAGCCCAGCCCGGAGCTGTTCGAAAACTTCTTCACCGAAGCGGCCGCCGCCGGGGACGAGGTGATCGGCATCTTCCTGTCCCACGAGTTGTCCGGCACCTACCAGTGCGCCAAGCTCGCCGCCGACATGGTCAACGCGGACAACATCCTCTTCGTGGACAGCGAGAACGTCTGCCTCAGCGAGGCGCTGCTGGTCCGTCTGGCCGTCCACCTGCGGGATTCCGGCAAGAACGCCGGGCAGATCGCGGCCATTCTGGAGCACGCCAAGGAGCACCTGCACCTCGTGGCCGTCATCGACGACCTGAAGTACCTGCGCAAGGGCGGCCGTCTGCCCGCCGCTGTGGCCGTCGCGGGCGGAATGCTGGGCATCAAGCCCCTCATCACCATCAAGGAGGGCAAGGTCGCCATGGCGGGCAAGGCCCGCGGTCTGCCCGGTGCCTACGTGGCTCTGTTCAAGAAGATCGAGGAATTGGGCGGCATCAACCCGTTCTTTGCGGCGCTGGCCGGTTACACCCTTTCCACCCGCGAGGTGGCCCCCATCCAGACCTACCTGCGCGACAACCTCCAGCAGGAGGACCCCCTCGTGCGCCAGATCGGCTGCGTCATCGGCACCCACGCCGGCCCCGGTGCCTTCGGTCTCGCCTTTTTTGACAAGGACCTTGTGCTGGACCTGTGATCGCGCCTTTCCAGATGCAAAATAAGGAGCTGTGTTTACCGCACAGCTCCTTATTTTTATGCTCACAACACCGCATCCGACGCGAGTTTGCCCAGCAGGAGCACGAGCACCACGAGCATCATGGGGCGGATGAATTTTGCGCCGTTCTTGAGGGCGAAGTGGGAGCCAAGCAGGTTGCCCACGATGCCGCTGATGGCGCAGGGGATGCCCACCGAGAAGACCACCAAGCCGCTGGCCAGATAGGTGACGAGGCCGGCGTAGTTGCTGGCAAGGTTCAGCACCTTGGCGTTGCCGCCCGCGGTGCGGAGGTCAAAGCCCATCAGGGTGGTGAAGGCGATGATGGCAAACGTCCCGGTGCCGGGGCCGAAGATGCCGTCGTACAGGCCGATGCCAAGGCCGATGGCGAGGGCCAGCGCGGCCTTTTTCGCGTTCATCGTGCCGTCGTCCCGGTTCTCGTCCGGCAGCTTCCGCCGCCAGAGGATGAGCACCGCCGCGATGGGCAGGATGACGAACATCATGGCCTGAAGCGCCTCATCGCTGAGCAGCAGCACGACGTGGGAGCCGAGGGCGCTGCCCGCAAAGCTGCCCACCGCCGCCAAGAGGCCGACCTTGATGTTCATGGCCCCGCTGCGGAAAAAGTTCACCGTCGCAAAGGTGGTGCCGCACGCGGCGCTGAACTTGTTGGTGCCGTAGGTGTAGTGGGGCGGCAGCCCCGCAAAGAGGTAAGCGGGCAGACTGATGAGCCCGCCGCCGCCCGCTGCCGAGTCCACAAAGCCTGCAAAGCCGGTCATGCACATCAGGAAGACCAGCATGAGGGGAGAGATCGTGTTTGTCATAGATACAGCTTCCCCTCACATGCAAGGATCTGGTCGAGGATCATCCGGGAGACGCGGGCACCGTAGACCATGGCGGGGTGGTCGTTGTACTCGATGATGTCGTGGAAGTCCTTGTTCATCAGGACGATGACGTACTCGCCATACGGAGTGTGGACGATGCCGCCGTCGTTGCGGCATGCGTTCATGCTGCCGCTCTTGCTGGCCACCCAGATGAGCTCCGGCTCGCCGGTCTCCTCGCAGTCCAGATAAAACTGGGGGAAGTCGTGGGTCAGCATGGTGTTGTAATGCTGCTGGCGGAAGATGGCAAGCATCTCCGCGCTGGCCTCCTTGCTGACGAGGGTGCCCTTGGCCACCTGCGCGAACAATGCGGCGTAATCCCGCGGGGTGGTGGTGCCGAGGTCGTCGTAGCGGTCAAAGTGGAGGGGGTTGTGGAGCACGGTGTCCGCGAACCCCAGTTCCCGGATGCACCCATTGATGGTATCCAGCCCCAGATAATCGATGATCATGTTGGTGGCGATGTTGTCCGAGCAGATGATCATCATGGTAGCGGTATCCTTGACCTTGAGCTTTGCGCCCACACCCAGCGCCCGCAGCATTCCGGAACCGTCAACGAACTGGCTCTCCTCGTAGGTGATCTCTTCCTCAAGGCTGGCCTTGCCCCGGCTGACTTGGAGGTAGAGCGCCGCCAGAATGAAGGCTTTGATGGTGGAGGCCGTCTCAAATTTTTCGTCCGCACCGATCTCAACGGTGTGCCCCTGTAAGTCGTCCACAAAGACGCTCATCTTCCCCTGATAGGAGTACAGCTCCGCGGCGATCCGCTTTTCCAGTATCATATTTTTATCCATAACGGAATATTCCCTTCTGTTTTTACAAATTCTCCTCAAAGAAGCGCTGGGCGTTGCGGTAGAAGATCCGCTCCACCTCGTCCTCGGTGAAGCCTTCCTTCCGCAGAGCCTCGGCCAGCAGCGGGAGCTTGGAGCAGTCGTCCATTTCCAGCTTGCCGCCGATGCCGTCAAAATCGCTGCCGAGGCCGATGATCTCAATGCCGCCCACCTGCTTGAAATGGGCCGCATGCTTTGCCATCAGGGCCGTGGTGCTGCGGCAAAGCTGCGGGCGGGGCTGGTCATCGAGGAAGCCGCTGCAATAGTTCAGGCCCACCAGACCGCCGCGCTCCGCCATGGCCCGGATCATCTCGTCCGTCAGGTTGCGGCAGTGGGGTGCCAATGCCCGGCAGTTGGAGTGGCTGGCCGCAAAGGGGCGGGTGCTGTGCTCGGCAATGTCCCAGAACCCCTTGTCGGACAGGTGGCTCACGTCCACGATCATATGCAGCTTTTCCATCTCCGCCAAAAACTCGAAGCCGCGCTCCTTCAGGCCGGTCTCGGTGTTGGGCTGGCAGGGCCAGATATCCCCGCCCCCGCCGGGCACCACGTTGGGGCTGGCCAGCTCGTTTTCGTGGTTCCACGTCAGGGTCATCATCCGGGCACCCAGCTCGTACATCCGGCGCAGCACGCCGAGGCTGCCCTTGCAGCAGCCGCCCTCTTCGATGGTCAGCATTCCGCTGATCTTGCCCGCCGCCGCATTTTTGCGGATGTCCTCCGGGCGGTAGACCGGCGCGATCTTGTCGGAATACTTCGCCATGATCCGCTTGAAGACATCCACCTCTTCCAGCGCCGTCACCAGCGGGTCCGCGCCGGGGGTGGGATCGGCCAGATTCACAAAGGCGGCAAAGCATTGCAGCATGTAATCGCCCTTCTGCATCTTTTCCAGATCGATGTGCAGGTCATTTTGGGCGAAGCTCTTGTCCTCGCCCCGCCGCTCCGCATAGCGCAGCTCGCTGAGGGTATCACAATGTAGATCGAAAACTTTCATAAGTGCTGTCCTTTCTATAACAGTTCCTTTATACAACCTCTCAGTCTCGCTCACGCTCGACAGCTCTCCTAGTAGGAGAGCCTCTGGCGAAACCGTTCACTTTGCATGGACTGCCAAAGCCTCCCCTACAAGGTGAGGTGGCATTGCGAAGCAATGACGAAGAGGTTGTACGAAGGGAAACTTCATCCATTTCAAAACAAGCTTCCCACCGCATACAGACTCTTCACCAGATCCTCCCGGTAGAGTGGGTCGGCGGGGTCAAGGCTGTTGAGCACCACACCGCCGCTCCGGGCAGCACCGGTGGAGTGGATGTACCGCCCCTCGCCCAGATAGAGCGCGATGTGGCCGGGGAAATAGAGGGCGTCGCCCCGCTTGGCCTGTTCCAGCGGGATCTTGTGCATCGGCCAGCCCTCCACGAGCTTTGCATCCCGGTAGATGAGGACGCCGCACTGCATATAAGCGCTGCTCACAAGGCCGGAGCAGTCGATGCCGCGGCCTGACTTGCCGCCCCAGCGGTACTCGGTGCCCAGATACTTCTTGGCCTGTTCGGCCAGCCCATTGCGGAACGCCTCCTCGCTGCCGCCGAACCAGCGGTCAATGGCACGGGGGACCAGCTCTTCCGGCTTGCAGTCCTCGACCTTGGCAAGGGCTTCGTCAAAGGTCCGCCCCGCTTCCTGCGTGAAGACCGCCGTCATCGAAAAGCGCACCGGTTCCAGCGCCACATCCCGGACATAGCCGCTGCGGCCATCCACCAGCCCCACCTTGGCCCAGCCCGTGTGGGCTTCCGCTTCCGGGTCCGGCAGACGGCGCAGCACCGCGCCGCGTTCCAGCTCTGCCAGCCGGACGCCCTGCACCTTGGGCAGGGTCAGCACGTCGGTGGCCCGGCCCGCCAGCACCAATTCGGCAGAAAGATATCCCCGCAGTTCTTTTTCGCCGCAAAAATACAATTCGGACGCGAATACATACCCGTGGTAGCCGTAAAATGTGACCACTTCGGCCATGGTTTCCGGCAGGGTGATCCCGTCCGCCGTCACGCCGCCGGGCTCGGTGCGCACCTGACACAACTGCCCGTACAGCCCCTCGTCCCCGATGGTGGACACAACGCCCGCATCGCTTTCCTTCGTCGTCTCCGGCAGGTCGTAAATGGTCACGACCGGCCGTGCAAACATTGCAAATTTCATCCTTCCGGCACCTCCAACAGTTCCAGCAGCTCTTCCGGCTTCATGGACAGGATGGCGCCATCCGCGCTGCCTGTCACCGTTTCCGCCAAGGACTGCTTGGCTTGCTGCAATGCAACGATCTTTTCTTCAATGGTATCCTGCGCAATGAGCTTATACACCTGCACCGGGTTTTGCTGGCCGATGCGGTAGGCGCGGTCAGTGGCCTGATTCTGCGCCGCCACGTTCCACCACGGGTCGTAGTGGATGACGATGTCGGCGGCGGTCAGGTTCAGGCCCGTGCCGCCCGCCCGCAGCGAGATGAGGAAGACGCTCACCTCGCCCCCGTTGAACCGCCGCACCAGTTCGGCGCGGACCGGCTTCGGGGTAGAACCCTGCAAGGTGAAGTGGCTGATGCCCTCGGCGTCCAGCCGCTTCGCCAGCAGGTCGAGCATGGAAGTGAACTGGCTGAACAACAGGATGCGGTGGCCGCCCTCGACGGCGGAGCTCACCAGCTCCACACAGGCGTCCAGCTTGGCGCTTCCGCCCTCCCAGTTGTCGGCGATGAGGTGCGGGTCGCAGCAGATCTCCCGCAGCCGCATCAGCACGGCAAAGACGGCCATCTTGTCTTCGGGTTTTGCGGCCCGCAGCTTCTCGCGGGCGTCCACCACCGCCGCCAGATACAGCTTGCGCTGCTCGGTCTCCAGCTCGATGCGGTAGATGTTCTCCGTCTTCGGGGGCAGTTCCTTCAGCACGTCGGCCTTCATCCGGCGGAGGATGAAGGGGCCGGTCAGCTGGTTCAGCCGCCGCACCGCAGTCTGGTCATCCTCCTGCACAATGGGCTTCTCGAACCGGGCGCAGAATGCCTTGTAAGGCGGCAGATACCCCGGCATCAGGAAGGAGAAGATGCTCCACAGCTCCCCCAGCCGGTTTTCCACCGGGGTGCCGGTCAGCGCAAAGCGCACCCGGCTGTTCACCCCGCAGACGGCCTTATATTTCTGGGTCGTGTGGTTCTTGATGGCCTGTGCCTCGTCGAGGATACAGGCGTAGAATTTCTGGTTTTCGTAGAGGGCCTCGTCCCGGCGGAGCAGGTCGTAGCTCGTCACCACGAGGTCGGCGGCCTCCCACTGTTCCGCCAGCGCCGCGCGGTGGGCCGCATCGCCGTCCACCACCACGCAGTGCAGTTCCGGCGTGAACTTTTCGCACTCCTCGGCCCAGTTCAGCACCAGCGACGCCGGGCAGACGATGAGGCTGGGCAGGGGGTTCTCCCCCAGCTCCTTGATGGCCAGCAGGTAGCTCAGCACCTGTACCGTCTTGCCAAGGCCCATATCGTCGGCCAGAATGCCGCCCATGCCGTAGCCATCCAGCGTTCGCAGCCAGCGATAGCCGTCCCGCTGGTATTTTCGCAATACTTTTTGTAGAGAGGCCGGAGGGGTATACTCGCTGTCCTTCACCGCGTGGAAGCTCCGGCTGATCCGCCGGAAGGCATCGTCCCGGTTGAAGCGGATGCCGCTCTGGCCCGACAGCGCCCAGTCCAGACTGGGGGCGCGGTAAAGCGGCAGCTCAGCGTGGTTCCTGCCCAGCTTCGCGCCCGAAAGCTCCAGCGTCTCGTTCAGTTCGTCCAGCCCTTCAAGGTCATCGTCCAGCTTCAGCAGCCGTCCGTCCCGCAAGCGGTGATACCGCTTTTTCTGGTGGAGCGACTTCAGCAGGGCTTTCAGCTCCCCCACCGGGAACTCGCCGGTGTCCACCTCTAGGTCAAGGACGCTGCCCTGCACCGACACCCCCACCGAGATCTTCGGCGGCGGAGCCTGCAGATTGCGGAAGGCGTCGGTCAGGTAGACTTCGCCTTCGTTCATCAGCGTCGGGACGCCCTCGTCCAGAAAGCGGTAGACCTCTTCTTCGTCGTAGGTGCTGTACTGCAGCGGCTCACCGGGCTGCAAATACCGCCCCAGCAGCTTGGCCGCCCGGTTTTCGGCGCGGGCATCCCGCAAAAGGCCCTGCGGCGGGGGCGTAAAGGGCGCCACACGGTCCTCGCCGTACAAAAATTCCAGATGTGCACTCACGGCTCCCATCTGCGGTGCATCCAGATAGAACTGGGTCACCGGTTCCAGCGGGATCTGGTTCAGCAGCAGCCGCTCCGGGTCCTCAATGGTCACATGCCGCCCCAGCTCCGGCAGCACATAGCTGCAAAAGGCCGTGGCGTCCTTGCTGGTGAAAAACAGCCGCTTCCCGCACAGGGTCTTCAGCGCCGGGGCCATCCGGGTCGTGGCGGCACGGTCCAACCGCCAAAGCGTGTCCTCGCTGAACAGGTAGTCGAAATCCAAGCCGCTCACCCAGCCCAGCGACGGTTCCACGGCGATCTCCACACCGCCCCGCCGCCGTTCCACCTGCAGCGTCAGGGCCGGAACATCTTTTTTTAAGGTATAACCGCCCACTTCGCCCCGGTCCGCGTACAGCGTCACCAGCGCGTCGAACAGCTCCCCTGTCAGCGCCATGCCCCCAGCCGGGCCGGTCTCGGCATAGCGGCTGTAGGTGTAGCCCCGCATTTCCAATTGCTTCCGGCTGATGACCTCCCGCCGGATCAACCCCAATAGCTGCTGGGCATCCGGCGTAAAGGCATCCCACCGGTGCTGGAACGTCAGCGATTTACCGTAGCTGACGACCCGGCTCTCCTCGATATCTTCCAGCAGGTGTTCGATGCTTTTGACGACATACTGCCGCCCGCCGCCGGAGATGCGGAGCCGCAGCCACGGCGTGCCGTACTGCAGCAGGGTCAGTTCCGGTTCCAGTTCCACAAAGCCGGTGCGCTGGGGCAGGGTGTTGTCCTCCAGCTCAGCCAGTGCCCCTTCCTGATAGGTGCGCAGCAGTGCACGGGCTGCGTCGTCGGACTCCGGCTCGTCGCTCCGCCATTTTTTGCCAAACAGCATTTCAAGACCCGAAACATAGCTGTCTTTCCGGGGAGCTTCCGGCTCCTCTGCGGGCTTTTCGGGCAGGTTGGCCACCCCGCGCACCACGCCGGGGATCTCCGCCGGCTCAGTCTGTGCGCGCCGTTGTACCTTCACCGCTTTTTGTTCTTTCAGGTCATACAGCAGCAGCGCACCGATGTGCTCACAAAAAAGCCCATTGCCATTATCGTTATACGGACAGGTACAGCTTGCACTGACGAAACTGCCATTTTGCCGCAGCCACGCCTCCGTGGTATACAGATGATCACCGCTGCCTTCGATTTCTGCGCAGAGATGCCGTACTCCATTTTCCTCCGTCTCGCAGTCAAAGGATTCGATATGCTTCATGTAATTTTCGGCCCGCGCAAAGATCGTGCCGCCCAGCAGATAGTGGATGTCTTCCATGTCCATTTCGGGTTCCCTCCCCTGCCTGTGCTCTATTGGTTAAGCATACCGCACCGGTGGGCCAGATGCAAGAGCTTTGCAGAAAAAAAACGCCGCCTCTTTTGCAGGGGCAGCGGAAGGAAGCCTTATTCTTTTTCCAGATAGTAGCATACAAGGTCGGTCGGCCCGCGTTCGGCGTGGTGCATCGCCTTGTGCTCGACGCCTTCGTAGACAAAGCCCAGCTTTTTCAGCAGTTCTCCGGAGGCGGTGTTGTAGGCATAGTGTCCACCCGTGAACAGCACGGTCTCGGTTTGGGCAAAATAGGCTTCGACCACTGCCGCCAGCGCCTCCCGCGCAAAGCCGTTCCGGCGGGCGTCCGGCGCGATCTCAATGCCCAGCTCCCAGCCCGGCACCGCCCGCTCGGCATCCATCATTGAGATCACACCGACGACCCGGCCTGTCTCCTTTTCTACAATGCTGTACCGCATCTGCCCGGCAAATTTCTGCATTAAGCGGCGGTATTCGTCGTCCATAGCGTCAAATGCGTGGTAGCCGCCGCAGTCCAGCGTGGTCTGCTCGTCCGAAAAAATTGCAAATACATCTTCGGCATCCTCTACCGCAAACTGCCGCAGCAATAAGCGCTCTGTTTCAATCGGTAAAGCTTCCATTTATTCTCCTTCTGTATATATCTTATAGACATTTTCGATTTGATATGGGTCACTCAGCAATACCCTGCCATCCGACAGCACCGTAAGTTCATCCCCTACCGCAAGGTCTTCCAGCTTTGCTTGCTTTCCGTTTTTTGTTCGCAGCTTTTCCGAAATCTTGTGGAACGCATATAGCTTCCCGTTTTCTTCTTCTGCCATCAGAAAATCATTTTCCTCGTCAATTGCAGTGACGGTAACTGCCGTATGGGTGCTGACTGACGCTAGAATTTCCTCAATTTCCCGATAAACTGCCTTTCCGTTCGGAAAAATGTAGGCCTTTTTCCCATCGACCAAACAGATTCGGCTGTCCGCATAAAATGCAAGCCAAACCTTCGCCTCGTCATTGCTGCCGAATTGAAGGATCACATCCTGCCCGCCTGCGTCGAAGGTATCCTGATTGATGCAGGGCAGGTAGATTTTCTTGCCCAGATATTCTTCGAGCGCCTGATACAGCTCCGTCGAAGCGTTGGTCTGGAAATCATTCATCTCCACATCGCCCCGGAACGAGTTCAGGTTCATTTCCGCCACGGCAAGCGTATCGCTTTCCCGGATGGGCTTGGCAATCTTCTGCACCCGGTACACCACAAGGGAGCCAAACGCCACGCACAGAAACAGCACCACCCCGGCAGCCGCCAGAATACGCTTGTGCTTTTTGCTTATCTTCACCGTCAAAAGAACGCCCACAAAGCACACTGCCATTGGCAGCAGACACATGACCCAGTCCATCGTTTCATCTCCCTCGCGGTAGTTTCTTTCATTCTACCAGAGCGGGTCCCAAAGTGCAACAAAAAAACGCCTCAGGAGAAATCCTGAAGCGTTCTGTTCAAGTCGGCGACTACCTATTTTCACGCGCCGTTTCCAGCGAACTATCTTGGGCACGA
>ENA-OURS01003453-OURS01003453.1-human-gut-metagenome-genome-assembly--contig:-NODE-3453-length-9954-cov-8.131629_pt1 | contig 9954 bp, 8 predicted proteins | sample MGYA00242109_ERZ509010 | MGnify/ENA primary metagenome ERZ509010 (study PRJEB26280, sample SAMEA2338774) | human gut metagenome | biome: human gut; feature: human-associated habitat; material: faeces... | reverse complement strand
GACAGGGGCCCTCAACCTCGCCGCCTCGGACGGCATGGCCGTGGGCGACGCCGCGGAATACATGGCTAACGCATTGTCGATGTTCCACTTGTCCGGCAGCCAGGCTTCGCAGGTCGCCGACACGCTCGCCGCTGGCGCTGGCAAGGCAGTCGGCAACGTCAGCGACTTCGGAGAAGCGCTCAACAACTGCGGCGCGCAGGCCAACAGCTTCGGCATGAGCATCCAGGAGACCACCGGCGTCCTCAGCCTCTTCGCCCAGAACGGCACCATCGGCGCCGAAGCCGGCACACAATTGAACAGCATGCTCATGAAGCTCGCCGCGCCATCCAACGACGCGGCAGCCACCATGAAGGAGCTCGGCATCAGCGCATACGACGCTTCCGGCAACTTCGTCGGCATGGCCAATTTCGCCGGACAGCTGCAAAAAGCCGAGAAAAACCTCACGCAGGAACAGCGCAACCAGGCGAATGCGACAATTTTCGGCAGCTACGCCATCAAGGCCGCCAACTACCTCTACGACGCCGGAGAGAAAGGCGTCAGGAACTGGACCAAGGCGGTATCCGAAAGCGGATACGCAGCCGAACAGGCAGCGGCAAAGAACAACAACCTCAAAGGCGACCTCGAAAACCTCTCCGGCAGCATGGAATCGCTCATGATCTCCATCGGCGAAGGCGCGCAAGGGCCACTGCGCAAACTCGTCCAGGGGCTTGACACCCTCGTGGACTCCTTCGCCAGCCTTCCGGCCGGCGCGCAGCAGACCATCATCGTCATGGCCGCTCTCGGCGGCGTGCTCGGCGGCGTCCACAAGGCCGCAAGCAATCTCAACGGCAGCACCAGCACGATGGCCAACAACATTGGTCTGGCCATCGACCCGATCCAGCGTATGAAAAGCGCTCTGGCCTCCGCGCAGACCGCCTTCCAGATGTTCCGTGCGAGCGGCATGAGCGCGCAGGAGCAGATGGAGGCGTTCGGCACGAGCGCCAGCAGAGCCGAACTGAAAACCGCCGGATTCAAAGCCGTCGGCAGCAGCGTCATGAGTCTGCTCGGCGGACCGTGGGGCATCGCCCTCACCGTCGCCGGAGTGGCGCTCACCTCATTTATTGAGCGCCAGCAGAAGGCCAAGGAGGCCACCGAACAGCTCCAGTCCGCGCTTGAATCAGGCAGTGACGTCCGTAGCACCATCGCCGACTCCTACCAGAAGATGAACTTCGCCGGAGCCGACATGACGCATTGGATGGGCGAGGCAAAGGTCAGCCTGACCGACATGACCAGCGCAGCCATGGGCAACAAGGACGCGACTGACAAGGTCAACGCCGCGTTGAAGGAATACGGCAAGCAGGGCCATTCGCAGATGGCTGTCGCGCAGAAGATGCGCGACAGCATCAAGGACGAAGCCAAGGCATACAGCGAAGCCAAGGAACAGACCAAGCAGAAGGCCGCAGCCACCAAGAACGCCGTGGACGCCGACGGCAACGCATCGAAGGCCGCCAAGGACACCGCCAGCGCGAACAAGGACCTCGGAAGCAGCGCCAAGGACGCGGCCGAGGAAATCGACGGACTTGTCAAATCGCTCTTCGGCTTGGAATCCAACAACCTGACCGCCGACGAGGCCGTGGACCAGCTCAACCAGAAGATCGGCCAACTGTCGGACACCTGCAAAGACAATGGTCGAGTGTTCAACGAGAACGGCGACCTGCTCGACCGATTCAGCGAGAAGGGCACAAAGACCAGGCATGCCTTGGAGGATATCGCCAGCAGCGCGCAGAACGCTGCGGAGAAGATACTCAAGCAGGGTGAGAACACCAACTTCACCGGAGGCGAGATCGAACGCGCCAACGGCGTCCTGCAGGATGCGCGCGAAGCCCTCATAAGGCAGGCCGAAGCTTCGGGCATGGGCGAACAGGCCGCTAACGCTTTGGCGGACCGGTGGGGTCTGAGTTCCGACAGCATCAAAGCGGCGATCGACAACATCAAGAAGACCGCCGAAGGCAACCAGCCGAAGCTCGACGTGGACGACTCCAAGGCCAAGAAGAAAACCAAGGATTCCGAGACCAACCTCGACAAATTCAACAAGAAGGTTGCGAAAGCCAAGCTCGAAGCCGACGACAAGAAGGCCACGGACAGCGCCAAGAAGGCGCGGAAGATGATGGACGACTTCGGCAAGAAGCACGTCAAAGGCACCATCGACGCGACCGACAAGGCATCCAAGAAGGCCAAGACCGCATCCGCGAACGTCAACAAGCTCAACGGCAAGAAGGCCACGGCCAAACTCGACGCGAAAGACAACGCGTCTCCGAAGGTCGACAAGGCCAACTCGAAGAAGCTGACCAACAAGCGCAACACCTTGGACTCCACGGACAAGGCCACGCCGAAGACGAACGCGGCCAACTCCAAGAGGCTCAAAGACAAGCGCAACACGCTCGATTCGGCCGACAAGGCCGGACCGAAGGTCGACGCCGTCAACCGCAAGAAGCTGAACGACAAGAAGAGCACCGCCTCGGTCAACGACCAGGCGACTCCGGTGCTCCGGTTCATCAACAACTTCAAGATCGCGGACAAGAGCTTCACCGTCACGGAGAAAACGAAGAAGGAAGGCGGTTACACAGGCGGCATGTTCACGGACGGCACCTTCCAGCAGTTCGCCGGAGGTGGCATGTTCTCCGGCTACGTGGATCCGGCATGGGCGCCCGGCAATGGTCTGAGCGACAGCGTGTACCTGCTCAACGCTCGTCTCGCCGCGGGCGAGTACACGCACAATGCCGCGGCCACGGCCTATTACGGCGTCGATACCATGCGCCTGCTGAACGAGCGGAAGATTCCACGCGAAGTGTTTGCCACAGCCAATCAGATGACAGGCAATCAGGTCAGCATACAGGTTGATACCGCTTCCGTGGTGGCGGCGATAACCAGCCTGCACAACGATCTTGGCGCGATCATCAGCGCCGCGTCCGATGATTCGACGGTCGGCGATCGTGACTTGGGGAGGTTGATCCGCAGATATGCGCGAGCTTAGATACGCGTCGCATGATGGCACGGTCATCGACCTCAACACCGATAGTCTGTGGGTGGCCGACCTGCAGGAGATGCGCGGGTACGCATGGACGTACACTTTGGCCACTCGCGGTATCAAATCGGTGAGCCGGAACGCGTCGACGGCGAAAATGACCGTCCGCACCACGGATCCGTCAAGATTGGACGTGGTGCAGACGGCTTTCGATTCGGACGTGCAGGCGGTTACGCCAGGCACGTTGACGGTGGATGGCGAATGGTTCCAGCGGGCGTATGTCGTCGGCTCATCGCTCGGTCTCGTGCCATGGCCGGAATACGCGCAAGTCGATTACACGATTGTCCTTTGCGATGGTGTTTGGCGTCGCGCGCTGCCGGTGCAGCATTTCTTCCCGATGACGCCAGGCACCGGTTCGCAGATTGACCTCCCCCTGGACCTGCCGACCGATTTGGCTCCGTCGAAAATCGCCTTGACGGTGAATAATCCGACCGGCGAGGCCGCCGAGTTCACTGCGGTCATTTTCGGCCCTTGCGTCAACCCGTCTTTCCAGATCGGCGGCAACACTTATGCGGTTGATGTGACGGTGCCGGAAGGCGGTCATGTGTCGCTGTCGGCCACTGGATTGCGGAAGACGATAACGTTGACAGCTGAAAACGGCGACGTTTCGGATGTTTTCGACAAGGGCGTTCGTGGCAACGGCAGGGGAAGCGGCTCATATGTTTTCGAGCCGATACCGGCCGGAGATTCGCTGTTGACGGTTTCCGGCAATTATGGCATCGATTTGACCATGTTTGACGTTTCGGGAGGTGTGCCTTGGCTGACGTTATCCTCGCCGACGGCAAGCTGACGCCACGTGCGATCGTTTCGCAGGTGACGTTGGATTGGGCTTGCGGCACGGACGAAAACGACTTCGAATTGACCATCGACGATCCGGATGCGCCGGAAATCGAACGTGGTTGGTATTTCTGGCTTGACGGCAGTGACGTGGGCGGCCGGATCATCGACCGTCGTGTGACCGTTTCCGGTGGCGTGTCCACGGCCATGTGGATCGGCCAATCGTGGACTGGCATGTTGGCGGCGAAGATATTGCAGCCGGACGCGAATCAGGATTACCTGACCGTCTCCGGCAAGCTGCCTGACATCCTTAAAAGCCTTTTGAAGCGCATCGGTTTGGATTCGGTGTTTACCGTCGATTCCTCCGATGCTTCCACTTTGTCGAATTGGATGTTCCGAAATCCACGCTACGTGGACGCTTACACAGGATTCCGTAATCTGCTCGCATCCTGTGGCAGACGCCTCGATTTCCAAGCCAAGGATAATCGCATCCTGCTTGGCATCACGCCGGTCGGCATCATCGACAACACGATCGATTCCGACTTGGTGGACTTCAAGGCCGAAACCAACTGTCGCGCGGTGAATCATCTCATCGGCCTTGGCTCGCAGGAGCTTAAAGATCGTCTGGTGGTCAATTATTTCGCTGATGCAGCCGGTGCGGTGAGTCAGACGCAGACGCTCATTGGCGTCGATGAGGTATGCGCCACATACGACTATTCCAACGCGGATTTGTCCACGCTGCAATCCGAGACGAAGAAACATCTGCAGGAGTTGCAGACCGGTGGTTCGGTCGAGGTGACGTTGTCCGATGAGGTCGGTGATGGTCTGCACGTGGATGACAAGATCGTCGCGACGGATCAGGCTTCCGGTGTCAATGTCACCGCCGTGGTGACGAAGCAGATTGTGAAAATCGATTCCGGGATTTTGACTTCGACGTTCGAGGTCGGACTGCCGGTGCAGTCGGCGAATGCGAACTATTCCGGCTCTTCCTCTTCGTCTTCCGGTGGTTCGCCTGGTGGTGGCGTGTCTTTGACGGCTGGTCGTGGCCTGTCGATTTCAGGCGGCACGATAAACGCGGATGTCGATTCTGATGATTTGAATGCCGTCATGCAGGTTGCCGAGGCGGCTAACAAGACGGCTTCCGATTACGCGGCGCAGATTGGAGCGGCGAACAAGACCGCCGAGGATGCGAAGACCGTTGCGGATGCGGCGAAGAGTGTGGCCGATGGTGCGAAGTCGGGCATGATGACCGACGGTGAACGGTCTAAGCTCGCTTCGGTCGAACGGGGCGCGAACGCCTACGCGCTGCCGAAGGCGTCCACGGACGTGTTGGGTGGCGTGAGGGTGGATGGTTCCACGATTGTGAGCGTGGACGGTGTGATAAGCGCCCATGTGAACGGTGGCTCCGGCAGTACGGGAAAGGTCGTGTTTCCAATCGGCTATGTCGTGATGAACACGACCGGTGTTGACCCTGCGGTGGATTTCGGTGGTACGTGGAGGCAGTTGCCTTCGCTTGGTTGTTCCATGTTTGAAAGGATTGGATAGTGAAGTCTGACGGTTACTCGAAGTACGTGTGCGACAAGTGCGGCAAGACCGCGTATGTCGCAGCTGGCGATACGGAGGCGCGTGAATGGTTCACCGTGCGCCGGTATTCCGCTGGCAAGGCGACCCGCATCGCGGATGATGTGACGCCTGACATCTACGAATTGTGCTCCCAGTGCAATGCGTCTTTCATGGCGTTCATGCAGAAGGACGACGCTTCTTTTGAAGCATGGTTGAAGGAGGCTGAACAGTGACCATCGAACTTGTTGACGGCAAAGCCGGAGTCGCGCACATCTCGAGCGAGGACAAGGCGATCATCCATCAGGCCAAGTTTTCGAAGTCCGACGTGGTGTTCGACTGGGGCGACGCGTTCAAGTGTTCGATGAGTTCGCCCAACAGGGCGACGATCGGCACCGGCTGCGCGTCGATTCAAGGCTTGGACTGGCATATCACGGCGGCGGAATCCGTGACGATCTCCAACGGGTCGCAGGGCGTGAAACGCAATGACATCATCTGCGCGCATTACCATCGAGATTCCAAGACCGGTAATGAGCTGGTGGAATTGACCGTGTTGAAGGGCACGCCGAACGCGACGACTGCCGCCGACCCGACCATTCCGTCAGGGAAGATACTGTCCGGCGCGGTTGACGCGTACATGCCGTTGTGGCGTATCCCATTGGACGGTATCACGGTCGGCACTCCGGTGCGCCTGTTCACGCCGAAGGGGGCTTTGTGGGATTCCGTAACCCAACCGTGGAAACCGCCGTATACGAACAACAGCCTCACGCTGTGTCGGGTCGGACGCACAGTCACGGTCAACGGCAACGTCAAGTTCACCGGCAGCGGAGTGCAGAGCTACGCGATGGCGGTTGAGACCATCCCTGAAGCGTTCCGCCCACTCGCCGATCAGAGCATCATCGCGTTCCCGTCCTGCGGTTTCAGCCTGCTTGTCATGCGTGACGGGAAGGTGCAGATGCTTGGCGACCCGAAATCCGCCTACTCCACGGCGCACGGCTGCTGGATAACAGCACAGTAGCTTTCCGTAACCCAGACGTGCCAATTACAATGGCAGTCCACCGGCTCGTTCGTTCCGGCGCCTTACAGCGCTTCGAACACCATCAAGGTCAGGGATGGTCTGATCTTCGTTGACCTGTCATCGTTCCGAAGCGCCGTGAACACCGGCAACTTCACCGTCTGGATGTTCAAATCGGGTGTGAAACCCTCCAAAGCGGTCAGTTTGGGGTGCGTCGCGAATGTGGCCGGCATCGCGTACGGAAAACAGGCGACTTGGAACACGGACGGGTCGGTGGTCCTCATCGGCGGTGTAGGGCCAAACGATGTCATCCAATGCTTCTCGAAGATTATCCCCGTGCCAGATGGCGTGACATTCGCCTAGGCGAGCGGCACCGTGATGCATCCCTCGACCCATCCGCCCTTGCCGATCGTCATCTTCTCCGACGAGCGGAGGGCGATGGCGTTGCCCGCGGTCTGCACTTCGACGCCATGCAGCCCGACGCTGGAATTGGACACGGCGGCGCAATGCACCTCGAAAGCCGCCTCCAAGCCGGTTGGTAGCGTGAAAAGCTGGGATATCTCCCACTCCTTCGCAGCATTCCAGTCGGAGTTGAGGCGTGTGGCGTGGAATGCGACTATCAGCATCTTGCCGACCAGCGCGGTACGGTAATCCACATTCCAGTTAGTGTTCGTCTTGGTGAGGGTTACGGAAAGCTAGCAGATTGGGTATACGACAGTTCCGACGCAACCTTGGCTGCTACCAGTCGATCCCATGTTGACTACCCGGATGATACCGTTGGCCTGTACGATAAGCGTTCGCGCGGTCTGGCCATTCGCGACGCAGCACATGCTGTTGACCTCGATTGGCGGCCTATACGCTTCCGGCAGAACATACTTGCACTGTTTCGCATCCCAGCTTCCGACCCCTATCGCGCCGCTAAACTTCACGAGCATCAATATTCCGGCTTTGATGACAACGAAACCATCGGCATTATAGAGGGTTACGGAAAGCTATTCAGCAGGTCAACACCAGTCGTTGCCATGCTCGCTGCATGTCCTTGAGGACGCTCAGATCAGGCTTCAAATAATACCTTGCGGTGGTCTGGATGTCGGAATGGCCGAGCTGTCGTGCGACCACGCTGATGTCGGTGCCCGCCTTGATTGCCAGCGTGCCGAACGTGTGACGCAGATTGCGTGGCGGGACAGAGGGTAGTTTCATTCGCTGGCACCATGACTTGTAACGGTTAGCGACTTGGTTCGCGTTCAGATTGCCGACCAGTCTGCCGGTCTTCGTGCCGTGCCGTAGTTCCGCCAACCGTTTGACGGCAAATCGCGGCAACGCCACGGTTCGACGGCTCAAATCGGTCTTCGGCTCGGTGACCGTCTCATGTCCTGCGACCCACTGCACGGAACGTTTGACTGTTACCGTGCCACGCCGCAGGTCAAGGTCAGACCATTCGATGCCGACCGACTCGCAACGGCGCAAACCGGCGCATACCGACACCAACAGCCATGCTTCGAGCGGATGCCCGTAGAAGCCTTTCAACAGCTTGCGCACCTCCTGCGCCGACAACACTCGCGGCTCATAGTGACGTAGGCGGGGGAGTCTGATTTCCCTTCTGGTCACATCATTGTCCGTCATGCCGCGCCGGAACGCGAGCCTGAGAATCGCACGGAACACGGCCCATGCTTTTCGCGCCGCTCCCGGCTTGTCGAAGGAGTCCAACCATGATTCGATGTCCGCCACCGTGATCGAGTCCAGGTCTTTTCCGCTCCATTGTGGGAGGATATGACGGTTCAGGGCGCTTTCATATCCCACTAGAGTGCATTCGCGGAGTTTCGCGCATGAGGGTTTCCAAACAGTGGATGCGAATGTGCCGAAAAGCATTGGTTCCTTCCCGATTATTGTTGAATAATCCCACACATTGTCGTGTTGCCGTTGGCCTGACATGCGTGTGGGTTTCTTATTGTTTCACATCCATGATTCTCCGTTCATGTTTTTAAACCCGTCGATTTCGACGGGTTTTGTTTTTAACGCTTCTTTTAAGGAGGATGTTTTGACTCAGATCAAATTCGATTTCGGCCATCCGAGTGCGGATGGCATCGCCGACTTGGCCGGTGAGACGGTTCACGTGATTCCGACGAGCCGTTTCAACAGCGGTAAGCGCATCGTGGTGCGTGACTCGTTCGAGGTGAGACTGGACGAGTATGGCACCGCGACCGTCACCGTTCCGCCGACCGATAACACGTTCGCCTACGAGGTGACCATCGGCGATAGCGCCGATTCATGGCGGTTCATTCGCGTCGTGCAGGTGCCGGATTCGACTTCGGTGTTGAATTTCTCCGATCTGGTTGAAGTTGATTCTACCACGCTCACGCCGGTGGGTACCGGCAATCCGTTGGCTGACATCGACCAGTCCGACATCGACTGGGCGTTGGCCGCCATCCGCAACTGAGAAAGGACAGAAAATGGCAAATCCGGACAAGTTCATCCGCCTGCGCGATTTCGCGAAGATCATGCGCGCCCTGCGCGAGACCGACGTGGACGGCACGACCTTCCATTACGACGAATCGAAGCACGAATACGCGAATGTCAAGGAGTTCTACAGTCAGCACCGCTCCGGCCGAATCTACGGCGTGCAGTTCCCTCGCTACTCCTTCTCCCATGTGCCCACAGGCGCGAAGACCCACGACAACGCAAACCTGTCCGTGACGGTATCCACCGCCGCGAACGCCGGACGCGACGACTACGCCTACCTCAACGCCTTCCAATGGCGCGATGTGAACGCCACCGTGGACGACTCCGGCGTGCCGCACATCACCGCCATCGAAGGGGACAGCCGATTCCGCCGCGACGGATCCAACGGAGACGTGTTCGTCATGGTCGCGCCCGGATATTTCCGCATCGACGGAGACGACAACCACATCGAACTGCTTTACAGCGACGAGCAGTACGACGGCTTCGAACCGATGCCGGGACTGCTCCTGCCGGACGGCACCGAACGCCCATGCCTGCTGTTCGCGAAATACGCGGCATCCCTGTCCGGCGGCATACCGCGCTCCTGGAGCAGCCAGAAGATCGACCCCGGCTTCGGCTGCCAGAACGACCAGATCGACCTCGCCCTGAAAAAGGGCAAGGGGTACGCCGGCCAATGCCAGCCGGACGTCTTCTACTTCCAGCTGATGCTCATGCTGAAATTCGCCACCAAGGACATGGAGGCGGCGCTCGGCGGCTGCTTCGAAAACTACACGGCTCAGGGGCCGGTCACCAAGGCCGAGACCAATGCCAAACGCGTCATCATCGCCAAGGACACCGCCGACAACATCCTCGTCGGATCCACCATCAACATCGGCACCGACAAGGAACGCAACAACAGCGGCAACCACTCCATGGCCGAGGCCCGCACCGTCCTGTCCAAGACCACCATCGACGCGACGAACGTGGCCCTCAACATCGACGGCGCCGCCATCACCACCACGACCACCGCGTTCGTCAGCACCATGCCGTGGAAGACCGGCGCCACCGACTCCATCCGCGGCAGGGGAGACGGACGCCC
>ENA-OURS01003450-OURS01003450.1-human-gut-metagenome-genome-assembly--contig:-NODE-3450-length-9958-cov-1.912451_pt1 | contig 9958 bp, 8 predicted proteins | sample MGYA00242109_ERZ509010 | MGnify/ENA primary metagenome ERZ509010 (study PRJEB26280, sample SAMEA2338774) | human gut metagenome | biome: human gut; feature: human-associated habitat; material: faeces... | reverse complement strand
TGATGTACTTAATTGGAAGGAGAAATTACCCAATTCTCAACATGACAGAAGAGAACAGGAAAGAGATTGAAAAGAGAAAGAAAAAAATGCAGGAAGTAGTCAATAAGTACACGGAGAAGTATATAAAATGACCGCCTATGAGTTGCCCACCTCACTAAATATCAGTGGGGTGGATTTTTCTATCAGAACGGATTTTCGAGTAATTATTGATATTCTGGTCGCCATGAATGACCCAGAATTGGACGAACAGGCGAAAGCAGTTGTTATGTTGCAGATTCTATTTGAAGACTGGCAGAGCATACCCCCAGAGCATCTTACAGAAGCTTGTCAGAAAGCTTGTGAGTTTATTGACTGTGGTCAAGTTGATGATAGTCCGAATAAGCCCAAACCCCGTCTGATGGACTGGGAACAGGACGGAGACATGATTGTTCCGGCAGTAAACAAGGTTACTGGTAAAGAAATCAGAGCAGTGCCTTATATACACTGGTGGACATTCTTTGGATATTTCATGGAGTCTGGAGAGTGTCTTTTTAATACAGTGGTTGGAATTCGTTCAAAAAAGGCAAAGGGTGAAAAGCTCGATAAATGGGAAAAGAAATTCTATCAGGAAAATAAGAACATTATTGACATAAAAACACGTCTCAGCGACGAGGAGCAAGCTTATAAAGATAAGCTGAATGAGATGTTGAACCTCAAATAGTTAGGAGGTGGACACATGGCTGCTGATGGCTCAGTCATTATTGATACCAGAATGGACACATCAGGTGTGCAAAACGGCGTATCAGCAATCAGGCAGTCTTTTAACGGACTTGGCAGCGTAGTAAAAAAAATAGGCATACTGATTGGCGGAGCATTCGCAGTTGGCAAGTTAGCACAGTTCGGAAAAGAGTGTGTGGAGTTTGGTTCCGACCTCGCAGAAGTACAGAACGTGGTTGATGTTACATTTACAACCATGTCGGACAAGGTGAACGAATTTGCAAAGAATGCCATGACCTCTGCCGGACTGTCAGAAACCATGGCAAAAAGGTATGTTGGAACGTTCGGAGCAATGTCTAAGTCGTTCGGATTCTCAGAAGCACAGGCTTACGATATGTCAACGGCTCTGACACAGCTAACTGGCGACGTGGCGTCATTCTACAACATCAGTCAGGACTTGGCTTACACCAAGCTAAAATCTGTATTTACAGGTGAAACGGAAACACTAAAAGATTTGGGCGTCGTTATGACGCAAAGTGCCCTCGATCAATACGCACTGGCTAATGGCTATGGTAAAACCACATCCGCCATGACCGAACAGGAGAAAGTGGCTCTTCGTCTGGCTTTTGTGCAGAAACAGTTATCTGCCGCATCTGGTGATTTCATTCGAACATCTGACTCATGGGCGAACCAGGTCAGAGTGATGCAGTTACAGTTGCAATCTCTCAAGGCAACAGTTGGACAGGGATTAATCAATCTCTTCACTCCCGTTTTGAGAGTTATTAATATTTTACTGGGCAAACTGGCAACTCTGGCGAATGCCTTCAAGTCATTTACGGAGTTAATCACCGGAAAGAAATCATCTGGCCAGACAGGCACAAGTGGTGCAGGTCTTGTCGGAACAGATGCAATAGCTGATACGGCAGACCAATATGGAAATGCTGCCGACAATGCCGAAAAGCTGGCAGATGCAACAAATGATACAGCGGACGCAACCAAGAAAGCTACTAAGGCGGCAAAAGGATATCTTAGTCCTCTCGACGAAATAAATAATTACTCAACGGATAAAAGTGCGGATTCATCGTCAAAAGTACCAGGCGCAACTGGCGGACTTGCAGATCAAATGAAAGATGCTGTACAAAATGTTGATTATGGGAAATTGGCAGAGGGTGAGACAGTTCTTGATAAAATGTCAAAACCGCTAAAAAAGATAATCGACAGATTTAAACAGTTGGCTAAGTTAATCGCAAAAGGATTCTGGGATGGGTTAGGAGACTACGAGCCGATTTTTGACGGAATAAAGAAAGACCTTGATTCTATATGGAAATCCTTAAAGGATATCTTTACTGATTCAGAAGTTACTAAAGCAGCAAATAATTTTCTTGATTCATTTGCATATGCAATTGGACAAGTTGCCGGCTCATTTGCCAGAATTGGATTGACAATTGCGCAAAACATTATAGGCGGAATTGAAAAGTTTTTAAAGCAGAACACGCAAAGAATAAAGAACTATCTGATAGATATGTTCAATATCGGCTCTGAAATTTCGAAAATCGCAGGAAATCTTGCAGTTGCTTTCGCTGATGTTTTCTCAGTTTTCGGCGGAGAAACCGCACAGCAGATTACTGCGGATTTAATCGGAATCTTTGCTGAAATCGGAATGGTTCTTACAGAAACGGCTGCAAAACTTGGCAGAGATATCCTTAACATGATTGCGCAGCCTTTTATCGACAACAAGGACATTTTAAAGTCCGCAATCGAGGGTAGCCTCGGAGTAATAGAAACTGTAACAAGTGGGGTCTTAACAGTTGTTCAAAACCTTAGTGACGCAATATCGAGGTTATACGATGAACACGTAAAGCCGTTCTTTGATTCTATAGCGAATGGATTATCAAGCATATTTGAGACTCTGATAACTGGATACAACACCTATGTTCTTCCAGTTTTGCAAGGACTGGCAGAACAGTTCAAAGGGCTATTAGAGGGACCATTAGGGGATGCGATTTTAAAGATAGAAACATTCCTCGGAAAACTCATTGATTCTCTGAAACTTCTGTGGGAGTCGGTATTAGTGCCTTTGATTAACTGGATAATCGCGAATTTGCTTCCGGTCGTGGCAGAAATAATTAACGTTGTAGGCACCGTAGCAATAAAAGTTATGAAATCATTAATTAAAATAATTGGTGATGTAGCAGATACACTGAGCGGAATCATTGATTTTCTTGTTGGCGTTTTCACGGGAGACTGGGAACTGGCTTGGCAGGGAATAAAAGAGATTGCGAACGGGATATGGAATCTTATCAAGGACATTATAACTGGTGCATGGGACACAATTAAAGCCGTAACAAAAGGTGCACTAAGCATAATTAAGAGTATTATTAATGCTGCTTGGAATGCGATTAAGGCAGTAACTTCAACGGTCTGGAATGCAATTAAAAAGTCCCTCTCTAACCTCTGGAATTCTCTTAAGTCTACAGCCAGTACAGTGTTTAATGCAATTAAAACAAAAGTTGCGAGCGTATGGGATAGCGTAAAGAATAAAACATCCCAAGTATGGGAAAACGTAACTACATTTGTTTCTAATAAAGTAGAAGCGATAAAAAATGCTATCATCAATAAGTTTGATGCCGCCAGAGATGCAGTCAGATCTGCATTTGAAGGCATTGTGGATTTTATTAAAGCTCCGATTAATCAGGCAATCAGCATTGTTAATAATGCAGTTGGAATGATTAATAATGCAATTGGTGGAATTGAATCTGCATTTTCTTTTGGCCCTTGGACTGTTCCAACACCGTTTGGCTCAAAGACTATTGGATTTCATGCAACATTTCCACGTATCGGAACTATCCCATATCTGGCCAGTGGCGCAGTTATTCCGCCACGAAGCGAATTCCTTGCGGTATTAGGCGACCAGAAAAAAGGTAATAACTTGGAAGCACCGGAAAGCCTATTACGGCAGATCGTCCGGGAAGAGTCAGGAAAAGGGCAGGGAGATGGAAATACCTACAATGTTACAGTTAATGCATCTGGCAGAAAACTGTTAGATATTATTATCAGTGAAGCTGAAATGAGAAGAAACCGGAATGGGAAGAACCCATTTGAGTTAGCGTAAGGAGAAGAATATGCCGCAGGAACAATTTAAAATAGACAACGTTGTTATAAGAGCACCGGATAGTTACAAACCGGTGTTCGCAACCACTTCTACGGAAGACTCTAAAAGAAGTCAGGATTTGATTATGCACAATACACCAATGGGAACAATTGGTGGGTATGACATGCAATGGGGCGAGCTTACATGGGCTGAAATAGCAACCATACTAAATACTGTACTTAACAAAAGTCAATTCACATTCCACCATAAAGACCCAACTATTCCGGGAAGATGGATAGACAGAACATTCTACGCATCAAATTTTAATATGGCTGCGCAAACTCTGAAAGATGGGGAAGAAAAGTGGACAGATTTGTCTATTAATGTAAGGAGGGTTGAGCCGATTTGATAAATGTATCTACTCAGTTGAAGAAAGAATCTCTTACAAACAGAAATTATTACGTGACAGCAAATGTTACATTGTCAAATGGTACAACTCTTAAGCTAGGCAAAAAAGACTTTTATCTGTCTGGAAATAGTCTCGTAGATTCAGCAGACTCTAGGGACTTCCCGGTGGGTGTAGCAATAGAAAAAACGGCAAGTTTATCATTGGTAAATGATGACGGGCGCTTTGACGGATATAATTTTAACGCCGCAAGGTTTGTTATCTTTCTCAATGTGCAGTTATCCGACAGGATAGAAGCTATAAAGAGAGGTACTTACATTGTGTCGAAAAAGCCTGCAACGGCGAGCGAAATAAGTCTTTCTCTCTTAGATAAAATGCACAATGCTGATAAGACATATGATTCTAACCTGTCTTTTCCTTGTACAGTCAAGGAACTGCTCTCAGAATGCTGCCAGCAATGTGGAATCACTCTTGGAGATGCAATGTTTCCAAATGCGGACTTTCAGATTCAGAAAGCGCCATCTAATGCGACATACCGTACAGTAATCGGAATGTGTGCCGGGATAGCCGGCGGAAATGCAAGAATCGACGAAAATGACTTACTCAGGATTATTACGTTTGATAAGACATTTACCAATACGACTATTTACGATGGTGGAACAGTAAAAAATTGGACAAATGGCGATGATCTGGATGGTGGCACGCTTAATCCATGGACAATGGGGACTGTGGTTGATGGTGGTACGTTAAGCAATAACGATTATCACGCGTTATTTTCAATTCAGAATCTACAATATGACGTGGACGATGTTATTGTAACAGGCGTCAAATACGTAGAAGATGAGACCGAATATATGTCGGGTCAGGACGGCTATGTAATCACTATTGACAACCAGTTACTGTCAGGAAATGCACAGGCAGGAGTCGAAGCTATTGGAAATCAATTAATCGGTTTGCGAATGCGTCCTTTCTCATGTGACGGAATTGCCAATGGATACGCCACTTTCGGCGATTCAGTTGAGTTTATCGACACTAAAAATCGTGTCTTTAGATCATTTGCAACTAATGTAGAATTTGTGTTCGGTGGCTCAACATCATGGAGCTGTAGCGCAAAGAGTGCTGAAGAAGATGCAAGTGAGTTTATTGGTGATCAGCAAGCAGCGGTAGAGCAGTCAAAAAAAGATATAGAAAAGAAACTATCTGCCTATGACGTAAAGCTCAAACAGATGAATGAACTTGCAGCAAACACGCTGGGTTTCTTCTATACAGAGGAAGCACAAGAAGATGGTTCCGTAATTACGTACCGACATGATAAGCCTACACTTGCTGATTCTAAAGTAATTTATAAGACAAGTGCTGATGGATTCTTCTTGTCAGTAGACGGCGGTCAGACATGGAAAGCCGGCTTTGATAGTAATGGAGATGCCGTTCTGAATATTCTCTATGCCATCGGTATTCAATCAGAATGGATTAATACAAGAGGCTTCACAGCGAAAGATAATAACGGGAATACGACATTAAGAATAGATGCCGACACAGGTGCTGTCACATTAGAAGTTGAAAACTTTACCCTGAAAAGCAGAACTATTGAACAAATTGCCAAGGATGTTGTGGATGGGACAGTTCAAAGCAATGTGACTATCCCGAACTATTATGGCACGTATGTGCCAACATTGCAGAATTATCCGGCATCTGAGTGGAAAAGTGAAGAATATGAAAAGCATGACGGCTCGATCTTCATGAACTTCTCTACAAGTCAGGTATATATGTTTTCTGGGACTGATGGCACTTGGCGGGAACTGGATGCTGAAAAAATCGTCAATTTTGAAAGAGTTTTTAACGCTTTAACGGATAACGGTAAGCAAGAGGGAATTTATATGCAGAACGGACATCTGTATATAAATGCTTCCTATATTAAATCCGGACAGATTTCAGCTGATTTGATTAATCTGAAGAACATCAACGTTACAAACAGTTCTGGAGTATCAACATTTGCGATTGATAACTACGGAAATGTTACGCTCAGACCTAATACATTCGTGTTAGCAAACGGCGACACAATATATAGTGTTGCTGAAAATAAAGCTTCGACAGCATTATCGAATGCGAATCGCTATACAGACAATGCACTTAACAACCTCGACATAGGAAAAATGTCTAAACAAGAGATTATTAATGTGCTAAGCGATAACAGCAGCAATAAAGGTCTGTATCTATCAAATGGCAATGTGTACATGAATGCCGATTATATTAACACAGGTGAATTAGCAGGATGGAAAGTTGGAATTAAAAAGCTTTCAGCAAGTGGCACGTATGGAGAAGTAACGCTAGATGCTTCAACTGGAGAGATCTATTCAGAGACGAATACAGGAGTATATGTGCCGGGGTACGGGACGTTGTATGGAACGCGAATTAGAGGAATCGATCTTTATACAGGAACCGTACACGCAAGCTCAGTCTCGGTTAATACTAGTGTTTCGGCGGGCAGTGTCTCAACATCAAAAAAAGTTACAGCGGGTACACATGTAGAAGCCAGTGGTCATTTCTACAGCGTCGGAACAGGAACGGACCTCGCGGATGCTTCTATCAGAGGGAAATTGAAAGTAAGTGGGACAAAATCAAGATCAGTTTCGACGGCAGACTATGATGAACAGCTCTTTTACTGCTATGAAATGCCAACCCCATTTTTTGGAGATATCGGCGAATCTGTAATATCGGATGACGGGACTTGTATGATTGACATAGATGATATCTTTCAGGAATCTGCAAATGTCGGCATTAAATATTATGTGTTCTTGCAAAGAGAAGGAGAGGGTGACTGCTGGATAGCTGAGAAAGAGCAGAATTATTTTATTGTAAAAGGAACTCCGGGACTTAAATTTTCGTTCGAAATCAAAGCAAGGCAAGCTGAATATGAGCATATGCGATTTACTGACCTGGGAGATACGGCTTATACAGACGCAAGAGATATAGAAATCCCGGAACCAAATTATGAGTCAGAAGAAACAGAAATTTCGGAACCAGATTATGAATCAGAGCTTATTAATGATAGAACAAATATTATCAACCAGATGGAGGTAGTATCATGAAAAAGATTTTAACAAGTTTTATGAATCTTAGTACTGGAGAGGGAAGCCGCATTGCTTACACCTATTCAGAAGTAGACGAAAGCACAGGAAGTATCATCAGTCAGAACAATAAAGGCAATTTTCTCGTGATGGATGACAGCGTGCAGAAAAATCTTGATTCTGTAAAGAATTACATAAGGAATAATTTCCTTTTATAAGGAGGTAAGTCTAATATGGCTGATACATATACAATACAATTCCGGCGCGGTATGTACGCTGATTTTGATACATCGAAAATTCGTCCTGGAGAGCCCGTTGCGATTCTTGGCAATGACCCTTCTGTTCCATCTGGCAAAGCCTTATACATTGCATTTGCGGCTAATGATGTAAGACGATTGTGTTCCATTGAGGATATTTCAGAGATGGTCAATGCCGGAGAATTTGTTGGCCCGCAGGGTCCAAAGGGTGACCCAGGGCCACAGGGTGTAAAAGGAGACCCCGGAGAAAAAGGAGAGCAGGGAGTACAGGGCCTAAAAGGCGATACTGGGCCGCAAGGTGAACAAGGTCCAGTTGGTCCAAAAGGTGAGCAAGGAGATACTGGTGCGCGAGGAATCACATTCACTCCTGTTGTAGACAGCGAAGGAAACATAAGCTGGAGTAATGACGGAGGACTTGAAAACCCCCAGACAGTAAATATTACCGGACCGCAAGGCGATACGGGCGCAAAAGGAGATACTGGGCCGCGAGGAGAAAAGGGAGAGGCTGGGGATGCCGGGCCTAAAGGAGACAAGGGCACTACATTCGTCCCAAGTGTGGACACCGATGGAAATATAAGCTGGAGCAACACAGATGGAATCACCAATCCCGAAACAGTCAACATAAAAGGGCCAAAAGGAGACAGGGGAAGTGATGCGACTGTCCCGATTGCTACAACTGAAACTCTTGGCAAGGTTAAGCCCGACGGTAAGACAACATTCATAGACGAAGACGGAACACTCCACGCAAAAGGCGGAGGCGTGACCGTTACCCCTAAACCCGTAAACAACCCAACAATTGAAAATGCAAACACATCTGTCACAATTAAATGGCAAGACCATGAAAACCCGGTAATCAGTGGCTCAACATTTTCTACATGGGCTGGCACAAAACTTGTAATGAAAGAAACGGGCTATCCTGCAAATCCAGATGACGGAACGCTTGTGGTTGATAATACGGTTCGAGATAAATACAAAACCACAGGCTATACAGTCACAGGGTTAACAAGCGACAAACAATATTACTTCGTGCTGTTCCCATACAACACTGATGGCGTATACAACTACGATACAGGAAACAGACTTCTCGGTGAACCAGGGAAATTGAAGATTGTCACATTCGCTGACGGAACGGATGCTGAAATAGCAAGGATGATTAAAGCGCACTACGCAGGTAAAATCAATATTGGCGAATATTGGGCGGTTGGCGACAAGAGAACCATCCATCACAATGCTATGGATGCAACAGGCGTGAGTGAGTCACACAAAGCAAATGATTATGCTTATGTGATCATCGGAATTGAACATGACGACTTGGTAACTGCTATCAATGGCAAGGCTAAAGCCGCTATTACAATTCAGACGGAACGCCTGCTGTATTTAGACACTACGACAGAATATAACAATTCTCTCGATGCATCTCATGAATGTGGTTATATGAATAGCTCAGATATGAATAGCGGCGGTTGGGAAGGTTGTGAAAGACGTACATGGTGTAATAATGTGTACAAGAAATGTTTACCTGCTTATGTCCAAAGCATGATGAAACAGGTTAAAAAGCTGACATCTGTGGGAGGTCAGAGTAGTACAATCAAGACTTCAAACGATTATGCGTTCTTACTATCTGAAATCGAAATTTTTGGTAACATTCCATATTCTTTTGGAGGTGAAGGAACACAGTATCAATACTTTAAGAATGCGACCGCAAACAGGTATAAAAGCCCACGAGCTAGCAATTTTTATGCGTCTGGGATTTGGTGGGAGCGTTCGCCTTGCCGCAGTGCCAATGAGTCCTTCTGTGTTGTGAATGAGGCAGGGAATACGAACATCGCCGATGCCAGTCAAGAAAAGAGCCTCGCCCCTTGCTTATGTTTCTAAAATCCTAGTAAATTAATGAATTATTTATAGCTGAATGGCTAAGAACAGGAGGTGCATATGGATAAAAAGGAAATTGCAAATATTTATAAAGCAATTAATAGAGTTTCAAACAGACTGAATGAAATGTCTGAAAAACTTGACTTGGTGATGCAAATGCTTAATGCGGAATCTAATCGTAAAATTCTGATTAATGGTGATGGTATTGACGGTCTAGCTGAACTTGTATCAACGCATGATTCGGCACTTGATGAACTGGCTACTTTAGTTGCAACAATCAGAGGTGAGAATAATGGTTAAATTTTACGAAGAAAGAGTTATTAATGAATTGAAAAAATGGACAGATGTTCCCGAGTTGTGGAATAAGAAGGTAATTGAAAGACTTCAAAAGGATGGCTATGTACTGAATGAGGACGGGACAGTAACAGAATCAAAACCAGGAATAGTGAAATAAAATACGTGCAAGGGAGAAAATATGGAAATTAAAGGAATTGACGTATCATCTTATCAGAGTAAGCCAGACTGGGCGAAAGTATCGAATTTTGAAATTAAGTTTGCAATATTGAGA
>ENA-OURS01003447-OURS01003447.1-human-gut-metagenome-genome-assembly--contig:-NODE-3447-length-9965-cov-19.347326_pt1 | contig 9965 bp, 8 predicted proteins | sample MGYA00242109_ERZ509010 | MGnify/ENA primary metagenome ERZ509010 (study PRJEB26280, sample SAMEA2338774) | human gut metagenome | biome: human gut; feature: human-associated habitat; material: faeces... | reverse complement strand
GGAGATAGTAATTATCGACAGTCAAATGAATTACCGAGGAAAACTTGACACTTACATTTCTCATTTTCCCCCTTGCATTTCTGACTAAAGTTATGTATTATATAAAAGTAAGTTAGCACTCGAGATGAGTGAGTGCTAATAGTCCAAAGGAGGAATAGAAATGTTAAAACCATTAGCAGATCGTGTTCTTGTTAAAGTAGATACCGAAGAAACGAAGACCAAAGGTGGCATCCTGCTGCCAGATACAGCACAGAAAAAATCTCAGAAAGGCGAAGTCATTGCTATCGGTCCCGGCAAAATGCTCGATGACGGCACCCGCGTACCGTTCGAAGTCAAAGTGGGCGACAGAGTCCTCTTTGCCAAATATTCCGGCGTGGATATCGAAGAAAATGGCCAGAAATTCCTGCTTCTCTCCGAAAGAGACGTACTGGGGATCCTGTAATAAAAAGTATCTGGGAAGTAGGGAGGAGCGTAGGTGAATCCCCGGCCCAAGATCTTTCATCGATTGTTTTATAGCAAAAACTAGGAGTGACATACCATGGCAAAGAAAGTTCTTTATAATGAAGAAGCCCGCGCAGCTCTTTTAAGAGGTGTCGATCAGCTGGCAAATGCAGTAAAAATTACTCTGGGACCGAAAGGTCGCAACGTCGTACTCGACAAGAGATTCGGCGCTCCGAACATCGTCAATGACGGCGTCTCCATCGCTCGCGAGATCGAGCTGAAGGATCCATTTGAAAACATGGGTGCGCAGCTGGTCAAAGAAGTCGCTACCAAGACCAATGATGTAGCAGGCGACGGCACCACCACCGCTACCCTTCTTGCACAGTCCATGATCCATGAAGGCATGAGAAACGTAGCTGCCGGCGCAAACCCGATGGTCCTGAAGAAGGGCATCGAAGAAGCCGTCAAGGTCCTTGTCGAAGAGATCAAGAAAAAAGCTGTACCGGTACAGACCAAAGAAGCGATCGCACAGGTCGCTTCCATCTCCTCTGCCGATAAGACCATTGGCGGTCTCATCGCTGATGCGATGGAAAAGGTCGGCAATGACGGCGTCATCACTGTCGAAGACTCCAAGACCATGGGCACCAGCCTGAAGGTCGTAGAAGGCATGCAGTTCGACCGCGGCTACCTTTCCCCATACATGGTCACCGATCCGGACAAAATGGAATGTGTCATCGACAATCCGCTGATCCTTATCACCGACAAGAAGATCAATATGCTCCAGGATATGCTCCAGCTCCTCGAACAGGTGGCTAGAAGCGGTAAGGAACTCGTCATCATCGCTGAAGATGTCGAAGGCGAAGCACTGGCTACTCTCGTAGTGAACAGACTCCGCGGCACCCTGAAATGTGCAGCTGTCAAAGCACCGGGATTCGGCGACCGCAGAAAAGCTATGCTGCAGGATATCGCTATCCTGACCGGCGGCACCGTGATCTCTGAAGAAATGGGACGCACCCTGAACAGCGCTACCTTAGATGATCTCGGCACCGCTCACCAGATCCGCATCACCAAAGACAACACCACCATCGTCGGCGGTGCAGGTGATAAAGACCAGATCGCAGCCAGAGTGGCTCAGATCCGTGAACAGTACAAAGAAGCGACTTCCCAGTTCGACAAAGACAAACTGCAGGAACGTCTGGCAAAGATGTCCGGCGGCATTGCTGTCATCGAAGTCGGTGCTGCTACCGAAGTAGAAATGAAGGATAAGAGACTCCGTATCGAAGATGCTCTGAATGCGACCCGTGCAGCTGTCGAAGAAGGTATCGTCGCTGGCGGCGGCACCACCCTGCTCGATATCCAGGATAAACTGGATACCATCGAAGCAGAAGGCGATGTCAAGACCGGTGTGAACCTCGTCCGTCATGCCATCGAAGCTCCGGTCCGTCAGATCGCTGACAATGCCGGCCTCGAAGGCGCTATCGTAGCTGAAAAGGTCAAAGAAGCAGGCGACGGCATCGGCTACAATGCAGCAGAAGACAAGTACGAAGATATGCTGAAATCCGGCATCGTCGATCCGGCAAAGGTCACCAGAAGCGCACTGCAGAATGCAGCTTCCATCGCAGCTCTGGTCCTCACCACCGAAGCTATCGTCGGTGAACTGCCGGAAGAAAAACCGGCTATGCCTCCGATGCCGCAGGGCGGTATGGGCGGAATGATGTAATTTCGCATCGCGTCTGAAAGATAAGAAATGAAAGATCCCCACCATCGATTTGATCGATGGCGGGGATCTTTTTGCGTGCGGGATGGGGCGAAAATAAGAAAGGGTGGTGGCTTTTCCAAAGGACAGAAGCGTGAGATACCTGCATCGTCCATAGAGACCGTTGAACCTGTTCCCGTCCTTATGCTACAATCAAAAGAAAAGTTACAGAAATGGAGAAGACTATGGAGAATCTGAAGAAAGTCATCATCAGTAAGCGCGCCGAGCTGGCGGCGAAGAGAGGACACCCGTGGATCTACGGGACGGAGATCGAGCACGCGGACGAAGGCATCGAAGCCGGTGATATCGTGCGTGTGGAGTCGAAGAAGGGAAAATTCGTGGGAAGCGGTTTCTACAATCCGCACTCGAAGATCACCGTCCGCATTTTTTCGACGAATGCGAATGATATCTTCAACGCAGCCTTCTGGAAGCGCCGCGCAGCGTATGCGGTAGATTACCGCCTGCAGGTGATGCGGAAGGAAGACTATGATTGCTGCCGCCTGGTTTTCGGGGAAGCGGACCAGCTGCCGGGACTTACGGTGGATCGCTTCGGCGATGTGCTTTCCGTGCAGGTGCTCTCGCTGGGGATGGAGCGGCATAAGAAGGAATTCTTGGACGGCCTCATCGAGGTACTGCGGGAGCGGCAGCTCGCGGTCTCCTGCGTCTATGAAAGAAATGATGTCAAGATCCGTGAGCTGGAGGGGATGCAGCAGTACAAGGGCTTCTATCGCTCTTCGCTGCTGGATCCGGCGGCAGAGAAGACACGGGTGGATATCGTGGAGAACGGCATCCGCTATACGGTTGACGTAGAGAATGGGCAGAAGACGGGCTTCTTCCTTGACCAGAAATTCAATCGTCTCGCGGCGGCGCAGATCGGGAAGGGGCGCCATGTCCTCGATTGCTTCACGCACACGGGCGCTTTCGCGCTGAACATCGCCAAGGGCGGTGCGGCGAGCGTGACGGCGCTCGATATTTCCAAAGAAGCCGTCGAAATGACGGCGCACAATGCGAAGCAGAATGGCCTTGCCGTCGAGGCCGTAGAGGCAGATGTCTTTGATTTCCTGACCGAGCTCGACAAGAAAAAGGACCACAGCTATGACTACATCGTCCTCGATCCGCCTGCTTTCACCAAGTCAGGAAAGACGGTCCATGAAGCCTTCCGCGGCTACAAGGAGATCAACTATCGTGCGATGAAGATTCTGCCGCGCGGCGGATATCTGGCGACCTGCTCCTGCTCACATTTTATGGGTGAGGAGCTCTTCGTGAAGATGGTGAAGGAAGCAGCGCGCGATGCCGGCGTCACGCTCCGGCAGATCGAGTTCCGCCAGCAGGCTCCCGATCATCCGATCCTTATGACGGTGCCGGAGACCTATTATTTGAAATTCTTCCTCTTCCAGATCGTATAAAGGAAACGCTGATTAAATCGCAGAATTCGATTTCACATGTATTTTCATGCAACGCTTCGTCATAACCCTCCTTAAATAGCTAGCTATTTAAGGAGGGTTATTCCTTGCACTGCATGAAAATACAAGAGTAAAATCGAATAACGATTTAATCAGTGTTTCCTAAGAAAAACGCTCAGCCGGATCAGCTGAGCGTTTTTGATTGGATGGGTTCAGGGTTCAGGTTGGCGGGTTCAGGGTTTTGGTGCGGTGTATCATAATAGGTAGCGCCGCGGAGTATGGAGGATGACAGGCTTCCCGTTTCCGGTTTCGCGCACAGGAACCGTTTCACCGCGAACGAAAAAGATTCCTCGGCTTCGCTCGGAATGACGATACGGGGAAGACGCTTAGTGCGAACAGTATGAAAACGTTTCGGTGAGTTGCGCCTCTGCCAGGCACTCTATCCTGCGTCTTCGGTGTGCCCCTTCTTCAAGGGGCTTCTCAGTTGAGGAGATTGATGCAAACCCTAAACCATAAGCCCTAGTCCCTAGCTACTAGTGACTAGTCCCCAGTCACTAGTCTCCAGTCACTAGTCTCCAGTCACTAGTCACCCGTCCATCCTTTCTTTCAGATAGTCGGTAAAATTCAGGATGCGTGTCGCTGTCCAAAGGTCGTTTACGTCTTTTTCCAGCTGTACCTGCCAGGTGAAGTCGCGGGCAAGGTCCTTGTCGTGGAGCTTCACATAAGCGATGGCTTTGCCGTCCGCTTCTTCGATCTTGAAGATGTCGGAGAGAGAGAGGGCGGAAGAGCCGGCGTAGGCAGTGAGGGTCTTGACAGGCTTGTCCAGAAGGGACTTGGAGGCCGGGGCGCCATCCTTGAATCGGATCTCTGTCTGTCGGATGAGTTCCTTCACGACTTCTTTCTTGATGCTTTTCACGAGGGAGGCAGCGATAGCGTGTTCGGGAAGACCGTCGGCCTTGAGCTCGGCGAGCATGTCGTCCAAGGCATAGCTGTAGACTTTGGCGACATCGACGCGTTTGCAGAAGAGATCCCAGTCCTTTTTCTGCACGGCCTGCTGGATCTCTCCCACCGCAAAGGCGGGCGTATTCTGCCAGTACAGGAAATACCAGCCGCTGGCAGCGGCAAGGAGGAGCATGAGGGTGATGAGGAGCTTTTTGAAGATCGACATGAAAATGACCTTTCATTAAATAACGGAGGAAGGTACGGATCCCTAGTCACCCGTATCGAAGAGGGCTTTCTGCTGGGTGAATTCGAGCATGCCGTAGATGCCGCCTTCGCGGCCAAGGCCGCTTTCCTTGTAGCCGCCGAAGGGAGCCGCTGTATCACGCGGGCTGGCATTGATGTAGACATTGCCGGCCTTGATGCGATGGGCGATGGCGATGGCTTCTTCTTTCGGCCCATAGACACCGGCATTCAGACCGTATCGGGTGTCATTGGCGATCTTGACCGCATCGTCAGTGTCTTTGTAGGTGATGACACAGAGGACCGGACCGAAGATCTCATCCTGCGCGATGGTCATATCATTCGTGACATTCGTGAAGATCGTGGGGTGGATGTAGTAGCCGTGATCGGGGCTTTCCGGCAGGCCGCCCGTGAGGAGCCTTCCCCCTTCGGAAAGACCCTTGCTGATGTATTCGCTGATCTTTTGGTACTGTGCCATGGAGGACACCGGCCCGAGCTTCACGCCCGGGTCTGTCGGGTCGCCGACCGTATATTCTTTGGCGATGGCGGAAAGCTCTTTTTCGATGAGGGCTTTCTCGCTTTCCGGGATGAGCAGGCGGGAGAAGGCGGTGCAGGTCTGGCCGGAGTTCAGAAAGATGCTGTCGAAGCAAAGGCGGATCGGCGCGCTGTAGTCATGGTCCTTGGATGGAAGGATCACGTAGGGCGATTTCCCGCCAAGCTCAAGGCTGATATGCTTCACGCTTTCCAGCGCTCGCTTGCCGACGGTGACGCCGCCTGAGGTGGATCCGGTGAAGGAGATCATGGAGACGAGCGGATGGGAAGAGAGCGCATCGCCCACTTCGCCGCCGCGGCCGGTCACGAGGTTGAAGACGCCTTTCGGAAAGCCTGCTTGTTCAAAGGCATCGGCGAGGAAGTAGGAGGAGAGCGGCGTGTGCTGGCTCGGCTTTAGGATGACGGTATTGCCCATCAGCATCGCAGGTATGATCTTCTGTATGACCTGTCCCAAGGGGTAGTTCCATGGTGTGATACATCCGATGACGCCGATCGGCTCACGATAGGTGGTGGAAGCCGCCATTTTTTCGACCATGGGGACGTCTGGCGCAAGGTCGATGTAGGACATAGTACGGACGTACTGGTACTCGACCTGCGAGGCTTTGGTGAAGGTATATGGCGAGCCGAGCTCCCGGATGGTGATGTCGATGAGGTCATCCTCCTGAGATTTGAAAATGGCGAGGAATCGCTCCATCAAAGTGATGCGTTCGGCGAGCGGCTTTTTCGCCCAGGCAGGGAAAGCGGCATAAGCGGCTTTGGCGGCCTTGTCTACATCATCGCCGTTTCCTGCCGGAACGTGGGCGAAGATCTCCCTTGTGGCCGGGTTTTCTACTTCGATGAAATCTCCGGATGCGCCCGGGATCCATTCGCCATTGATATAGAGCTTTTCATAATCCATAGCAAACACCTTCCTTTAGACAAAAGAGAGCCCCCTTGCGAGCGCTCTCCCCCTTGAGATGATGATATTGAATCAGTGTTTCCCCAGGGAAACGCTGATTCAATCGCAGAGTCCGATTTGGCATGCAGTTTCATGCAACGCTTCGTCATAACTCTCCTTAAATAGCTCGCTATTCGCGTCGGATTATTCCTCGCTTTGCATGAAACTGCAAGAGTCAAATCGAACAACGATTGAACCAGTATTTCCCTAGATTTATTATAGCATGAGGGAAGGGGAAGACAAGGGGGCCAAAGTGACTGGTGACTAGAAATTAGTAGCTAGGGATTAGTAGCTGGGGATTAGGTTTGCGATACGAGAAAACCGCTAGTTTCAAACTTCGGACAACGCCCAGACCATCCTCTCGCCCCTTCCTCTGGAAGGGGCTGACGAGCGGAGCGAGGCGGGGTTGGCCCCACGTATGTTAGACGGAAGGAACCCCAAAGCCAACCTCCGCCCCTTCGGGGCACCTCCTTCCAGCGGAAGGAGGGAGAAGTCGGCCTTCGGGCATCGCCCCGTTTCGTCATCCTGAGCGGCGAGAAACGTCGTATGTGAGATAACGAATGCCAGAACAGCTGCGACCTGAGTCGAAGGATCTCGGCGAAGCCGCCACCACCACTCCTCACTCCTCACTCCTAACTGTTGAGCAAAACTTTTATCCCCTATCACGGGCCAGCACGCCCCACGGGCCAGTCCTTCCTCTAGCCCCTCGTGGTATAATGAAAAGGAATCTATGATTCAAAAAGATCGGCGTTTATGATACAATAATTAATATAGAATTAGGAGGAAACATGGGCTTATTAGATGATACGCTGGATCAGATCCAGCCGCTCAGCCAGGAAGCCATGGAGGAGGCCGGGAAGCGCTGGCATGATCTGTACCTCGGTATGGGAAACCTTGGCAAGATGGAGGATATGGTGACGCGCTACATCGGTGTCACCGGCGATGCCATGCCGGATGTCCCGAAGGGGTGTATGGTGATTGCATGCAGTGACCACGGGGTATACAAAGAGGGCGTGTCTGCCTACCCGCAGGAGACGACGGTCGGCATGACGAAGGCCTATGTGGTCGCGAAGGGCGCCTCCTGCAATGCGATGGCGTACTATGCGGGCATGGACATGGTGGTGGTCGATGTGGGCATCCATCATGATATGACAGGAGTCCCGGGACTCTTGGATCGCAAGATCGCATGGGGGACGAAGAACATCGCGGAAGGACCGGCGATGACGCGTGAGCAGGCGATCCGCTCCATCGAGATCGGCATCGAGATCGCAGAAGAAAATGTAAGAAAGGGATACAAGGTCTTTTCGATCGGGGAAATGGGGATCTCCAATACCACCTCATCGGCCTGCATCCTGGGGACCTTCAATCACTGGAATGCTATCGAAGTCACGGGGCGCGGGACAAATATTTCTGACGAACGCCTCGTCCATAAGGTAGAGGTCGTGCAGAAGGCGATGGATGTGAACCATCCGGACCCCAAGGACGGCCTCGATGTGCTTGCCAAAGTCGGCGGATTTGAATTCGGATGCCTCACGGGTGTCATCCTGGGGGCGGCCGCCAATCACGCGATGACCATCATCGACGGGTTCAATACGACAGCGAGCGCCTTCATCGCGAAGGCACTCTCGCCGCAGGTGTCAGACTATCTCATGGCCTCGCACCTCTCGCTTGAACAGGCGCACAAAAAGTCGCTGGCTGCGCTGGGACTTTCCGAATATATTGATCTGGATTTCCGCCTGGGTGAATCCATCGGTGCGGGCATTCAGAAGAAAATGCTGGATATGGCGATCTCCGTCTATCGGGAATGTGTCACCAAAGAAGAAGCGGGGGTGGAAGCATGAGCGAGATCCCGAAACTGAATCAGGAGATCATGGAGGCCTGCCAGCTCTATGTGGATAATCTCATCAAGCCGATCCATTCGCTGGGAAAGCTGGAAGACATGGCTGTCCGTATGGCTGGCATTTTAGGCGAAGTGAAGCCGACATACATCAATAAGGCGGTCGTCATTTTCGGTGGGGATACGGCCGTCGATGGCGAGAACAAGACGAAAGGGCAACTCTCGCACGCAGAGATGAAGCTGGTCGCGCAGGGCGCGGGACCGGTGAATGTCCTCGCGCGCCAGATGGAGATGCCGGTTTACCTTGTCGATGTCGGCCTTGAAAAGGATACCTACGATATCGAAGGCATATTGGCAAAGAAGGTGATCCATGGTACGCATCAGGGGCATCCCGCCATGGATGATGATGTAGCCAAAGCGGCGATCTCTCTGGGCATGTCTGTCGGGAAAGCCCTTGCGGGAGAGGGCATCCAGGCCGTCGGCCTCGGCAATATCGGAGAGCGCTCCATGCTGTCGGCACTCGCGGTGACGACAGCCGTCATGAAGGAGGATCTCAAGAAGGCATCGGCGAGAAGCGGCTTCTCTATCCAACTTTCTGATGTCGGCGACTTCGCCAAGGATCCCGTCGGTACGCTCGCCATGGTCGGCTCGGCAGAGATCGCAGCCCTCTTCGGCCTTACCGTAGAAGCGGCGCGCCGCGGCATCATAGTCGTCTTTGATAATGCTGTCACAGGCGCTGCCGTGCTTGCCGCACAGGCCGTGTATCCTGAGATCAAAAACTATATTTTCCCATCTGTCTATTATGAAGAACCGGTTCATCAGATGCAGATGCAGAAGATGGGCATGAAGTCATTCCTGCACTATGATTTCACAGAAGCGGAAGGTTACGGCTCAGCCCTCGGGCTCTCGCTTCTGGACGCAGCGATCGATATGCTGAACCAGATGAAGACCTTCGGCAGCGCTGACGTAGCCGTCGCAGAGGATGGTCCGGGCAAGGGTCGTCAAAGAGAGGACGTGAAGTGATGAAAGCACTTTTTGTACGCTGTTATGGGAAGCTGACCGCAGATATGATGATCGGCGGGCTCATCGATATGGGGGTGCCGCCGGTCTATCTGAGATCGAAGCTGGAGGATGCCGGCCTTTCTGCCCCATTCATTGAAAAGGCGAATCCGAAAGCACAGATCTCCGCCCACTATTTCCATATACCGGAGACAGGCGAAAAGCCGATGCTCCTGAAGGAGCGGGATATTTTCAAGCTGTGGCGGGATATCTGCGAGAAAGGCGCTCCGGACTGGGAAGACACCGGTTGGAAGGTATTCTCTGCTTTGACGAGCGGTGCATCGGATGCCATCGATGAGATCGCAGGAAATATCATCGACCTGCGCCGCATCGGTGTCAGTGAAGAGAATCTGATCTCGCTCTACCTCTTCCTGGCCTGTCTCGACTATCTTGAGGTAGAGAGCCTCTTCGTCGTACCTTTTTCCTTGAAAGAAGGGAGATCGGAACGCGCAAGAGCGACTCTCCATATTCTGACCGATGCCGGCTCCACGGTGGGCAAGCCCATCGACGCAGAGGACATTCATCCATTCGCAGCAGCCATGCTCGAAGGGCTGGCGGCCAAATTCATGCCTATGGACGGACGCTTTCTAGCAGACAAGACTGCCTATGGCAGTGCCAGTGCCGAGAAACCGACCGGCGAGAGCACCGTTGCCGAGTATCTGGGCTACTTCCAGGACCGCGGCGACTCCATCTTCAGCCGTCATCTCAAGGTCTTCGGCATGGCAGGGGATCTGATATAAGAGATAAAAAAGGGGCTGTGAAGAAATGAATCCTCATTTCTTCACAGCCCCTTTTTAC
>ENA-OURS01003446-OURS01003446.1-human-gut-metagenome-genome-assembly--contig:-NODE-3446-length-9967-cov-2.363095_pt1 | contig 9967 bp, 9 predicted proteins | sample MGYA00242109_ERZ509010 | MGnify/ENA primary metagenome ERZ509010 (study PRJEB26280, sample SAMEA2338774) | human gut metagenome | biome: human gut; feature: human-associated habitat; material: faeces... | reverse complement strand
TTACGACACCGTCGGCGAACGCACAAACTGTCTTAATCTCTCTAATCTCGGGGATATTAAAGTGCCGGATGCAATGCGCCGATATGTAACACGATTTGATTTCATTCTCGGCGTTCAGGCAACCAAGCCCAACAATTGCGGAGTTTTGTCTTACAACGGCAAATTGTATATGAATTTCATTCGCAACACTGTTGAACCCGTGCTTGAATTTCAATTCTATCAGGTTTTGCGCGAACTTGGGCTTCACGTCAAAGTTGAAAGCAACGGTGCGGGCAATGTGTTGATTCCAAACTGAAAACGGCAATGCAGCCCGATAGTTTGAAATCAATAATTTACGGATTCAGAAAGGAGACACAATATGTACTGTATAAAATGCGGAGTTGAGCTTGCGGACAGCGAAAAAGTCTGCCCGCTTTGCGGAACGAGGGTTTATCACCCCGATATAGAAATTAAAACCACCGAACCTCCATTTCCCGAATACAAGCTCCGTGAACCCCGCATGAATCTCAGGGGTATTATGTTCATCGTTACCATGATTTTTGCCGCGCTGATCGTTCAGCTTGTTATCTGCAACATCAGCATCAGCAATGCCTCGGAATGGTCCGGCTACGCAATCGGTGCAGTGCTGCTGCTTTATGAGCTCGTTGCGCTCCCGCTTTGGTTCAAACGGCCCAACCCCGTTATTTTTGTTCCCTGCGGTTTTGCTGCCGTGCTTGCTTATCTGCTTTATATCGACCTTGCTGTTCACGGAGGGTGGTTCCTCAAGTTTGCATTCCCCGTTGTCGGTGCATACGGATTGCTCGTTACGGCGGTTGTAACACTGCTGAAATACGTTCGCCGCGGACATCTTTACATCTTCGGCGGCGCACTTATCGCACACGGAATTTACATGACATTTTTGGAAATGATGATAAATATTGCCTTTTCCGAAAAAACAGTGCTTCAGCTCAACTGGTCATACTTCCCCTTGTTCGGATGCTTTATTCTCGGAATGGGATTAATCATCGTTGCGATAAACAAACCCATACAGGAATCGCTTAAAAAGAAATTCTTTGTTTAATTTCCGATTAAGATTGGATTTCAATAAATATTTGCAATTTGAAAATGCTTATGCCCGATGTGCATGGGCATTTTCTTTTGCGCATAGCAATGCGGCTTTTCGGGGCATACTAACGAACGGCGGGCAGCGGCTTGTTTCAAGCCGTTCAACCGCAAAAAAACACACGGAGGACATTATTATGCAGAATCGACAGAACGGCAGTACCGGCAGCAATTCCGGCAGCAGTTTCGATTCCTTCTTCAACTCAAACCCGTCTCATTCAATGGGTTCGGCGAGTTCCGGGAATCAGTCCGCCTCTTCGGCAAATTGGAACACCGAAGCGGCCTCCTCAATCGACACAAAGGATCTTTCCATCCTGCAGGATGAAATGTATTCTGAAGCGTTGCTTTTTAAAAAATGCACTGTTTATGCCGGGTATTTTAACGATCCCGCGCTCAAACGCATGGCAGAAAACGCTGCCGGGCATCACCGCAGGCATTTTGATACGCTTCACGGCTATCTGAACGGCAATAACTGAGGAGGGTTACAGGCATGAACAATCAGAAAACCAACAATGCTTCCATGAGCGAACAGGAACTTCTTACGGACCTTCTCCATTCAGAAAGGGACGCCGTAAAGCAGTATGCAAGCAACTGCACCGAGTCGGGCTGTGAAAATCTGCGCAGTCTGCTTATCAACTGCATGACCGAATGCTCCGAGGATCAACTCGCCGTGTTCGAACAGATGAAGCAGCGCAATATGTATAAAACCAAGCCCGCAAAGGTTCAGGAGCTTCAAACCGCAAAGCAGGATATGACCTCGCTTCAGCAGCAAACGTGGTGATGTGCGGAAAGTGTTGATGCCGCGAAATCGCTTGTTTCGATAATGCGACACCAAATGACAGCGCACTGATATCGCTGCGCTGAAAAAAGCCGCAGCAGGAACTGTTGTATCAGTTTCCAAACAAAACCGGGCAGCCCGCGAAGGGTTGTCCGGTTCTTTTTCGCAGCAAAACATAAAACGGCTGCATGAATTCCCGCTGCACATATGTCTTGTATTATATTTGCGGCATGTCAATCAGAATCACTCAAGCATTGAGAATATTTCTCCGTCGGAGTATGTAATGAATAATCTATTTGTTATTTCTTAATTTCTTTTCAGCAGTTCCTTCCGTCCGGTTTTCGGACTTTTTTACGCGCTCATTGCAAATGCTAATGCAAAACGGATCGCTGCATCCAACGACCCGTTTTGCTTTATTGCGGCGAATATCCGAATTCAATTTTCGGGCAATTCAATTCCGCTTCTTTTTTCATTTTGTGATTTGATTTGCAAATCAGTTGAGGCCCATTGCAATACGCATAATGCCGATTGCATCAACGATGTTCACAACGCCGTCCTCGTTCACGTCGCCGTGAATGAGCTGAGTTTCGGTCAGTTCAATGAGACCGAGTGCGTAACGCATTGCGAAAACAGCGTCCGCAGTGTTGGTGTTTCCGTCGCCGTTGATATCGCCGTCATGCTCCTCAACAGGAGGTTCGGGAGTGGGCTCGGGGGTAGGTTCGGGAGTGGGCTCGGGCGTTGAGGGAGTCGTGCCGGTGAAAGCAACACTATCGATGCAGACACAGTCCTCACCCTGGCTTCCGCCGGAGTCCTTCGTGTATTCCCAAACAAAGTAGTACACGCCATCCACGGGAGCGGTGAATGTGTAACGCTGCCAATCGGGCTCGGTAACGCCGGACTTGCGGAGTTCAACCTGCCTGTTGACATAGAAGTTGAAGAAATCGCGATCTGTCTGGCTGCTGCAGATATAGTCGAATGCCATCGTATCGCCGCTCTGCATCGCTATGGTCAGCATGAGCTGAGACTTGCTGTTAACAACGCGCTTGTTGCCGGAACGTGCGAAAACCCTTGTTCCGTCATCAACAGCAGTGAAGGGATACTCGGTGGAAGTGCCGAACCAGAGATTTCCGCCTTCAACGTTGAGTGCTGCCGCAAGTGATTCATCACCGGTAACACTGACGGCGATAACAGCAGTGCCGTAAACACTGCCGTTAACCATGACCGTGCCGGTCACGGTTGCGGTGCCGCTGCCGCTGCCTGTAATCTTTACCCTGCGCTTGTTGCCGTCAACAACAGCAACGTTCTCATCGGAAGAAGTCCAGATAATGTCATAGAGGTTTGCATCCTCGGGTTCGCGGTTGAACTTGACGGTGACCGTTTCACCGACTGCAATATTTACCTCGTTTGCGCTGATGGTATAGCCCTCGAGTGCAATAGGTTCTTCGGATTCGCCGAAAAGAGTCCAATCGCAGTAAACCGTCTGTGCCTGGTCGGGATTTGCGGGGAAATCATCAACGGGGCTCATGACGATGGGCCATGCATCACCGTAAGGATCAACGGGACCCCATACGTCAACCATTGTTGCGTATGCTTCGGCAATAGTTCCTTCTTCTTTGATAACATTCCAGAAAGTTTCTTCGAATTTGTAGTCTCCGACGAAGGTGACGCTCTGAGAATAGCCGTAAACCGCACCGCAGCCTGCACGGAGGAGTGCATAGCCGGTAGTGCCGCGGCCGCTGAGCTTCATGCCTTCGCAGATAGCCATCCAAACGAACGGGTTATCAAGTGCGCTTGTGATATGGTTCTCGATATATCTGCCGTCAATGAACGCTTCGTTGCCTGAGCGAACTGCCCAGCCGTTTGCATAATCCTCGTTGGTGATACCCTGGTTGGTGGTAAGGCAGAGATAGGTTGAAGTGCCGCTTGCGATGCCGTGGCTGTCGTAAATGACAGCACCCTTGTCGGGGAATGCAGCAGCGATCGCGGGACCGGTTGCATCATGGCCTGCAAGAATTGTCAGCGTGCCGCCGGTTGCCTCCGCAATGGAAGTTGCTTCACGGCGATACTGATCGGTGAAGGTGGGGTCATAGCCGCCGTAATAAGGTCCGACGAGCAGAACGTTCGGAGAGGTCGCGTCACGCATTTCAACGACTTTGCCGTTGGATGCGTTGAAAGTTACGGAACCTTCTTCGGTTACATTTGCTTCAATTTTGTTGCGGAGCCTGTAATTGTATGCACAATGCATTCCGTTGACGGTAAAGAAGAAACCGTCGGCGGTGAAATCGGAAAAGCTGTCTGCATCAACATTTTCGTTGTTGAGAGCAGCGGTGTAAACGGCGTTGATAACGTCGCTTGCGGGAAGATTGTCAGCAAGTGCTTCGGCTTCGGCAAGTTCAATTGCCGCCCAAGCATCATCCATGCGCACCGACAATGCTGCATCTGCCGAAATGGAGCTGATTTCCTCTGCAAATGCAACGGGAATGATGCTGAGCATCATCAAAGCGGCGAGCACAACGGCCATGATTCTGCGTGTTTTCATGTGTTTCGTGTTCTCCTGTATTGTTAGTTTGCACACGGCACCGCTTCATCATTTATTCAATGCAAAAGCAATGCAGTCGTGCAGCGCATTTATGCACCGCTTTATATTTTATAATTTATTTTTCCCGCTGTCAAGAACACTGACGTCATATTAGAATTTATATCATTTTTTCAGCGCTGCCGTTATGTAAAAAGGGTGCAAGTATTACCCGCACCCTCTTCTGAAACGTAAAAATTTCCGCCGATTATATTAATATGCTGTGCCCTCTTAATCCTTATCGGAATCGGAGTCGTCACCTTGGGGCTGCTCTTTCAGCCTCACAACAGTTGTTTCGATTCTGTGATCGCGAATTTCGAGAACATCTATGTTCATGATGTCCGTTTCAATGCTGAAGGTTGTTCCGTCATCGGCAATTCTTCCGAGAGTTGCAAACACATAGCCGCCGAAAGTATCATACTCATCGCACGGGAGCTTGATATTGAGCTGCTCTGCAACATCCTCAATCAAAGCGCTGCCGCGAATGCGCCAGTTGCCGTCCGGAAGGTGAACAATATCTTCCTCCGTCTCAATGACATCGTCCTCATCGTCAAGATCGCCGACAAGCTGCTCAACAAGATCGTTCATCGTGAGAATACCGCTCATTCCGCCGTATTCGTCAAGCACAACCACAAAACCGCGCCTTGAATGCTGCATATCACGGAACAAAACGTCCGCTTTTACGGCTTCAGGCACAAAATACGGCGCACGAACCGCATTTTCCATGACGTTTTTACGACTTCTGTCCGCAAGGCGGAAATAATCCTTTGAATTCAGTATGCCGATAACGTCATCAACGCTTTCACCGCAAACAGGAAACTGAGAATACCTGTGTTCATAAATGGTTTTTTCCCATTCTTTGTCGTCATCCTCCTCCCAGAGGATTACAATATCGGTTCGATGCGTTGCAATTTCACCCGCGGTAAGATCGTCAAATTCAAATACATTTTGAATTATTTCCTGTTCGCTGCGGTCGATTGTGCCCTTTTCTCCGCCAGCATCGACCATCATGCGGATTTCTTCTTCCGTGACCTCTTCATCGTCGCCGTTCGGATCGATATGCATAAGCCGCAGGACTCCGTTTGTTGAAACCGTAAGCAGCCAGACAAGCGGAGCAAAAATCGTTGAGACAAAATTCAGCAGTCCGCTGATGCTCAGCGCAAGGCTTTCGGACTTTTTCATTGCAACGCGTTTCGGCACAAGTTCACCGAAAACAAGGGTGACGTACGAAAGCAGGATCGTGATAACGATGATGCAGAGTGATTCCGGTATGTTCGGAATAAGCTGCTTAATGTATTGAGCAAAGTTTTCCGCTGCAAATGCACTTGCAAGGAAACCGGCAAGAGTTATTGCAACCTGTATTGTTGCAAGGAAGCGCGCCGGCTGCTTCGTCAGCTTTGCAAGGCGTTTTGCGCGTTTGTTGCCGCTTTCGACAAGGATTGCAAGCTTTGCATCGCTCACGGAAAGCACGGCGATTTCAGCACACGCAAAAACTGCGTTCAATGCAATGAGTACAATTTGCAAGACAATTTGCCAAATAATGGTTCCGGCATTATTGCTTGCCGCGGCGGTAAGTGCGTCTTGTGCGTGGAAAAATCCACGTATAAGCGGGTCGATGTCTGTCATAGTCAGATATCCTTTCAAGATTCCTTTCAAATTCGATTTTTCCGGCAGTTTCGCCGCAGGAAGAATTGTGTGCGGAAAGCGCGAACACTATTTGAATGTAACAAAAAACATAGCCAAACAAACTGCGCTCGTTCGGTTATGCCCGTTCGTTCCGTATTCGGTTATGCTGACGCTTTCGGTCGCTGCTGTCGCAACTGTCCACAAAAAACCTCTCTGCAACTGTACTGCTCCTGATATTATACACAGTTTCGGCCGTGTTGTCAACACCCTTTGCATGAATGTCATGTTGTTCGAAACTCTTTTGTGAATATATATTGTTTTTCGTTGAAAAAAACCACACCTTATGGTAAAATGCGATTGAAAAAGACAGTTAACGGAGGAAACCTGTATGCGGCGCGCGCTGAGCATAATCGCTCTTGTTTTAACAGGAGCCGCGTTCATTCTTTTGTGCCTTATTTGGGTGCTGCGAATCAATGCAATTATACCTGTTCTGATGTTTGCGGCAGCAATCATCCTGCTTGGGATATGCAAAAAAATGCCTGTCAAACCTCAAACCGGCATTGACAAATCACAAATCAGCAATGATGCTTTTTTTGATGAAGACAGCAAGTAGGTGCGTTCACCCCGCCGTCGTCCGCCGCACGGCGAATGATGTGCAGTAAATTAAAGCGAAATCAAAGAACCAAAGACTGATACCATGAAAAATAAAACAGACAATACCGCGAAAAAATCAAACCTGAAGCGTTTTGCTTCCTATTATAGGCCGCATATCGGCATGTTCACTGTCGACATGCTTTGTGCGTTGTTCATTTCATCCGTGGACATCGCCTATCCCCTGCTGTCCAAACTGGCACTGGATCGCTATCTTTCCGCAACCGCGCCGCAATACCGCCCGTTTTTCATTCTTATGGCGGTATGTTTCCTGCTTTATATCCTCCGCACCGGTGCAACATATATCGTCACGGCACTCGGGCACAGACTCGGCGTTCATATTGAGGCCGATATGCGCCGCGATGCTTTCACGCATCTTCAGCAGCTCGGCTTCAGCTTTTACGACAAATCACGCACGGGCAAATTGCTTTCGCGCTGCACAAACGATCTTTTTGACGTTACGGAGCTTGCTCACCACGGTCCGGAGGATGTTTTCATTTCCATGCTGACATTCATCGGCGCGTTTGTTGTAATGCTCACAATAGAGTGGAGGCTTGCGCTCGTTCTTATTGCCGTCGTTCCTGTTATGTTGATTTTCGTTATGAATCTGCGGAAACGTATGAGCCGCACCTCACGCAAGGTCAAAGAAGGCATGGCGGTTATCAATTCGCAGATCGAATCCTCCATAAGCGGCGCACGGGTTGCAAAAGCTTTTACAAATGAGGATTATGAGATTTCAAAATTCGAGCAGGGAAACGGCGTCTTTGTCAACTCCAAGTCTGCGTATTACAAAACTATGGGCATGTTTATGGCGGGAATGGAGTTTTTCACGACCATTCTCAATGTCATCGTGCTTGCCGTGAGCGGTGTGCTCATTATGAAAGGCGAAATGACGACAACGACGCTTATCATCTTTATGATGTATATCTCATCGTTTGTTACCCCGATACGCAAGCTTTCCGCATTTGCGGAGCAATACACAATGGGCATGGCCGGTTTTAAACGATTCACGGAGCTGCTCGATACAGAAGCCGAGATTCAGGACAAACCCGATGCAATCGAGCTCAAAAACGTTAAGGGCGACATTGAGTTCAAAAACATTTCCTTTGCGTACGGTTCCGGCGGCAATGTGCTTGAAAACATTTGCCTCAGCATCAGGCACGGACAGACACTCGCGCTTGTCGGTCCTTCCGGCGGCGGCAAAACCCCCCTGTGCAACCTGATCCCTCGCTTTTATGATGTGACCGGCAGCATCACCGTTGACGGAATTGATATTCGCGATGTTACGCTTTCATCACTGCGCCGCAATATCGGCATCGTTCAGCAGGATGTGTTCCTTTTTGCCGCGAGCATCAAAGAAAACATTCGTTACGGCCGAATCGATGCAACCGATGAAGAAATCGTGCAGGCAGCCGTTGCGGCGGAAATTCACGACGATATCATGAAGATGCCCGACGGATATGACACCATCGTCGGCGAACGCGGCATAACGCTTTCCGGCGGGCAGAAACAGCGTTTCCATCGCGCGGATTTTTTTGAAAAACCCGCCGATTCTCATTTTGGATGAAGCAACAAGCGCATTGGATTCCGCAACCGAAGCGCGCATCACGCAGGCATTCGACAGGTTGAGCAAGGGCAGAACAACGCTTGTTATTGCACACCGTCTCTCCACAATTCGCAATGCGGATGAAATTGCCGTTGTTGACGAACACGGAATTGCCGAAATGGGAACCCACGATGAACTTCTCGCCGCCGGCGGCGAATATAAAAAACTGCACGAAGCGCAAAACAGGTTTTACGTTTCTGTCTGAAGAAATCAAACTGCAAAAGGAGTCCTGAATTATGAAAATACCTAAGAATGTGAACGTTGTCAACGATTCGTACCGTACACTGAGTGAACGTGCCATCATGCTGCGCAACACGCTTGAAAAGCTCGGTTACAATGTTGAATGGGGCTATTATGACCGCCACACCGTTACCGTGAACGGGGACAACTTTCTTGAATACTATCCCATCCCTGTTCTGACCGTGAACGGAATCTGCGATATTGCCGTTGACTTTTTGCAAGTGTCGATCGACGGCAAGCTTTTCGCCGCCGAGTTTGAAGAAAAGCTCGATTTTGCAAAGCTTAAATCACACGGGTTTGAATGCTACGGCGTTGAGAACTATCTTGAAAGCCTGTATGTTCCCGGAATGAGTTTTGAGGAACTTGTTCAAATCGTACGCGCCTGCGGCGAATCCGAAATCGGTGTTGCGGCAGCGTTCGAAGGCGAACCGCTTACGAAAGAAATCCTTGAGCTTATGCAGGTTTTCATCAGCATGGGTACACACACCGAAGCGCACAGCCCGATTGACGAGGGCGATGAAACCGAAAAAAACGCGCTGAACGGAATCGATGAAAGCACTCCGGCTTTTCAGGTTGCGGATGCGCTGTTAAACGAATGATGTTTTTACATAAGGAGAGGAAAAATGCTTAACTATATTCTTGATGAACTGAAGAAAATTATGGCAATAGACAGTCCGAGCGGATTCACGCGCAAAGCTGCGGATTACATCATGCAGCAGCTCCGCGAGTTCGGTTTTGAGCCCGAGCTTACCCGCAAGGGCTGTGTGCTCTGCTGTCTCGGCGGCGAAGGCAGCCCGGTTGTCTTCTCTGCACACATTGACACCCTCGGCGGAATGGTATCCGAAGTCAAGAGCAACGGAAGGCTTAAGCTGACCCGCATCGGCGGCATGAACGCAAACAACGCCGAATGCGAAAATGCACGTGTCTATACCCGTGACGGCAAGGTTTTTGAAGGCTGTTTCCAGATGAACAACCCTTCCGTTCACGTCAACGGCGAATACGACAGTCAGAAGCGCAGCTACGATAACATGGAGCTTGTGCTTGACGAAAAAGTGTTTTCCGCCGACGAAACAAAAAAACTCGGCATTGCAACGGGCGATTATGTCTGTTTTGATCCGCGCACAAGAATCACCGAAACAGGCTATATTAAAAGCCGTTTCCTCGACGACAAGCTCAGTGCGGCGATTCTCATGGGCATTGCAAAGGCAATTAAGACAGAAAAGCTTTCTTTGACCCGCAAAGTTTACATCTATCTCACCGTATTTGAAGAAGTCGGCCACGGCTGCTCTTACCTGCCGGCATCTGTCAGTGAAGTACTGGCTGTCGATATCAATGAAGAGCGTGTAAACGCCGTTTTGCCCTATGTAACCAACGCCCAGATTGGCGACAG
>ENA-OURS01003437-OURS01003437.1-human-gut-metagenome-genome-assembly--contig:-NODE-3437-length-9977-cov-9.086575_pt1 | contig 9977 bp, 8 predicted proteins | sample MGYA00242109_ERZ509010 | MGnify/ENA primary metagenome ERZ509010 (study PRJEB26280, sample SAMEA2338774) | human gut metagenome | biome: human gut; feature: human-associated habitat; material: faeces... | reverse complement strand
ATCCATATACATATCCCGGAGGGCGCAGTGCCAAAGGACGGACCATCTGCAGGTATCACTATGGCGACAGCCATGCTCTCAGCCATTACAGACAGAGCTGTCAGGGCAGATGTAGCCATGACAGGCGAGATAACACTGCGCGGCAGGGTGCTTCCGATAGGAGGACTCAAGGAAAAGCTGCTTGCAGCCAAAGTAATCGGAATAAAAACAGTGTGTATTCCAAAGGATAATGAAAAGGACCTGGAGGAGATTTCAAAAGAAATAACAGACGGCATGGAAATCGTGCCGGTGGAGAAATTTTCACAGGTGGAGAAGATAGCATTTGTAAAATAAGAATGAGGAAGAGATTATGGTAATTAAAAGTGTTAATTTAGAGACAGTTTGCGGAATTACAAGCACAATCCCTGACAATGAGTATAATGAGGTGGCATTCGCCGGCAAGTCAAATGTAGGCAAGTCGTCACTGATCAATGCGCTCATGAACAGAAAGTCACTTGCCAGGATCTCTTCACAGCCCGGCAAGACACAGACCATCAATTTTTATAACGTCAATGACGCCATGTATCTGGTCGATCTGCCGGGCTATGGCTATGCCAATGCCAATATCGAGATAAAAGCTAAATGGGGACAGATGATAGAAAACTATCTTCACACCTCCAAAAAGCTTCAGGCAGTGTTTCTTTTAATAGATATAAGGCATGAGCCATCGGACAATGATATCATGATGTATGACTGGATGGTAAACCAGGGCTTTGCACCGATTATCATTGCAACCAAATCTGATAAATTGAAAAAAAGCCAGATTGCCGCACACATAAAGACTATCAAGGATGTACTTCATGTGAAGCCGGGCACGGTAGTTATACCGTTTTCGTCCATGTCAAAGGAAGGCAGGGACGAAATCTGGAATCTCATAGATTCACTCGTGTTTGACGAGGATACGCTTCTTGCCATGAAACAGGAGGAAGAAGCAAAGCGCGAGGCTAAATCAGCTGCAAAAAGAGCTGCTGCATCCCAGCCGCACAAAAAGGAGCGCTGGAAGAAGACCGGGAAGCCGGTTGCCAAAAAGACTAAAGAACGCAGAGATAAGGCCAAGAGCAAAAAAAGCGTTAATAATCATAAAAAGAAATAAAGTCGAAATAGAGTGATAGAAATAAAGCTATAGAAAGAAAGGCGAATATTTAATATATGAAGAATAAATGCAAATTTGTAGGCATTATGTTTTTGTGTATATTGATAGTGTGTACGCTTGCGGTAATGGCATATGAGCACACAGCAGGTATGAAAGGCGCTGCCGGTGGAGTATCAAATGCTTCGGGCAATACAAAAAATACTGACGAAGCTGACGATATACTTACTGTCGTGACATCCTTCTATCCTATGTACATTGCCACTTTAAACATAGTGGATGGTGTGAAAGGAGTGAGACTCGAAAACCTAAGCGAGCCACAGACCGGTTGTCTGCACGATTTTCAGCTAACACCGGAGGATATGAAGCTTTTATCCACAGCCGATGTTTTTGTAATAAACGGAGGCGGTATAGAGTCGTTTATGTCAGATGTAGCAAAGGCGTATCCGAAGCTTGATGTGGTTGAGGCCTGTGAGGATGTGGCACTTCTTTCTGAGGATGATGCAGACAGTGACCACGACCATGATCACGAAGCAGATGCAGAATCAGACAGTGATCACGACCATGATCACGATGCAGATGCAGAATCGGACAGTGACCACGACCATGACCACGAAGCAGACGCAGAATCAGATAGCGCGCACGATCATGACCATGGTGATGAGAATGCCCATGCATGGATGAGCGTGCCGCGTTACCGCACCATGGTTCAGACAATCGCATCCCGGCTTGCCGAAAAGGATGCAAAGCATGCTGATGAATATTATGCAAATGCAAAAGCATATGATGCAAAGCTTGCAGTGCTTGAAGAAAAGATAAATAGCCTAAAGAGTCTTACCAATGGACAGAATATCATCATATTCCATGAGGCCTATGCGTATGTAGCGGATGATTTTTCAATGAATGCATGCTATCTGTTAGACCTTGACGAGGAGCGCTCAGTCAGCGCAGGTGAGATAAAACAGGTAATAGGTGCCATAAAGGATGACGGAGTGTCGGTAATACTAGCTGAGGAGCTCTACGGAAAGAGCATGGGAGATACCGTATCGCGTGAGACAGATGTGCATGTGATTTATATCGACCCTCTCAACAGGGGAGAGTACGACAAGGACAGCTATCTTGATGGTATGGAGCACAATATAGAGCTTATCAAAGAGGCATTTACTAAATAAAATTGGAGAAAATATGCGGAAAATAATACAGCCATGTGGCTTTCATTGCATAAAAATAAATAACCTTGGAGTGAGCTTCGGAGAGCAGACGGTGCTTGAGGATGTAAATATGCACATACACTGTGGCTCCTTCAATGTCATAATAGGCCAGAACGGTGCCGGAAAATCTACACTCATAAAGGCGATACTGGGCGAGATACCTCACACCGGTACGATTGAGTTCAAGGATACTAAGGACGGACATATGGCTAAGCTTAAAATCGGCTATGTGCCGCAGTCTGTCAATATTGAGAAAAATACACCGGTCAGCGTGTATGACCTCATAGCAAGCTATCAGTACAATTATCCTGTTTTTCTGCCAAAGAGCAAAAAGATAGAGGCAAAGATAAGGGAGACACTCGAGGTATTTGAGGCTGAGGAGCTCATCGACAAGCAGGTGTGCAACCTCTCGGGAGGACAGCTGCAGAGAGTGCTTCTTTCCATGGCAATCATGGACGAGCCGAACCTGCTGCTGTTGGATGAGCCGGTGTCCGGAATAGACCAAAACGGCATGGAGCTTTTCTATAAGACCATGGATTATTTAAAGACTCACTATGACCTTGCAATCATACTGATATCGCACGATTTGGACTATGTGGCAAAGTACGCAGACCATGTTGTACTGCTTGATAAGACCGTTGCAAAGCAGGGGACTGTGAAGGAAGTCTTCGAGAGCAAGGAATTTGAGAGAATTTTCTACACAGGAGAGGAATCCTGGGTGAGAGAGGAGGAACACAAATGAATATAACCTCCTGGCTTCAATATGATTTCATGAGAAATGCCCTTATCGCTGTGCTCATCATCACACCGCTTTTTGGCATAATGGGAACCATGATTGTAAACAAAAAGATGGCATACTTTTCAGATGCACTCGGACATTCAGCACTTACCGGAATCGCTGTCGGAGTGGTATGTGGCATGGCAGACACCTCGCTTGCCATGGTGATATTTGCGATAGTGTTTGCACTTCTTTTAAATAAGATAGGCAGTCTGAACACTGCATCGACAGATACCATTATATCGGTATTTTCATCGTGCTCTGTGGCGATAGGTCTTGCGATACTGTCAAAGGGCGGCAATTTCAGCAAATACTCAAGTATACTGGTGGGCGATGTGCTAAGCATCACAAAGACTGAGATAGTTTATCTAATTGTGATTTTTGTGGTCACGATAGTGTTCTGGGTGTTTTGCTTCAATAAGCTCAACGCCATCTGCATACACAGAAGCGTGGCAAAAAGCAAGGGTATCCATGTGCGTCTTCTGGATAATTTGTTTGCGGTGCTTGTAGCACTCATAGTTATGCTATCCATCAAGTGGATAGGTATACTTATAATAAATGCTCTGCTTATATTACCGGCGGCTTCATCAAGGAATATTTCGGAAAATATGCGTGAGTATCATTTCTTTTCAGTGATATTTTCAGTATTTTCCGGTATAGTCGGCCTCGCAGTGTCATACTACACCAATGTGGCAACAGGCCCGATGATAGTGATTATTGCATCGGTAATATATTTTTCGACATTTATATTTGGCAGAAAGCTGAAAAAATAACGGCTAAAGCTATAAGCAACAGACGCAAAACAGCCGATACACAGTATAAGAGATAAACTGTTTAGCTATATCAGACGCTATACAGGGTGATAATAGTATAGCGGGAAAGGATTCCCGCACGCACATTACCAGGGAGGGATGAGAAATGTTAGATGCTATTTCAAGTGTAGTTTCAGCAGTAGCGGCGCAGAGTGTCACAGCAAAGGACGAGGCGCAGACAAAGAATACTAATATCGCTTCAAAGAAGCAGGATGCAAAGACGGATAAGTCGGATGCAAAGACTGCAGGCTTCAGCGAGGAGGCAGCTGTATATGAGAAATCAGACAGCAAGGATGATTCAAAGGATACTGCAAAGGGCACAGTAAACCAGAAGATGAGCAAGGCAGACAGAGATGCACTGGTACAGGCACTTAAGGATGATGCCAATGCCAGACAGCAGCAGCTTATCGAGATCGTCAGAAAGTCCATGACAGGACAGGCTTCAACATGGGACAAGTCACAGGGCTTAAAGAGTCTGTTTGAGAATCTGACTGTAGATGCAGACACAATAGCGCAGGCCAAAAAGGACATCGCAGAGGATGGATACTGGGGAGTTGAGAAGACCTCAGACCGTATTCTTGACTTTGCAAAGGCACTGTCGGGAGGCGACAAGGACAAGGCTGATGAGCTTTTGAATGCATTCAAGAAAGGCTTTTCACAGGCAACAGGAGCCTGGGGAGACAAGCTGCCATCAATTTGCCAGGATACTTATGATGCCGTAGTCAAGAAGTTTGATGACTGGAAGAATGGCACAGAGGACACACAGGTACAGGGCTAGAAGCCGGATGTGTATGTAAAAGTGTCGTGATGGAACGAATATTATATAAGAAATGTGATTTATGAATTATGAAAAGGGGGCTGCACGCAGTGTGCAGTCACCTTTTTAGCGCTTGTATATTTTTTTGAGAGGTGTATAATAGAAGAATAGTATATAAGTATCATTATTCATGTGGAGGAAATATCATGAAATTAGACATGTCAAAGTGGAAAGCACTTAGCATCAAAAATCGTTTAAAGAAAGGCTTCAGACTGACTACATTTGTAGCATCGGCATCGGGGGTTATCGCGGGTATTCTTATGATTCTTGTATCAATGAGATATTCCAGCGCACTAACATTTTACGGATTTTCACAGGGAGATATAGGAAAGGTTATGGTAACCTTCTCAGAGACACGAAGCGCTACACGAGCTCTTATCGGTTATACAGCTTCTGACACATTAAGTAAGATGTCTGATACACATGATTCTAAAAAGGAATCATTTCAAAAATACTGGAAAGAGCTGCAAAGCTCTATAAAGACAGGTGAGGAGCAGGATATATATGATGATATAAACAGTAAGCTCGATTCATACTGGAGTCTCGATGATGAAATCGGACAGTTAGGTAGGAATGCTACAGATCCTGAGACACAGAAGGAAGCCGAGGAGAGAGCAGTAGCAGATCTTGCACCTGCATATGATGAGATATATCAGCAGCTTGTTGCCCTTATGGATACAAAGGTAACAGAGGGAGATAATTTAAGCAAGAGATTATCATTAGTATCATATGCCGCATTTGGTATTGTTATTGTTATCATTGTCAGTTCATATTTTATCTCGATGAAAATCGGGGACGAAGTTGCAGTTGGTATTTCTAAACCACTCGATGAGTTAAAACAGAGATTACGTACATTTGCACAGGGTGATCTTGAGGCTCCATTCCCGGCAGTTGATTCACAAGATGAAATTGCTGATATGGTAGGGGTTGCGAAAAACATGGCAGCAGACCTTAAGACTATCATATCTGACTCTGACAAGCTTCTTGGAAAGATGGCAGAAGGAGATTATACAGTTTCATCAGACATGGAAGATAAATATACCGGAGATTTTATTGGACTTCTCATGGCAATGCGTCAGATGAAGACACAGATGAATGATGTTATGTCACATATCAATGAGATATCATCACTTGTTACAGCAGGTTCTAACAACCTTGCTCAGGCAGCACAGGAAATCGCAGAAGGTGCTATGGATCAGTCAGCAGCCATTGAGGAGCTTCAGGCTACATTTGCAGATATCACAGGCGGTGTTGAGAAAACATCTGAGAAGCTCAATGATACATACAGGATTGCACAGGAGTATGCTGAGGAAGCAGATCACAGCCATACAGAGATGCAGGGCATGGTTGATGTTATCGGACGCATCAATGATACATCTAAGCAGATTGAGAATATCATTTCTGAGATTGAGGATATTGCCAGTCAGACAAACCTTCTTTCACTCAATGCAGCTATCGAGGCAGCGCGTGCAGGTGAGGCAGGTAAAGGATTCGCAGTTGTTGCGGGACAAATCAGAAGTCTTTCAGAGCAGAGTGCCAAGGCTGCGGTTGACACACGTCAGCTTATAGAGAGTGCCATTGCGGTATCTAACGAGGGTAATGAAGCTGCAGAGCGCGTAAGTACTTCTATTGAAAAGGTTATCAATGGTATGAAGGAAGTTGCAGATTCTTCTCAAAAACTCAGCGAGATTGCGGAGGAGCAGGCAAAGGCTATGGAGCAGGCAGAGGCCGGTATTAATCAGATATCAGATGTTGTACAGTCCAACTCAGCAAATGCAGAGGAAACATCAGCAACAAGTGAGGAGCTTTCAGCACAGGCGGAGACAATGAACGAGCTGATTAGCAAATTTATATTGGAAAAGAAATAGAAAAATTGTACATACGAGTTTAGAGAAACTTTTTAAAAAAAGCCCCACAAGCATTATTGATATGCTGTGAGGCTTTTTGTTGTGGTGCGTTAGAGGGTTACTTTTTAAATCTAGTAAACATGTACTATGTGAACATAGTGTTTTTGTGCAATACGTGGAAAATCTGAAAAGTAATGAAAATGAACAATTAAATGAGAATATTTAAATTTGCTCTTTTTGGCAGGGTGTGTTATAATCCTTGTATACAAAAAACAGAGGTAATACAATATGGGTAGTAATAACGATATTTCATTAAAAGCATTAGCCAAGATTAACCTGGGGCTGGATGTAGTGAGGCGCAGAGAGGACGGGTATCATGAGGTCCGCATGATTATGCAGACCATTCAGCTGTATGACAGGCTTGATATCAAAAGAACACAGGAGCCCGGCATACAGATACAGACCAATCTGTCTTTTCTCCCTGTAAACGAGAATAATCTCATATACAAGGCTGCAAAGCTTCTGATGGATGAGTTTTCTATAACTGACGGTGTATCAGTGAAGCTGGACAAGCGTATTCCTGTTGCAGCAGGGATGGCGGGGGGCAGTACTGATGCGGCAGCCATGCTTATAGGTGTAAACAGGCTTTTTTCACTGGGACTGACAAAGAGACAGCTTATGGAAAGAGGTGTGCAGATAGGTGCGGATGTACCATACTGTATTATGAGAGGCACGGCGCTGGCCGAGGGCATAGGAGAGGCGCTTAGTCCTCTTCCTCCAATGGTAAAGTGTCCGGTGCTTATTGCAAAGCCGTCCATCTCGGTATCCACAAAGTTTGTGTATCAGAATCTGAAGCTTGATGATACGACTATTCATCCGGATATAGACCGCCTGATAGATGATATAAAGGCTAAGAATCTGCATGATATCGCAGCACATATGGGAAATGTCTTAGAGACCGTGACCATACCAAACTATCCGGTGATAGACGAGATAAAGAAGCATATGCTTTCAAATGGCGCGGTAGGAGCCATGATGAGCGGTAGTGGTCCGACGGTTTTTGGTCTGTTTGACGATGAAGATACTGCAAAGAAAGCGTACAAAGCCATGAGAAGCTCACATCTTGCCAGACAGGTGTATCTGACATCTGTATACAATAATCGCAAATAACGTGATATCCGGATAGCACAGTGGGTGCTTTATAGTTACTTTTTTCTTATATGTGAGAATTATAATACAAGAGATAGGAGAAGTTTGATGACTGATAATTTAACTTTAAATATGGATGCATATCTGCCACTGCGTGATGTGGTGTTTAATACACTTCGTGAGGCAATTTTAAAGGGTGAGCTCAAGCCGGGAGAGAGACTTATGGAGCTGCAGCTTGCGTCAAAGCTTGGAGTCAGCCGTACACCTATACGTGAAGCAATCAGAATGCTTGAGCAGGAGGGGCTTGCAGTCACAATGCCGAGAAAGGGCGCAGAGGTTGCCAAGATGACTCTCAAGGATATGGAGGATGTGCTTGAGGTGAGAGAGGCTCTCGATGAGCTTGCAGCCAAAATAGCCTGTAAGAAAATCAGTGATGAGCAGCTTGCGAATCTAAAAACCATAAAGGACGAGTTTAAGAGGAGCATGGATTCAGGAGATGTGAAAAAGATAGCTGAGGAGGATGTGAAGTTTCACGATGCTATCTATGAGGCAACCAACAATGCGAAGCTTGTATCTATGATGAACAATATCCGCGAGCAGATGTACCGCTACAGAGTGGAGTATTTGAAGGACCCAAAGAATTATCCGATGCTTGTGAAGGAGCATGACGCCATCTACAGGGCGCTTGAGGCAAGAAATATGGAGCTTGTGACTACAGAAATGCATACGCATGTGGCCAATCAGGCGGTTGCTGTGAAGGCTGTGATACAAAAGCAGGATGAAGAGAAGAAATAAAACAGAATATAACAAACCAAGGGCTGCCGATTGCACTGATGTGTGAACGGTGGCCTTTTTTAGTGGCTTAGTTAGTAGCTTAGATAATAGCAAAAAATAGCAAAAAATAAGTAATCAGGGATATTTGTAGGAATGTATGGTCATACTATATCAGGGATTTTAAATCTGACGGGATTTATTGGGTATATAGGAGAGTTAAAGATGACCACAAACATAGATGAGAACATAAAAAGCTTCAGGCAGATATATTCTGACTGCTCAGATATCAAGATGCAGGAGATGTATCTGGGGCGTGATGCCTCAATAAAGTGTTTTGTTGCTTATATTGAGGTGACATGTGAAGGCTCCGGTATCAATAACAGTGCATTTGGACGATTTACCTCATACCTTGAGGGAATAGACAGACAGCAGGTAAAGGAAGTACTTGACAAAAATCAGGCAGCTCTATCTGAATTTGCACATCTGCACACGGTTAATGAGGCGGCCCAGATGATGCTGACAGGAGACGTGATTTTTTTTGTGGATGGTTATCCGGATGCCTTCAAGCTTCCTGATAAGGGATATCCTGCCCTGTCAATTCAGGAGATTGATTCGGAAAAGGTCATAAGAGGCTCAAATGAGGGCTTTACTGATTCAATAAAGATAAATACTGCACTTATCAGGCGCAGGTTAAGGAGCACTCGCTTAAAGTGTAAAGAGGTGAAAAAGGGGCTTCGCGGACACAGCAATGTGGACATATTGTATGTGAGAGACCTCGTAAAACCGGGGCTTGTAGAGGATGTGGAAAGGAATCTGGACAGCTATGTAATAGACCATGTGGGTGATTCGGGAGTCATTGAACAGTTTGCTGAGGTGAAATGGTATTCGCCGTTTCCACAGCTTCAGACCACAAAGCGGCCGGATGTGGCGGTAAATGCGCTCCTAGAGGGGAGGGTGGTGGTGCTGTGCGATAATTCACCGATAGCAATAATACTGCCAACCACCATGAACAATTTTTTAAAAACCGCAGATGATTACTATAACAGAACGATAGCGGCAAGCTTTGCCAGGCTGATAAGGTACGTGGCTGCCTTTATGTCATTTACATTGCCGGGGCTTTATCTGGCGGTCACAAATTTTCATACACAGATACTGCCGACACCACTCATACTGGCGTTTTATGAAGCAAGACTCGGCTGCCCGTTTCCACAGCTCATAGAGGTGCTCATGATGGAGCTGTCCTTTGAACTGCTTCGCGAAGCCGGCATAAGACTTCCCGGAGCAATGGGAAACACGATAGGCATAGTCGGAGGCCTCATAATCGGACAGGCAGCAGTGGATGCAAATTTAGTGAGCCCTATAGTGGTCATCCTGGTTGCATTCACCGCACTCTGCTCGTTTGCCATACCGAGTGAGGAGTTTGCATTTTCATTTAGGATACTCAAATTCGCTGTAATAAT
>ENA-OURS01003433-OURS01003433.1-human-gut-metagenome-genome-assembly--contig:-NODE-3433-length-9989-cov-10.037346_pt1 | contig 9989 bp, 10 predicted proteins | sample MGYA00242109_ERZ509010 | MGnify/ENA primary metagenome ERZ509010 (study PRJEB26280, sample SAMEA2338774) | human gut metagenome | biome: human gut; feature: human-associated habitat; material: faeces... | reverse complement strand
TTTCGCCGTGTCTGATGCGATCTGCAAATAGAAGCGATCTTCGCTGCGAGTGGACCTTTCAGCGCACACACCGGTTGCGGAAACGAAAAAGTGCCAACGCCCTTTGCGCTGTGAATACTGTTTGCAGGCAAGAATTTATTCACATTAAAAGCAGGCAGGATCTGTGGGCGTTTTGTCTACTGATCCTGCTTGTTTTTCAATTCTTATCAAATTGTGGAGAACCTATCGGCGATTCCGGCTCCCGCGTTGTATCCCGCACGATTCTACGAGAGAAACTACTCGTATCTGCGGCAGTCATTGTCCGGAAGCAACGACGCCCTTTGACGCGCTTTTTAGTTGCAGAAACAACAAAAAGCGGTCAGAAATTGTGCAAAAAAACATTGCCTGTCACCAGAAACTTTGGTACTATGAAAATGAAAAAGTTTCGATTGTTGGTACGTGTCCCGCCGAGAGGAGATATCCTATGAACGTGACCGTTGCGGATTGCCTGAAACTTCCCACGCTGCGTGAAGCACAGTTGATTGCCGGAGCAAAAGGAACAGATCGCGCGGTATCCTCTGTCAGTGTACTGGAGTGGCCGGAAACAAATCTATTATCTGACGAGCTGATTGTCGGAAACGAGTTGGTCATATCTGCTCTCGTGACCATTAAAGATGATGTTAGCCGACAGTGTAGTGTTTTGCGGCATTTGCGCAGTATGGGCGCGGCAGGACTTGTTCTGTTTTACGTTGGGGTCTTTATTCCTCAGATCGACGATGCACTGATTGCCGTTGCGGATGAGATCAACCTCCCGCTGATTGCCATGCCCTTTGGCCGCATGGACTTCCGATACTCGGATATGATCACGGATATAGTCGAGTATATCCACAAGCGGCGAATGCAGGGCAATTATTATACCGCCGATATACCGCCGAGGTGATGAACAGCATTGCGCTTTTGGAGCCGCAGCAGCGGAACATCAATACCGTCTTGCGTCTGCTGTCCGACCGCATGCGCTGCACCTTGCTGTTGACAGATCGATATTTGGAGCGAAGAGGGGCAGCGGCGTGGCCCGTTTCCAATCAGTGGAACTATCATTCGTTGCTGCAGATGGCTCAAAGGCAGAAGCCGCCGCCGAAAGGCCAGCAGCGGATGGAATTGGATGGGCACAGCTTTAGATTATGGGACATACCCGTTCCGTCAAAGACCCATCGAGGGATGCACCTGCTGGTGCTGGACGAGTTTGACCAAATGGATCCTGAAAGGCTGCAGCAAGCAGTAGATGTTGTTGCGTTGTTCTTAAACATCTGGGACAAAGGCACTTATTATGACGGTACAGATGCGCTGGTAGAAGCGGTCCTGACAGACGATCCCGCCAAAATGCGTAGACTCGCACAGCAAATGGGCATTTCCATAAATGCCGTTAACACCATGTGGGTTTTGCAGCTTTCGGATCTGAGGACAGGGCAGGAGCTGACCGCCAGCCAAAAGCTGGACGTTGTCCTGAAGCTGAAGGTGTACCTGCAGGAGCACCATAAAATCGTCATCGTTGATAGCTACGGCACTTATATTGTCGCCTTGACCGACGGGATGCTGCTTGAGGAAAATACGCGGGAGATGGGTGAGGCTTTTGTCTCCCTGCTTGAAAAAGAGGGATATGCTGCACGCGGCTGTGTCTTCGACGATCTTGAGAACACCTCGCAGGCCCGCGATGCATATAACCGGATGATACGCTGCTTTGCAGAGCTCTGCGCTGTGTATCCGCGGCGCAAGATCTATTCAGACAGTGATGTGCGCTATGTGCAATCATGTATCGACTACGTGAAGCAAGGAGAAGAATCAGTAGCGAGCTGTCTGCTGCCGATCCGAAAGCTGAAGGATACCGCAGACGGGGACATTCTGATAGAAACGCTATGTACCTATCTTTTGGACGCAGAATCTAATACGCAAAGCACGGGTGACCTGTTATATATTCACAAGAACACCGTACACTACCGGCTTAATAAGATACGGAGTGTTTTGCGGTGTGATCTGGTGCAAATGCCCGCGACCCTCGCCGTATATGAGGCGGCGACGGTCTATCGCATCCTAAAGGAGCTTTAGTCGTTTTCCACAATCAAATTGAGCAAACTCCACAAAGAGAGACTGCATATGCGGTCTCTCTTTGTTTTTACGGCCAACGAAATGGAAAAATCCTTGGTCGGCCATCCGATGACCTCCGAAGGCAGAATCAATATAATCTTATCACAGGACGGAAAACGTTCTCAAAAAAATAAAAACGGAGGAACACAACATGGCAAAGCGAATTCTAAAGGAAGAACAGCTCATTGATGTCATTTGGGGCGCGACCTTAATGGGCGGCGGCGGCGGTGGTGCCATGGTAGGTGGCACAGATCTGCTGGACACCTACAAGAAGCTCCATCCGGAAAAGCCGGTGGAACTGACGCTTTTGGAAACCTGCGACATGGATCCGGAGGCTTACGGCGCTGTTACCGCCGGTATGGGTGCGCCCACCGTGCTGAAAAATGTCGACTTCTCGCAGTATGCAGTCAACGCCTTCAATGCATTGAAGGAGATGGGTGCCAAGATGGATCCTCCCCGTAAGCTGGAATACTCTGTTCCGGTGGAGCTGGGCGGCTTTAACACCTTCTGCCCCATGCTGATCTCTCTGCTCAACGACATTCCCTTTATCGACTGTGATGGCGCGGGCCGTGCGGTGCCTGCGCTGGACACCCTGCTGCTGCATATCAACGGGCTGGATACATCTCCTTTGGCGATGGCGGACGGCAAAAACAACAAGGTTACCATCGAACTGAATGACGCCAAGGACGCGCCCATGGGCGAGGAGATCGGACGCTGGATCTGCACCGCCTTTGGTCAGATCGCTGGTCTCTCCGGTTGGATGGTTCGGAAGAGTGACATCGAGGAGTCCCTGCCCTGCGGCACTGTGACCTTGTGTGAGAAGATCGGTCATGAGCTGCGCAGGTGTGCAAAGGATGGCTCTAACGCCTTTGAGGCACTTGCACAGGCTGGGATTGAATGCCGTTTCCTGACGCGCGGCAAGGTCGTCAAGCAGGAGAATCTGCAGGCCAAGGGCTTTGACTACGGCAAGGTGTACGTTGAGGGCGCGGACGGCCAGTGGATCATCTACTTCCAGAATGAGAACCTGCTGGTGGAGCATGAGGGTAAGCCTATTATGACGGTGCCCGATATCACCTGCTACTACAACGCCGCTACTGGCGAGCCTCTGACCAACGCCGATATCACAGAGGGTATGGAGATCTGCCTGGGTGCCATCAAGGCTCCCGATGCATGGTGGAAGAATCCCAATATGTTTGACGTTTGGAAGCCCTTCCTGTCCAATGTCGGCTATGAGGGCGGCAACATCCCGTTCACCAAGTAAATTTGACCGCATTACCATATATCTCCGAGAGGGACAGGGCTCGTCCCTGTCCCTCTCGGTGCTTTGGTGACCAATCGCATTCCCCATCCAAGATTATTTCGGAGAGGAGAATAACAACATGGAAGAAAACAAGACGACTGTAACAGAAACCAAGCAGGAGGATAAGGGCTTATCCCAGATCCAACCCAACGAAAAACGCTCCTGGTGGAGTATCGCTTTCATTTGGGTGGGTACCATGATCTGTATCCCCATGCTGATGGTCGGCGGCATCTTCGGAGGTGTGCTGACCATGGGTTCCATCTTTTGGGCCACCCTCATCGGGTTTGCCATCTGCTGCACCATGATGATCCTGGGCGGCATTGTCGGCTCTGACACCGGTCTGAACGCCACCATGTGTTCCACCAGAGCCTTCGGTATGACAGGTGCCAACTTCACAATGGCGCTGGTTATCTTTATCTGTGAGGCAGGTTGGTTCGCCGTGCAGACCGCCACCTGCGCCGTGGCCTTCAACACACTGTTGTTCCATTTGGGCGTAGAATTCCCCTTCTGGCTCAGTTGTGTTATCTGGGGTGTTGTCATGTTCATCACCGCCGTTTACGGCGTGAAGTGGATGGCGGTCTTGAATTATATCGCCGTTCCCCTTCTTGTGCTGCTGTGTGCCTATGGCGGTATCCATTCCATCAACACCGCCGGTTGGGGCAACATCGCCTCTGCCGTTTCGGAGAACCTGATGCCCCTGCCCGCCGCTATCTCCACCGTCATTGGTCTGTTTGCATTGGGTGCCACCTGCAACGCAGACTATACCCGCTACTGTAAGACCCGCGGCGATGTGGTGAAGGCCACCTTGATTGGCGTTATGCCTGCAGCTCTTCTGATGATCATGGTGGGTGCCATCATGTCCATCGGCACAGGCAACTATGACGTGGCCGCCATGTTCGCAGGCTTGGGTCTGCCCATCGTTGCCATGCTGGTGCTGATTCTCGCCACTTGGACCACCAATACCGGCAACGCCTATATGTCCGGTCTGGCCGCCTGCAAGATGTTCTCCATCAAGGACAGCAAGCGTCCTCTGGTCACCATGATATGCGGCGTACTGGGCGTCATTATGGCGATTGCCGGTCTGGCGGATTTCCTGAACACCTATATCAGCATTCTGGGCGCGGTGGTGCCTCCCATCATGGGCGTCGTTATCTGCGACTACTGGGTCATCTGCAAGGCCAAGACAGAGAACTGGTCTCCCGTGCGCGGCATCAACTGGATCGGCATCATCGCGTGGGTCATCGGCGGCGGCTTCGCACTGCTGGAGACGCTGGGCGTGGTGACGGTGTTCTCCTCCGCACTGGACGGCGTGATCATCGCCTTCGCGGCCTACTGGATCCTCTATTCCCTGCTGAAGAATACCAAGTTGGCCGGCTCCGGCGATATGACTATCGAAGAAGCCTGCTCTGTCGCACAGTAAGGAGTGTTTGCTATGAGTAAAGACAAAGCGTTAGACATTGTATTGTCCGAGTTTCTGGAGCTGGCAAAGGTGCCCCGCCCCTCCCATCACGAGGAGCGTGTCAGCGAGTACCTGTTCCAGTGGGCCAAAAGCCATGGTCTGGCCGTGGAAAAGGACAACATGAATGAGATCATCATTGACAAGCCCGCCTCCCCCGGCTGCGAGAATGTACCCCGTGTGATCTTTCAGGCACACATGGATATGGTCTGCGTATGCGAAGAGGGCGTCACCTACGATCCTATGAACGATCCCATCAAGGTCATCAACGATGGTGTGACCCTGACTGCAGACGGCACCAGCCTGGGTGCCGATGACGGTATCGGCGTGGCGATGTGCCTGTACCTGCTGCAGGACGACACCCTGCGTCACGGCCCTATCCGCGCCATCTTCACCACCAACGAGGAAGACGGCATGGACTCCATCGCCATTGACCCCAAGTATCTTGACGGCGGCTATCTGGTCAATTTGGATTGGGAAACGCTGGGCTCACTGTGCAATTCCTGTGCCGGCGGTGACTTCTTCAACTACAGCCACAAGGCCGAGTGGGAAAAGCCTATTGTGGGCTGCAAGACACTGACCATTTCCCTCAGTGGTCTGCTGGGCGGTCACTCCGGCGTGGGGATCAACAAGGGTCACGCCAATGCGCTGGTCAGCATCGCTACGCTGCTGGCTATGCTGCGGCAGGGCGGCGTCAGCTACCGCGTGGCCTCCTTCAGCGGCGGTCAGGCGAAGAACGCCATCCCCGCATTTGGCACCGCCACCATTGTTCTGTCTGCCACCGAGGAGGACAGGGCCAAGGCTATCATTGAGACCTTCCGCGCAGAGTTCGTGGAGGCTTTCGGCAACATCGAATCGGATATGGTGTTCACCACCACCTTCGGTGATACCGCGCCTGACCGCGTACTGACAGGGGAGGTTGGTTATGGTATGGTGGGTCTGATGACCACGGTTCCCAATAACGTACATACCATGAGTCCGTTCATTGACGGGCTGGTGGAGAGCTCCGCCAACTTGGGTGTGGTGTCCGTGGACGAGGATATGGTGCGCTTCACAGTGTTTGCCCGGAGCAGCGTTGCCTATCAGGCCACTCAGATCGGTGTGATCTGCAGCGCACTGGCCAATAGCTTCGGCTTTACCTTCGACAGCGAGGGTCATGTTCCCGGCTGGGCGGTCAATCCCAACAGCAAGCTGACGCATATCGCTTGCGAGGCCTACAAGCATCTGACCGGCACGGACATGATCGTGGAGCCGGTACACGCCGGCGTGGAGTGCGGCGCCTTTGCGGAGAAGAATCCCCACCTGGACATGATCTCCGTTGGTCCGACGCTTCTTGACGTGCATACGCCCAATGAAACCTGCAAGATCGAGGATGTCAAGATCACTACCGAGCTGCTGATCGAAATCCTGGAGCGTATCGCCAAGTAAAAAGACTTCATCTTACTTCCAATTTAGGCTATTTCACCTCAACGAATAACGCGAGGAAAGACGCCATGCTGCGGATCATCCAGCAGATTACGCTTTTGCTGCGGATCAGTGCCGCGCCTAATACGGTTTCGGAGTATAGCGGCGAGCTTCCCGGGAAGCTGCGGAGAACGATCCAGCTTACCGGCAGCTGGGCAGAAGAGATCGTGGCCATAGGCGTCCGCCATACCGTGGTGCTGGACGCCTATGCGGCAGCCCTGCGGGAAGCGTTTCCCAACCGGCCACTTTTCATTGTGACCGGCGCGACGACTACCTTTGCGAAACGCAGGGCATTACGGCAAACGCTCCGCGAGAGTGGAAACGGCATCCTGCTGTGTACGCAGCAGAGCTTGCCCAGTTCAGTCAACTTCGAGTTCGTCAACAAAGTCATCATCCCGGAGCTGCACTATAACAACTCCCGCATGAGCCAGTTTTACATGCGCTTCATCCGCTTTAATTCCGTTGACTGGAAGGACATCTATTTCCTGACCTATGCACAGAGCATTGAGTCCAACCTGATGCAGATGATATTGGCAAAAGAGAAGCTCAATCTCTTCATGAAGGGCGACGAAGCAGATATGGATGATATTTACGAACGATTTGGAGTGGACTACGATCTCACATCGCTGCTGTTATACCGCGACATAGATGAAGACGGCCGTTTCAGCATTCGCTGGGGCGAACAGGAAATTGCGTAAAGGAGGTATCGAGCATTGAGGCAAAGAGAAACCAAGGCGGAACGGTTCGTGCGTGTGGCTGAACAGCGCACACAACGAGCCGTAGACGCTATCCATTCGCTTTCTAATTGTGCAAGCCGCATGTGTTACGATTACACACCGGAACAGGTAGAACAGATCATAGCGGCACTGGAGGCGGAAGTAAGACGCCTGCAAAGTGCATTTACGGGCGAAAACCGCTTTACGCTGCGCCCATAAGTCAGAGGCCCCGGATGATTTCTGGGGCCTCAAGTATAAATCAACAAGGAGTATACACATGAAAATAGAATCTGCCCCGCAGGAGTATACCTGTCGGAATTGCCCGGAACGGTATCATCATGCGATCCCCGCGCCCCAGAAGTCAAAGGGACTCATGATGCACTTTGGCGAAAGCTATTGCACCCTGCCGAAGAGAGCCAGGCATCTCAAAGGCTATGATCTGAGCAGACGCGCACCGGAATGGTGCCCGAAGCGGAAAGTGCCGAACACGCTGCGGATCTACTATTACCGCAGCCCGGAAACGTATATGTTGGACAACGTGCTGCATCAAGGCTTTGCATTCACACCGCTGCCCACGGCAAGCCGCTACGCAATGGCATATGAGGGAACTTCCACGCTCTCCCCGCGGGAGTTTTGGCTAAAGCTGCTCACACAGAAGGATACGGAAATGTTAGAACGAGTGGTCAAAGTCAAATCTGTCGTGGAGATTGACGATGGGCTTGCCCCGTGCTTTTTCTTCAAAACGGAAGAAGGCTATACGCGCTGCCTGTGCTTCGATGCTGATCGCGCACGCACCAACTGCATGGAAGGTCGGGAGGAATATAATCAGGAGGACATAAAATGATCATCAATCAAGAAGGTATGCGCTATACATACAATGGCATGACCTACACTGTCGGTGCCGCTGTCATGGCAACAGAGGCAAGTGAATATCGTGGCCTTTATGGCACCATCACGGAGATCCGTGACGGATCTGACCGAGAGACAGAAAATGATACGCCTGACATCTATTGCTGTTTTGAACCGCCTCTGTTTCAAGAGGAGATCCGGGAGCTGGAGCGACGCTTCACAGATCTATATCAATCGCCTAAGAAGCTCGACGAGATCACACTGGATATGGTTATCATGGCACCGGAGATGGTTCGGGTGATCTCGCCTGATCCCTCAGTGTGCAAGACATGCAAGGTCTATCTCCTTACAATGCAGTTTACCACAAGCTGGGATTCGGGCTGCATTACAGAGCTGTACGCCGACTATGATATGGCGCGTTTTGCTATGCTGAAGGGCATCCGCGAAGAACAGGCAGAAGGCTGCGTAAAGGATTGGGCAGAGAAGGATGCTCTGGAGGAGGAATACAGCACAGATTTTTATGAGGCGTGGCATCGAGATGAATACTCTGAGAAACACTTTACCGCATCCATTGAAAAGCTGTCCCTTACATTGCCACAAAGAATTATAGCAGCGGAATGAAATTATGATTGAAATTATTATAATTTGGATTATAATAATTGTAAAGGTGGTGATCGCATGCATGTATTTGTTGATCGACAGCAGGAGATGGAGACGCTGCAAAGTGAGTATGAGCGGAACGGCAGCGCACTTGTCGTACTGTATGGACGCCGGCGAGTGGGAAAGACTACGCTGATATCCGAGTTTATTCGGGATAAAAACGCCCTGTTTTTCCTTGCAAGTGAAGAGTCCGAAGCGCAAAACCGAGCGGCATTCAAGGAGAAGGCAGCAGAATTTATTGATAGCGATCTTCTGCGTAATGCGGATGTCAAGAGCTGGGACGTGATATTCAAGGCAATCGTGGATGCCAAGCATGACAGCAAGCCCGTTATCGTACTGGATGAATTTCAGTATCTGGGCAAGGCAGAGCCTGCATTTCCTTCCATATTCCAACGGATATGGGAAGAAATACTAAAGAAGCAGTCTGTTATGGTCATCCTTTGCGGCTCCCTGATCTCCATGATGGAGTCCCAGACACTGGCCTACGGCAGCCCTTTATACGGAAGGCGAACCGCGCAGATCCGGCTCAAGCAGATCCCGTTCGCCTATTACCATGAGTTTTTCCCTGGCAAAACCCGCAGAGAACTCATTGAGCGATACTCTGTTACAGGCGGTGTCCCCAAGTATATTGAGCTATTTTCGGAGAGCGGCGATATCTATCGTGCTATCCAGAAATGCGTACTGAACCGCTCCGGCTATCTCTATGATGAACCGCATTTTTTGCTGCAGCAGGAGGTCAGTGAAGTCGGCAGTTACTTTTCCATTATCAAGGCGATCGCAGCCGGAAATCACAAGCTTTCCGCGATTGCCGCTGTGTTGGAGGTCAAGTCAACGAACCTGACCAAGTACCTGAAGACCTTGATGGATCTGGATATTCTGGAACGAAGGGTGCCTGTCACAGAGGAAAATCCCGAGAAGAGCAAGCGCGGCCTTTACAAGATCAAGGATAACTATCTGCGGTTTTGGTTCGCATTTATCTATCCCAATATGAGCTTTATCGAAAGCGGGCATAGCGGTATCGTGATGGATAAGATCCGCAGGGGACTCACTACCAGCCACATTGGCTTCGTATATGAGGACATCTGTCAGGAGCGGATGTGGGAATTGAATGTCAATAACGCATGGCCGTTCCAGTTCTCCCAACTGGGTGGGTATTGGGATGCCAAGAATGGGATCGACATTGCAGCTCTTGATCCGGAGGGCAAGAACCTGATTCTGGGAGAGTGCAAGTACTGGAAAGAGCCTGTTGGTCTTAATGTCCTTCATGCGTTGGAAGCTAAGGCTGGCGATGTCGCATGGGAGCGGGATCGGCGAAAAGTGTGGTACGTCCTGTTCAGCATCTCCGGCTTCTCGGATGAGCTACGCAATCATGCCGCAACACGGGACGATCTTCTTTTGATTGACGATGGAGAAAGATAGCTGA
>ENA-OURS01003418-OURS01003418.1-human-gut-metagenome-genome-assembly--contig:-NODE-3418-length-10009-cov-18.203436_pt1 | contig 10009 bp, 8 predicted proteins | sample MGYA00242109_ERZ509010 | MGnify/ENA primary metagenome ERZ509010 (study PRJEB26280, sample SAMEA2338774) | human gut metagenome | biome: human gut; feature: human-associated habitat; material: faeces... | reverse complement strand
GTTTTCTCGTATCGCAAACCTAATCCCTAGCTACTCATCCCTAGCTACCAGTCACCAGCCACTAGTCGCCGCCCAGCCCCAATGATCTCAGATAGTCCTCCAGAAGCTGAGGAAGACGGCTTTCGCTGCCCGGTGAGAGGGGGATGAATCTCAGGCTGTAGTCCTCATCGCTGCTGCCGGGGACTTCTCTGGGAAAGACTGCCCAGACCTCCTTGACAGGCCGGCTGTCGCGGAGGGAGCTGGCCTCGTCCATGTCCCGGTAGAATTTTGTATTCATATCGCGGTAGCCGTTGAACTGGCGGCGCAGGCCCTCGCCGCGGTTTTCATCGTTCCATAGGAAGAGCATGTCACGATACTTGAAGTCGACGACCAGAGAGCCGCAGTACATCTCCCCTCTATAGCAGTCCATACGAAGATCGGGCTGGCGGTGGGCATTATTGGTATAAAGCGGCGCAGTCATGCGGTCTGTATCAGCAGACGCAGCGGGGATGATGCCATCGTAGGTGAGGCGGATCTCCTCTTCGCCCTTCTTCATGCTGATGACGGCGCCGGGCTCCAGCGAGGAGAGACGGTAGCGGCCGTCCTCCCTGATGACGGACATGCCCTCCTCCATCTCCCAGCCAAGCGAGGAGAGCGCTTTGATGAATTGGAGAAATCCCCAGAGCTCGTAGAGCTTATCCGTCCGTTTCCACTGGAACTGGTAAAAATCAGCGACAGAGTAGCTGTCGGCAGGTGTCTCCAGATGCCGATGGAGGTGGTAGAGGAGCGAGTAGCGCGGATCACAGAGAACGGTCATCGGGATGAGGGGCGGCATCCGGCTGCCGGCTTCTTCGAACCATGCCGCGCGGGTGACGCGCTCGATGTCTCGAAGAATGGCGAGCGCCTGTTTCCGATAGTCGCGGAATTTGACGAGCGCCGCCTCGCCTCTTCTGTACTCCTGATTCTGCGTGTACGGCAGGAGCGCCTGACATCTGGCATCGAGGCGCGCGATGAAGCCATCGACCTCACTGACGAAATCCCGCAGATTCTTCGCGAGGCGAAGCAGGATGGCTTTGGCGAAACGGTTCTCCGCGACGTCGTAGGTGATCTCCGTATAGAGCAGATGCTGCCCAGCCGAAAGGCGCAGGGACTGGGGCGGGATGTGCGATGCCGCCGGAGAGACGCCGGCGGTGCGGGCCGGCTTCTTCCGGCGCACGAGGCGGCCATTCGCCGTGCGGGCAAGCTCGCCGAGCACATGAAGCACCATGCGGGAATTGTCGCTGATGGTATAGAAGCGCAGCAGGAGGTCGGGATTGATATCCATCGTACGCGACATGTGGATGCTCTTTTTCATGAAATCGAAGGACAGATGCTTGATCTCCTCCAAGAGCTCCTCGCCCATATCCTGCCAGCTCTGCTTGCCCATGTAGCGGGGCGTGATCTCCAGAAGGCTGTACCACGTCTCGCCGCGCCCGGTGACGGTCAGGACATAGTAACCGGGGACTAAGGGAAAATCCTCTCCCTTGAAAAGAAGCGTATCCCAAGCGCGCCGCGGGCGCACCCAGGTCTCTCCGTCATAGCGGTCCTCGCCGGGAAGCGTCACGATGTCGAGCCCATCCATGGTGAAACGGAAATCCATCGGTGCCTCAAAGCGCAGGTAGAGATCCTGATTCTCCGTGAAGCGCCACGCAGGCGGCGCCTCCTTGAGCTCCTCCGGGTGCGTGGTAAAGCGGGTGAAGGAGCGCATCGCCTCCCGCTTGCCGAGTGCCACGCTAAAGGGCAGCTTACATGGTGTAGTCATAGAGCTTCAGCTCCCCGGCTTTCCGTTTCAGCACGGCCTGTGATTCCTGAAAATCCGAGAGCGCCTTGAAGCGTACAAGGATAGCCGGCAGCAGCCCCTCCGCCGTATTTTTGTCCGAGAGAGAAAGAAGGGCGGACAGCTGATCGGCAGAGCCGCGAAGCTTCGTGAAGACGCGCTGCACGAGCTGGGCATCGAGCCCTTCTCCGCGGCTGATCCCCGCCTCCTCGGGAATATTCTCCAGATAGCGTCCCATCTGCTGCGCCACGCGGAAGCCGATGCCATACGGCATACCGCTCTTCGTGAAGGCATCATTCAGCGCATCCAGCAGCTCGAGCTCCTTATCATTGAGGCCCATGCCCTCCTTCACGCGGAAATCATCATACTCCTCGGCCGTGATCTCCTTGTACACCTTTCTCTCTTGCGGCGAAAGCTTCAGCAGATCACGGAAATGGCACTGGCTGAGCGTGATCACATTCGCACGATCGAGGATCTTATCCGAAAAATGGCAGGTGGACTCATCCACATTCACCGTCCCCGTGAAGAGCACATTCCTCCCCACCGGGATCTCCGGCGGATACTTCTCACTGTTGTAGAGGCGCGGGGCGAGCGATGGATTGTACAGACGGATCATCGGATGATCCTCTTTCTCCAGCACAGAAATGAACTGTGCGAAATAATGCTCCACACGCGCCAGATTCATCTCATCGAAGCAGACGATGTACTGCTTCTCCGGATGCGCAGCCGCATCGATCAGAAGCTCGGCGAGCCCCGTATCCGCACTGCGGTACACCATATTCTTCATATCCACATAGCCCAGGACATCCCCGTCATCCATCCATGATGGACGGACAGGCAGGAAACGCACCTGCGACTCGGGAAGTCCCAGCGCACGCCCGTAGAGACGCACCAGCCCGGACTTGCCGATCCCGCTTTTCCCGGCGAGGATGACCAAGCGGGACGACTTCATGGAGATATGGAAATGGAACAGATCCTTCTCTGCATAGAGGAGGCCGTCATTTTCCGCCACCTCCTTCAGGCGGGCGAGGAGATCTCCCTCCGTGAACGGCTTCGGCAGCTTTTTCGCCGGTGCTGCCGGCTCCTGATGGATCTCCGCAGAGACCGGCGCCTTCTCCACAGCCTCTTCCTCGTGGAAAGGACGGGGATCCCGCCGGTTTCTTCTCGGCGCATACGCCTCTTCACCCGAAGCACCGATGCCAAGGCTCTGCACCAGATCATCGAGCGCCCTCTGCGTCATCTGCTCACGCGCCTCATGGACAGGCTCTTCCTCCTCCGCCTCATCCGCGAAGGGATTCACCGCGACCCCGCAGTCCTTCAAGAGGTCTGCATCCCGCGGCACCGGCTTCAGATTCAGCCTAAGATCCGCCAGAAATACCTCCGGTACGAACCAGAGCGGGCTCTCCGCGCAGCGAAGGATGTGCGAGGAAAGCTCCGAATTCTGTCCGTCCACCACCGCATACCCCAGCTGGCCGCGGTTCTTCACGCGGAAATACGCTCCGCCCTCCCCGATCACGCGGGAATCGAAGGCCTCATCATACAGCGGCGCAAAGACCACCCACGGCCCGATCTTATTCTCATAATTGCGCGTCGCCGCCACAATGAGACGAGGCGACACATCATTATTCCAGTAACGCTTCGACAGCCCCGGCAGCGGCCGATCCGTCAGCAGATGATGACAGAACTTATTGATATCCCCATCAAAGACCGGCGTCTCCTCCGTGCCGAAAGCCGGCACCGGATAATAATTCCGGTCCTCCTCCATGAAGGGCGTCCCCTGCTCCTTCACCATATCATCCAGCACAAAGTACCTGTTATTGCGGAGTGACGGTGTAAACGACACGAAGCAATCCCCGAAAACGGACTCCAGATTTGCCAGTGCCGACTCCTCATCGGCAAATGAATTGTAGCCGAATCCGATACGGCTCATGAAGCCTGTGAAGCCGAATTTCTCTCCATCCTCGAAACCTCTCGGTACCGGCGAGACAGGATCCACGAAGAAACGGAAATCCTTCACCCCCGCCTGCGGCGTCGCGCTCTTCACCACAGCGCGCACCCGCCCGAGCACCTTGCCATCCGCCTGACGGACCGCTGAATACGAATCATTCATGTACATGTTTGCCATATGCATCCTTCTTTCGTTGGCCGCATAGAAAGCTGAGAGAGCCTGCGAATGAGGAGCGGCTGAGACACCCGGTCACTTGCCCGTTTTCACAAAAACGGAGCTTTATCCATTCCTTTGCGCCGCTCCTTCCTCTCGCATTTCTTATGTCTCATTCAATTTCTATGCTGCGCTTTCTATATCTCTGGCGATATAGAATTCACCTGACCCGTGAACAGACACTGTCCCGGGTCGAAACGATTATACCGAATGGCAAAAATTCTTTTGCCATTCCATCCTATTTTAGCATAAGAAGAAGAAAGAGGGTATAATGAAGAAAAGTGACGAGTGACTGGTGACTGGTAGCTAGTGGCCAGGGATTAGGGATTAGGGATTAGGGATTAGGGACTAGGGACTCTCTTGTATCGTCATTTCGAGCGCCAGCGAGAAATCTTTTTCATTCGCGTTCAGGTAGTCGATGACAGGAAACCCAAACGGGAAACCCGCTCCCCAAGAGACTTTCGGGCATCGCCCCATATGTACGCGGCGAAGCCGCCACCTGAACCCATTGAACCCGCTGAACCTTTAGTGATAAGTGGCTAGGGATTAGGGATCAGGAGTGACTAGTGACTAAGAATTAGTAGCCAGGGATTAGGTTTGCGATACGAGAAAACCGCTAGTTTCAAACCTCCGCGGCGCTTCCCTGTTTTTATGCGCCGCACCACCATTTCGCATTTCTCATTTCTAATTTCTCATTCAATCGAGGCTTTCAAACGTAATCAAGGGACGGCACGCCCCAAGGTCTAACCCCCGCCAGCCTGACTATTTTGCCAAAAAGGATTTCCATCATGACCAAAGAAACCAAGATCGGCATGACCGCCCTTCTCCTCTTCCTTGCGATCGGCATCGCTGCCCTCCTTCTGCATCCGATGGAGCGCCTCTTCCCGACCACCTTCCCCGTCTATGCTGTCTTTGATGACGCACAGGGCATCACGCCGGGGGCTTCCGTGCTCCACGCCGGCGTCAAGGTCGGGCGGCTGAAAGCCATCACCATCGAAGAAGGCAAGGCCGTCCTTCACCTTGAGATCGATCGGAAAGCGACGATCCCCATGGATGCGGCATTCTCCATCACAACTTCCGGACTCATCGGTGACACCTATGTCAAGATCTCGGGCGGAGATCTGTCTGCCGGCGTCCTTGCAAGCGGCGCAACCGTCACCGAACGCAAAGACCCCCGCATGGATGCGCTCATAGACAAAGCCGATCACCTCATGGACAGCGCTGAAAAAATGCAGCAGGCGATCGGGCAGTATCAGTGACTGATGACTGGGGACTTGAATCCCACTTTCTGGCATCGCCATTATTTATACTGCGGCAAAGCCGCCACGAGAACCCTGAACCTTGAACCCTGAACCCGCTCAACCTGATCCCCCCCTTCTTGACTTTCAGTCTATTTCCTCCTTGATTTCTTTCTGCGAATTACATATAATAAATTCTATGTTGTTTTATCATAGATAGAGGAGAACCACAGAGTGATAGAAGAAATCGTCAAAAGAAGAAGCATCCGTCATTTCCTGCAGAAGCCGATCCCGCAGGAAGATCTGGATGAGATCCTGACTGCCGGACTTTGGGCGCCATCCGAAAAGAATGCCCAGCCGTGGAAATTCATCGTCATCCGCGGACAGGAACGCAAAGCCATGGTCAAACGCCTGAAGGACGGCATCATGAGAAACCGCAAGGGCGACGAGACGGCCATTTTCAGCAAAGGCTATGAGAAATTCATCCCGTCTGCCATCTACACCGCGCGCGTGCTCGAACAGGCGCCGGTCATCGTCTTTGTCATCAATACCAAGGGCAATGACTACCGCAAGTCCTACCCCAGCGACCAGTACATGATGGAGCTCGCTGACATCCAGTCCATCAGCGCAGCGATCCAGAACATGTGCCTCGAAGCGACGGCGCATGACATCGGCAGTCTCTGGACCTGCAATGTCTTCTTCGCTTACGATGAGCTGAAGGAATGGCTCGGCGAAGAAGGGGAGATGGTCGCTGCCATCGCTTTCGGCTACACCGACAAGGAAGTCAAGCCGATGCCCAGAAAGCCGCTCGAGGAAGTCGTCGAATACCGCGGCGATTACCCCGAAGAATGGAAGGCTATGCTGAAATAAAAAAAGGAGCTGTGAAGAAATGAGGATTCATTTCTTCACAGCTCCTTTTTACTTTGCTTTCATTTGGTTCAGGGTTCAGGTGGCGGCTTCGCCGCCTTTTTTAGAAGATGGTATTCTCGTATCACAGCCTTCCCCTCTAGGGAAAGGTGCCCCGCAGGGGCGGATAGGGCAGACATGGTATGAAAGACAGATGGTAGTATAGGAGAAAGAGGGGGCGCATTTGTGCTGCTAACGAAAGCACCCTATCCACCGCTGACGCGGTCCCCCTTCCCCAAGGGGGAAGGCTAAGAGGTGCGGCGCTTTGCGCCGATTTTTATAAACGGCGATGCCCGAAGACTGGAGGATAGAAGTCAGGTGTCTGATGTCTCTCAGTCTCCCAGTCTAATCCCCAATCCCTAGCTACTTATCCCTACGGGTTCCGGTGGCGGCTTCGCCGCCTTTTTTAGATGATGATTATCCCGTATCGTCAGCCTTCCCCTCGAGGGGAAGGTGCCCCGTAGGGGCGGATAGTGCACAGACGATATGAAAGACAGAGGAAGAAAGCGGAGAGGTGCGCCATACATGTGAGGAAAGCATGAGTCCCAGTCTCTTAGTCACCAGTCCCCAGTCACTAGTCACTAGCCACCAGTCACTGATGCACACTGACCACGCCGACGGCAGCGATGATGAGTGCCATTCCGAGAAGCTCAAAGGATCCGAAGTCCTGCCCGAAGACGGCAAAGGCGAGAAGAATGGATGAGAGCGGCTCCAGGGCTGCAATGATGCTGGCGTCTGCCGGAGAAATATACTTCGTGCTTCCGAGATAGAGGACGAAGGAACAGATCGTACCCACGATGACCACGAAAAGGAAGGCCAGACCGACAGAAAGATCCACCGCCCCGGTGAAGGGGAAGAGCCCCATGAAGGGCAGGAAGGAAAGCCCTGCGATGACCATGCCCCAGCCAACGACGATGGGAGCGCCGTACCTCTTGATCATGCCGACCGGCTCTACCGTATAGAGCGCGCATGCCACGGCGGCAAGAAGTCCCCAGAAGAGAGCCTTTTCAGACAGCGCGAGACTGCCAAAATTTCCATGTGTCGCGATGAGCACGGTCCCCACGAAGGCAAAGACCGTGCAGAAAATTTCCACCAGATGCGGCAGCCGCCGCTCCGAAAGGCAGTACCAGAAGATGATGAGGATCGGCATCAGATACTCCAGGACCGTTGCCGTCGGCGCATTGCTGTACTTGATGGCCGCAAAATATCCGTACTGCGTCCAGATCATTCCCAGCATGCCGAAGACCAGGATCCGTATCCGGTCTTTTTTATTTTGCCAGATTGACCAGATGCCCGTTTGTCCCGTCAATGAAAAAATAAAAAGGAGCAGCACACCGGCCGACAGCAGCCGGCAGAAGGTCAGCCACTCCGGGGAGATGTCGCGGTTCACGAGCAGGTACTGCCCCGCGATCCCGCTCGCCCCCCAGCAAAGCGCGCCCAGCGCGCACTGCAGGATGCCTTTGATCCGAGTATTCAATGGTTCCCTCCGATGGGAAAACAGTGTAAAGGAAAACGATCTCGCTGTCGCACGAAATGACGATACGAGAGAGTCCCTAATCCCTAGCCACTAGCTACCAGTCACCAGTCACTAGTCACCAACTATTTCAGATCCCTGTAATTCACGACCTTCACGGCTTTATCCGCGATCATTCGTCTCACCTTCGGCGAGACGATCGCCTGCATTTCCGCTTCGAAGTCATGCTCCCAGTCGCAGGCGGGAATGAGCTTTTCATTATCCGTGCCGGGATGCATCATGACCTCCGTCGTGCCGGGGCGCAGATCCTTCAGGATATGCAGGAAATGCCCTTCATGCACCGCTTCGCCTGCCACGATGCCCTCGAAATGATCCGGCACGCGGAAATGACGGCGCTTCGCCTTCCAGAGGGAGAGCTCCGACAGCGTGAAGAGCCCGAGGCGGCCGATGAGCTGCCCCATACCGGCAAAGGCCGTGAAGAGCGGCGTCCGGGAGATACGCACGGCGTCAAGATGCAGCGACGCGGCGACATCGAGCGAGATATCGATCACCCCCGGCAGCATGTGCATGTGCTGGTGACTGTCGACATGCGTCAAGGGAAGCCCGGTTTTCTCCATTTTCGCAGCCTGCGCCATGAGCTCACGCCGTACATCCTCCATGGCGATCTGCCCCTTGAGAAAATGCTTCACAAATTCGACGTGGTTATCAAAAAAGACACCCTCTTTGGTCACGAGCGAGGGAATATCCTTCGCTTCGCATACAGGAAATCCGTTCACGAGCGTCAGATGGATGCCGACGCCCAGCTCGGGGTGACATCTGGCCACCTCGACGGCATCATCAAAGGCCTTGCCGCCCGGCATGAGCGTCGCAGAGCGCAGACAGCCCTCCTCCACGCAGTGCTTGACGGCCTGATCGATAAGAACATGCCGGCCAAAGTCGTCGGCATTGACAAGAAGTTGATAGTTTGGCATAAGAGTCCTTTATAAATATGGGTTCAGGGTTCAGGGTTCAGGGTTGTGGTGGCGGCTTCGCCGCAGTATAAATAGTAACGATGCCTCAAGGTCTCTTGCTGGCAGGCTTCCCGTTTGGGGTCTCCTGCCATCGACCGCCTGACTGCGGATGACAAAGATTTCTCGCTTCGCTCGAAATGACGATACGGGAGTCTAATGTCTACTAGTCACTAGTCACTAGTCACCAGCATACTACCCGATTATACCATTTTCACGCAAGAAAAACCCTCGAAGCGCTCACTCCGAGGGTTTCGTGTATTTCAGATTCAGAGCATATCCTTGCGCCACAGAATGAAGGTGACGACAAGGGTCAAAAGGATACCGATCAGGATGACGCCGACAAAGCCGAAGGGCGACTCCTCGAAGGGGACAGGGACATTGATGCCCCATAGGCTGTAGATCAAGGTCGGGATCGCCAGGATAATGGTGACAGACGTCAGGAATTTCATGATCTGCGAAAGACGGTTCGAGATGATGGAGGAGAAAGAGTCCATCATGCTCATCAGAATGTTGGTATAGATCTCCGCCATTTCGAGCGCCTGCTTATTTTCGATGATGACATCTTCCAGCAAGTCCTCATCCTCTTCATACATTTTGAGGAGCGAGTGCAGCGGACTGTTTCGAAGCCGCATCAGACGCTCCATCACGTTTTCATTCGCATGCAGGGCGAAGTTGAAGTACGTCAGAGATTTCTGCAGCTCGAGCATACGGAAGAGCTCCTTGTTCTGCAAGGACTTTCTGACCTGCGTCTCGATGACATCGGTCTGCTTGTAGATCTGCTGCAGGAAATACAGGAAGGAAGAGGAGGCTTGCGAAAGGATCTGGAAAAGGAAGCGCGTCTTCTTGTACGTCTGGAAAGAGGTGAACGAGTTATTCAGGAATTTCTGAATGACTGTATTCGGCTCCAGACAGACGGTGATGAAGTACTGGCGCGTGATGAAGATGCCAAGCGGCAGCGCATCATACGCATCCGTCTCAAGGACGACCGGGGTATTCACGACGACGAAGATATAGTCGTCTTCAAGCTCGACATGAGAACGTTCTTCTCTATCGAGGGCAGTCTGGAGGGAATCAACGGGAATGCCCGTCAGTTCATTGATCCTGACCAGCTCCTCCAATGTCGGTGCCGCGGCATTGATCCAGGACCCTTTTTCCAGCTGTTCCAGCGGAACGGCGGACAGAACATGATTTTCATTGTGTTTGTATGCCTGTATCATGGCGACCCCCCTCTCTCCGGAAGCATCCGGTGACCGATCCTTGCTGCCCACGGTCTGCTGTGGGCTATCCTTACTAAATATAGTCAGAAAATCTTCCCCTGTCAATGAGAATCAATGGCAATCGGCAAATTTTACGTGGAATTGACGGGGGATAAAGGAAGGAGGGATAGATACACTCAAAACGCCCCACATTCTCGCCCCTTCCTCT
>ENA-OURS01003404-OURS01003404.1-human-gut-metagenome-genome-assembly--contig:-NODE-3404-length-10030-cov-10.460752_pt1 | contig 10030 bp, 8 predicted proteins | sample MGYA00242109_ERZ509010 | MGnify/ENA primary metagenome ERZ509010 (study PRJEB26280, sample SAMEA2338774) | human gut metagenome | biome: human gut; feature: human-associated habitat; material: faeces... | reverse complement strand
TGCCCTTCGGGCAATTAAAATCTTTTTTAAAGATTTTAATTGAAGTTCAGTATGAGTTTCCGTAACCCCGTGGCACCCACAGGCCGTGCGCGGTCTGTGCCTTTCATAAGACAAGAACACTGGAGGAATCATCGTGCACAGAGAACACCTTGGGAGCCGTTTGGGCTTCATTCTCCTCAGCGCCGGATGTGCCATCGGCATCGGCAATGTATGGAAATTCCCGTGGATGACCGGGCAGTATGGCGGCGGCGCGTTCGTCATGATCTACCTGATCTTCCTGCTGATCCTGGGTGTCCCCGTTTTGACCATGGAATTCGCCATGGGACGCGCCGCCCAGAAAAGCCCCCTGAAAATGTATCAGGCGCTGAAGCCCGGCGGACACTGGGGCTGGCACGGCTACGTCTGTTTGCTCGGCAACGTGGTTCTGATGATGTTCTACACCACCGTCGCCGGTTGGATGCTGCAATATTTTGTGGACACCGCCGCCGGACGCTTCGTGGGACTTGACGTTTCCGGGGTGGAGACCGCCTTCGGCAACATGCTTGCGAACCCTGTCCAGCAGACGGTTTACATGGGCGTGATCGTCATATCCGGCTTTTTCATCATCTCCATCGGTGTTCAGAAGGGATTGGAGCGGGTGACCAAGTGGATGATGATGGCGCTGATCGTGCTGATGCTGGCGCTGGCTGTACACAGTCTGTTCCTCCCCGGCGGATCCGAGGGACTGAAATTCTACCTGCTGCCCGACATCCAGCGCCTGAAAGACGCCGGCGTTGGCAATGTCATCGTGGGCGCCATGAACCAGTCCTTCTTTACATTGAGCCTTGGCATCGGCGCCATGGCCATCTTCGGCAGCTACATCGGCAAGAATCACGCGCTGGCGGGCGAGTCCGTCCGGGTCTGCGCGCTGGACACGCTGGTGGCGCTTTGCTCCGGCCTCATTATCTTCCCCGCCTGCTTCTCCTACGGCGTGGACGTCAAGAGCGGCCCCGCGCTGATCTTCATGACCCTGCCCAACGTGTTCAACAACCTGCCCGCGGGGCGCTTCTGGGGGAGCCTGTTCTTCCTGTTCATGACCTTCGCCGCCTACTCTACGGTTCTCGCGGTGTTTGAAAACATCGTCTCCTGCGTCAGCGAGCTGACCGGGCTCAGCCGGAAGAAGACCTGCCTTGTGTGCGGCATTGCCCTCTTCCTGCTGAGCCTGCCCTGCCTGCTGGGCTACAACCTGTGGAGCAATTTCCGCCCCATCGCCGGGCGGGACGTGCTGGACAGCGAGGATTTTCTGGTCAGCAACCTGCTGCTGCCCCTGGGCAGCCTGCTGTTCATCATTTTCTGCACCACCCGCTACGGCTGGGGCTGGGAGAATTTCCTCGCCGAAGCCAACGAGGGCAAAGGGCTGAAAATCGCCAAATGGCTGCGGCCTTACATGACCTACGTGCTGCCTGTGATCGTGGGCATCATTCTCATCTTCGGCCTTTACAACTTCTTCGCCGCGTAAACGCTGCCCCGAAAGAGCGCATCTCTTTCGGGGCAATTTTATCGATTTGGCAAGATTCACATGGAATCTTGCCAAAAACCGTCAGGAATCGTCTTTCTGCGAGTTGACGGGGGTCGCCCCCGATGATATAATGATAACGTAACATCAACAAACCCTTATGACTGACGGATTAGGCTGCATCCGAGTTTTCGGAGCAGACCGAAGTGGAGCACCACATGGAGTAAGGGCATATCCCCATTTCCTGCCGACCGTCTGGGCTCACTTTCCCGTTACAGCGGGCGAGTGCGCCCTTTTTTCTATGCATACGCATAGAAAAAAGAAAAAATGTGCCATTTCCTCGCCCCTGCGGGGCAACCGGAAATGATGCACAAAAACTTCATGCTTATGCCTTTGCGCATTTTCGCAGTGCAGTGCTCATGCATGAAGTTTTATTCGCCACAAGGAGGTCAACACATGAAAAAAGTCGGAATCGTCATGGGCAGCGACAGCGATCTGCCCATCCTGCGCAAAACCATGGATACCCTGACGTCTCTGGGCATTCCCTACGAATGTCACATCTACTCCGCCCACCGCACCCCCGAGGAGGCTCGGGATTTTGCCGTATCCGCACGGGCAAACGGCTTTGGCGCGCTCATTGCCGCCGCCGGTATGGCTGCCCACCTTGCCGGCGCCATCGCGGCAAACACCACCCTTCCGGTCATCGGTATTCCCTGCAAAGGTCCTTGTCTCGACGGCATTGACGCTCTTCTTTCCACGGTCATGATGCCCTCCGGTATTCCGGTCGCCACCGTAGCCGTAAACGGGGGCGTGAATGCCGCTTTGTTGTCCGCCCAGATTCTGGCAGTGGAGGACGCGGAGCTTGCCGCGAAGCTGGACGCCAGACGCGCCGCCGACGCGGCCAAGGTGCTTGAGAAAGACGCCGCCCTTCAGGCGGAACTGAACGGCTGAGGGAGGAAAAGCAATGGGCGGTTTCTTCGGGGCGATTTCCCATAAGAATTGCATTTACGACGTTTTCTTCGGCACGGACTACCACTCCCACCTCGGCACCCGCCGGGCCGGACTCGCCTTTTACGATACGGAAAAGGGCTTCCAGCGGCAGATCCACAGCATTGAAAACACCCCCTTCCGCACGAAATTTGACGATGACATGGCAAAATTCAGCGGAAACGCGGGCATCGGCTGCATTTCCGACACCGACCCCCAGCCCCTGCTGGTGCGCTCCCACCTGGGGATGTTCGCCATCTCCACCGTGGGCATCATCAACAACGCCGAACAGCTGGTGGCCGAGACCTTTTCCGGGCCGGGGCATCAGTTCATGGCCATGTCCTCCGGCAAGATCAACACCACCGAGCTGACCGCCGCCCTCATCAACCAGCGGGGCAGCCTGATCGAGGGCATCCGCTACGCGCAGGAGGTCATTGACGGCTCCTGCACCATTCTGCTGCTGACCTCCGACGCCATCATCGCCGCCCGGGACCGGCTGGGGCGGCTGCCAGTTCTGGTGGGGAAAAATAACGACGGCCTGTGCGTATCCTTCGAGTCCTTCGCCTACCACAAGCTGGGCTATCAGGATCATTACGAGCTTGGCCCCGGGGAGATCGTGAAAATGACGGCGGACGGCCTTACTCAGCTGGCCGCCCCCGGAACGAAAATGAAGATCTGCGCCTTCCTGTGGACGTACTACGGCTACCCCAACTCCAACTACGAGGGCAAAAACGTGGAGGTCATGCGCTACCGCAACGGCGAGATCATGGCCCGCAAGGAAATGGAAGCCGGCACCATGCCGGACGTGGACTTCGTGGCGGGCGTGCCGGACTCCGGTCTGCCCCACGCCATCGGCTACGCCAACCAGTCTCACAAGCCCTTTGCCCGTCCCTTTGTCAAGTACACCCCCACATGGCCCCGCTCCTTCACCCCCGCCAATCAGGAGATGCGCAATCTGGTGGCGAAGATGAAGCAGATCCCCGTGCCGGAGCTGATTCAGGGCAAGAAGCTGCTGTTCGTGGACGACTCCATCGTCCGGGGCACCCAGCTGCGGGAGACGGTGGACTTCCTGTACGAAAGCGGCGCGAAGGAAGTGCATATGCGCTCCGCCTGTCCGCCCATCATGTACGGCTGCAAATATCTGAATTTCTCCCGCTCCAACTCCGAAATGGAGCTGATTGCCCGACGGACGGTCCAGAATCTGGAGGGCGACGAGGGGCAGAAGCACTTAGACGAGTACGCCGACGGCACCACGCAGCGGGGCAAATGTATGCTCAAAGCCATCTGCGAGGAAATGGGCTTTGACTCGCTTGGCTACCAGTCTCTGGACGGCCTGCTGGAGGCCATCGGACTGGACAAAGACAAGGTCTGCACCTACTGCTGGAACGGCAAAGAATAATCAAGATAAATTTCCGGAAAAGGAGTATTATCATGGAACACAACAATTCCCAGTCCGCCAGCTACGCTGCCGCCGGTGTGGACATCACCGCCGGATACAAGGCCGTGGAGCTGATGAAGACCCACATCGCCCGCACCCGCAACTTAGGCTGTCTGGACGACGTGGGCGGCTTCGGCGGCTGCTTCGGCCTGCCCATTGCCGGGATGGAGGAGCCGGTGCTGGTCTCCGGCACCGACGGCTGCGGCACCAAGGTCAAACTGGCCATCCTCATGGACAAGCACGACACCATCGGCATCGACGCCGTGGCCATGTGCGTGGGCGCAAAGCCCCTGTTTTTCCTGGATTACATCGCCTGCGGCAAAAACGTGCCGGAGAAAATCGCCCAGATCGTGGGCGGCGTGGCGGAGGGCTGCGTCCAGTCCGGCGCGGCGCTCATCGGCGGCGAGACCGCAGAGCACCCCGGCCTGATGCCCGTGGAGGACTACGATCTTGCGGGCTTCGCCGTGGGCATTGTGGATAAAAAGAAAATCTTAGACAAGACGAAAATGGCGGAAGGGGACGTGGTCATCGCGCTGGCTTCCTCCGGCATCCACTCCAACGGCTTCAGCCTGATCCGCAAGGTTTTCCGCATTGACGAGAACCCCGCCGAAATTTACCGTCCCTGCGATGCGCTGGGCGGCAAGACTATCGCCGAGACCCTGCTGACCCCCACGAAGATCTACGTCAAGTCCGTTCTGGCGCTGCTGAAAAAAGTTGACGTCAAGGGCATCAGCCACATCACCGGCGGTGGCTTCTACGAAAACATCCCCCGCTCCATCCCCGACGGCCTGTGCGCGAAGATCGACAAGCGCGCCGTCAGGGTGCTGCCCATTTTCGATTTGATTGCCAAGACCGGCAATATTCCCGAGCGGGACATGTTCAACACCTACAACATGGGCGTGGGCATGAGCATCGTTGTTCCCGCTGCGCAGGTGCAGACCGCGCTGGACATCCTCACCGCCCACGGCGAGGACGCCTACGTCATCGGCACCATCGTGAAAAACGACGAAGAAAAGGTGATTCTGGAATGACGGCCAAAATCGCAGTTCTGGTCTCCGGCGGCGGCACCAATTTGCAGGCGCTGATCGACGCTCAGCAGCGGGGCGAGCTGGGCGGCGGAGAGATCACCGCCGTGATTTCCTCCAAAGAGGGGGCTTACGCTCTGGAGCGGGCGCGGAAAGCGGGTATCCCCGGCTATGTGCTGCCCCGGAAAAGCTTCGACTCCAATCGCGCCATGACGCTGGCGCTGGTGGAAAAGCTGAGGGCGCTGGACATTGATTTAGTGGTTCTGGCGGGCTGCATGGTCATCTTCACCGAAGAGCTGGCGCAGGCCTATCCCAACGCCATTATGAACGTCCACCCCGCCCTGATCCCGTCTTTCTGCGGACAGGGCTTCTATGGGCTGCACGTCCATGAAGCGGCGCTGGCCTACGGCGTCAAGCTCTCCGGCGCGACCGTGCATTTTGTCAGCGCGGAATGCGACGGCGGCCCCATTATCGCCCAGAAGGCCGTTCCCGTTCTCCCCGGAGATACCCCCGAGACCCTTCAAAAACGCATTATGGAGCAGGCCGAATGGAAGCTGCTGCCGGAAGCCGTGCGCCTGTTCTGTGAGGGCAGGCTCCGGGTGGAAGGCCGCACCGTTATCATCGAACAGGAGTGAAAACGCTATGAATGTTTACGAAATAAAGTCCATGGCCGAGCGCCTCAGCGGCAACACCTACCCCGGCCGGGGCATTGTGCTGGGGGTCGCCCCCGACGGCAAGACCGCCGTGGCCGCCTATTTCATCATGGGACGCAGCGTCAATTCCCGGAACCGGGTCTTCGTTCAGGAGCCGGACGGCATCCGCACGGAAGCCTTTGACCCCAGTCTCATGAAAGACCCCCATCTGATCATCTACCATCCCGTGCGGGAGGCCGGTCAGGGTCTCATCGTCACCAACGGCGACCAGACGGACACTGTCTGGGAGTACCTCGCCAAGGGTGAAAGCTGGGAAGCCGCCCTGCGTACCCGTCAGTTTGAGGACGACGGCCCCAACTGGACGCCCCGCATTTCCGGCCTGCAGGCAGGGGACGGCAGCTATAAGCTGTCCATCCTGAAATCCGCCGACCCGGAGGGCACGGCATGTGCCCGGTTCTTCTACGAGTACCCCGCCATTCCCGGTCTGGGGCATTTCCTCCACACCTACGTCTGCGACGGCAATCCCGTAATTCCCACCTTCCAGGGGGAGCCGGAGCGGGTCAGCACCCCCGCGGATATCGACGATTTCACCCGGGAGCTGTGGGAGAACCTGAACCCCGACAACAAAATTTCCCTGTTTGTGCGCTATACCAACTTGGAAACCCATGAGTACCGGCAGCGAATTCTCAATAAGCACGTAAAGTGACACCGCATGGAGGGAAGGAACATGAAAGAATTTGAACTGAAATACGGCTGCAACCCCAACCAGAAGCCCGCGAAGATCTACATGGCAGACGGCTCCGAGCTGCCCATCACCATCCTGAACGGCCGCCCCGGCTACATCAATTTCCTGGACGCCCTCAACTCATGGCAGCTTGTGAAGGAACTGAAAGAAGCCACCGGCATGGCCGCCGTGACGTCCTTCAAGCACGTCTCCCCCACCTCCGCCGCCGTGGGAAAGGTGTTGCCCGAGAACCTGAAAAAGGCGTGCTTCGTGGACGACGTTCCCGAGCTGGACGACAGTCCCCTCGCCTGCGCCTACGCCCGGGCAAGAGGCACCGACCGGATGTGCTCCTTCGGCGACTGGGTCGCTCTGTCCGACGTGTGCGACGTGACAACCGCGAAGCTCATCGCCCGGGAGGTCTCCGACGGCGTCATCGCCCCCGGCTACACAGACGAGGCGCTTGCCATTCTGAAAACCAAGCGCAAGGGCGGCTACAACGTGGTGGCCATTGACCCCGACTACGTTCCCGCCGAGCAGGAGACGAAGCAGGTCTTCGGCATCACCTTCCAGCAGGGGCGGAACAATTTCAAGATCGGTGAGCATCTGCTCCGGAACATCGTCACGAAGAACAAAGACCTGCCCGAATCCGCCAAGATCGACCTGATCGTGGCGCTCATCACCCTGAAATACACCCAGTCCAACTCCGTGTGCTTCGCCTATGACGGGCAGGCCGTGGGCGTGGGCGCGGGTCAGCAGTCCCGCATCCACTGCACCCGGCTGGCCGGCTCCAAGGCCGACACCTTCTTCCTGCGCCAGCACCCCAAGACCCTGTCCCTGCCCTTCCGCGCCGACCTCGGCCGCCCCAACCGGGACAACGTGATCGACGGCTACATCAACGGCAACGAGGAGGACGTCTGCGCCGACGGCATCTGGCAGAACTACTTCACCCGTCAGCCCGACCGGCTGACCGAAGAAGACAAGCGGGAATTCCTGTCCAAATTTGACGGCGTTTCCCTCGGTTCCGATGCTTTCTTCCCCTTCCCCGACAACATCAAGCGCGCCAAGGCCTCCGGCGTCAAGTACATCGCCCAGCCCGGTGGCTCCATCCGGGACGATCTGGTCATCGAGGAATGCGATAAGGACGGCATGGTCATGGCCTTCACCGGCATGAGACTGTTCCACCACTAAGGGGGATTGTTTATGAAGCTGTTAGTCGTAGGCGGCGGCGGACGGGAACACGCCATCATCAAAAGCCTGAAAAAGAATCCCGCGGTCACGGAAATTTTCGCTCTCCCCGGCAACGGCGGCATCGCGGCGGACGCAGTGTGCGTCCCCATCGGCGCTACGGAAATTGACAAGATCGTCGCCTTCGCGCAGGAGCAAAAGGTTGATTACGCCGTGGTCGCGCCCGACGACCCGCTGGTACTGGGCTGCGTGGACGCGCTGGAAGCAGCTAAAATCCCCTGCTTTGGCCCCCGCGCCCGGGCCGCCATCATTGAGGGCAGCAAGGTCTTTTCCAAGAATCTCATGAAAAAGTACGGCATCCCCACCGCCCGGTATGAGGTCTTCGACGACATGGCCGCCGCCCTCGCCTATCTGGACACCGCCCCCATCCCCACCGTCATCAAGGCCGACGGTCTTGCGCTGGGCAAGGGCGTTATCATCGCCCAGACCCGGGACGAGGCCAAGGCCGCCGTCCGGGATATGATGGAAAATCACGTCTTCGGCAAGTCCGGCGACCATGTGGTCATTGAGGAATTTCTCACCGGCCCGGAGGTCTCCGTGCTGGCCTTCACCGACGGCAAGGTGGTCAAGCCCATGGTGTCCTCCATGGATCACAAGCGGGCGGGAGACGGCGACACCGGCCTGAACACCGGCGGCATGGGCACCGTCGCCCCCAACCCCTACTACACCCCGGCCATCGCCGAACGGTGCATGAAGGAAATTTTCCTGCCCACCGTCGCCGCCATGAACAGCGAAGACCGCACCTTTCAGGGCTGCCTTTACTTCGGCCTGATGCTCACCCCCGACGGCCCCAAGGTCATTGAATACAACTGCCGCTTCGGCGACCCGGAGACGCAGGTGGTGCTGCCTCTGCTGGAAAGCGACCTGCTGACCGTCATGCAGGCAACAACCAACGGCACGCTGGCAGATACGGAGGTTCGCTTCTCCGATAAATACGCCTGCTGCGTCATCACCGCCTCCGCCGGGTATCCCGTCAGCTACAAAAAGGGCTTCGAGATCACCATGACCCCGGAAGCCGCCGCCCACACCTATGTTGCAGGCGCGAAGCTGGAAAATGGGAAGCTTCTGACCTCCGGCGGCCGGGTCACCGGCACCACCGCCGTGGCTGGTTCTCTGGCGGACGCCATCCGGGAAGCCTACCGTCTCGCGGACGGCGTGCAGTTTGAAAACGCCTACCGCAGAAGCGACATCGGCCAGCGCGCCCTGCAAGCTGGGAATCACTGATAAAATCGCCTTCGGCTGAGCAGCGGGTCTTTTGCCCCCATGCCGCAGGCCGAAAAACGGGAAATACATCCAGTATTCCTCCGTTTTCCGGCCTTTGCCTGAGGACAAAATCCCTCGCTGTCAGCTCTCGCCGATTTCATCAGTGCTTCCCTCAACTCTGAATAAATCACATCAGGAGGAATAACCCCATGGTTTATCGGGTATTTGTTGAAAAAAAGAAAGGTCTGGACAACGAGGCCAAGGGTCTGCTGAATGAGGCTAAGACCCTTCTTGGCATGGAGCGGCTGGAAAACGTCCGGCTGTTCAACCGGTACGACGCGGAAAATATCACGGAAGACCTGTTCCGGTACGCCGTGAAGACAGTCTTCTCCGAGCCGCAGCTGGATACCGCTTCTGCGTCCATTCAGCTTCCCGGCGCTTATGTCTTCGCCGTGGAGGCGCTGCCCGGCCAGTTTGACCAGCGGGCGGATTCCGCCGCCCAGTGCATCCAGATCATCTCTCAGGGCGAGCGTCCCCTCATCCGCACCGCCAAGGTCTACGCCCTGTATGGTGCGCTGACGGACGGGGATATCCGGGAATTCAAAAAATACGTCATCAACCCCGTGGAATGCCGGGAGGCGTCTCTGGACGTGCCGGAGACCCTCGCTATCCGCTATGACATCCCCACGGAGGTGGCGACCCTGACCGGCTTCACGAAACTTAGCCGTGACGAGCTGGCGGACTTTATCGCGAACTACGGCCTTGCCATGGACTTGGACGATATCGCCTTCTGCCAGTCCTATTTCCAGAAGGAAGACCGCGACCCCACCATCACGGAAATTCGCATGATTGACACCTACTGGTCCGATCACTGCCGCCACACCACCTTCGGCACCATTCTCGACCACGTGACCTTCGAGGACGCCCTGCTGCAAAAGACCTACGAGGACTATCTGGAAACCCGGAATGCCCTGGGACGCAGCGAGAAGCCCATCTGCCTGATGGACCTCGCGACCATCGCCGTCAAGCACCTGAAGGCCGCGGGCAAGCTCCCCAAGCTGGACGAGAGCGAGGAGATCAACGCCTGCACGGTAAAGATGGACGTCACCGTGGACGGCGTCACCGAGCCGTGGCTGCTGCTCTTCAAGAACGAGACCCACAACCATCCCACGGAGATCGAGCCCTTCGGCGGCGCGGCCACCTGCATCGGCGGCGCCATCCGGGATCCCCTGTCCGGGCGGAGCTACGTCTACGGCGCCA
>ENA-OURS01003375-OURS01003375.1-human-gut-metagenome-genome-assembly--contig:-NODE-3375-length-10104-cov-3.129267_pt1 | contig 10104 bp, 7 predicted proteins | sample MGYA00242109_ERZ509010 | MGnify/ENA primary metagenome ERZ509010 (study PRJEB26280, sample SAMEA2338774) | human gut metagenome | biome: human gut; feature: human-associated habitat; material: faeces... | reverse complement strand
CCAATACATTATATAGTTTTTGCTACACCCCATAAGAAGAAATACCTTCTCCAAAGAAAGACAGTTCATATGAACTGTCTTTTTCCCTTTTCTGGATTATTTCGTTGTGAATTTGAAAAATATGGTGTAAGATAGTAATAATTCTACAGTTTGAATGCAGGTTATGAACGTCTTGCAGGCGTTTCCTTTAAAATGACCGCAAAAGAGCCGTAAGAACGTGATCTGGGTGTGTGAAGATGCTCCTGGTCTTCTTAGGAGGAAAATATGAACTTAGCAAATATAGAATATCAGGATAAGCTTCGTCAGTATGTGCTGCAGATGCGTCCTATGTTTAAACCGAATGCACTTTTCAGCGATGAGACGGCAAATTATGTAACACCGATGGAACCTGATCCGGGCGACATTGTTACGATACGTTTTCGAACCTGGAAAGATAATGTTGATAAAGTATATCTGGTAAGCAATGACAGGCATCTTGCTATGGAATACGAAAAATCAGAAGGAGATTTTGATTATTTCAAAATCCGTCTGGTCATGCAGGAAGAATCTGTCCGCTATTTTTTTGAGATACATGCTGGCAAGATCCGATGTTTCTACAACAAGATCGGTGTATCCAGGGATCGCCTCGATGTCTATGATTTTACGATCGCACCGGGTTTCCACACGCCGGAATGGGCAAAAGGTGCTGTTATGTACCAGATCTTTGTGGATCGTTTTTCAAGCGGGGACACGAACAATACCGTCGAAGACTGCGAGTACTATTACATCGGCGACTACTCCCGGAAGGTGACTGACTGGCGGAAGAACCCATCCTTTATGGGCGTGCGTGAATTTTACGGCGGTGACCTTCAAGGTGTGATGAACAAGCTGGATTATCTGCAGGATCTTGGCGTGGATGTTATTTATTTCAACCCGATCTTTGTCTCACCGTCCAACCATAAATACGATATCCAGGATTATGATTACATTGATCCGCACTATGGAAAGATCGTAAGCGACGGTGGCGAGACTCTGAAGGACGGGGATACGATCAATGCCCATGCTTCTAAATACATCAAACGAGTAACCGACAAAGCAAACCTGGAGTCCAGCAACACTTTTTTTGTTCAGCTGGTCGAAGAAATTCACCGCAGGGGTATGAAAGTGATCCTGGACGGTGTGTTCAACCACTGCGGTTCCTTTAATAAATGGATGGACCGTGAGCAGATTTATGAGAATCAGGAAGGGTATGAACCGGGAGCTTATGTTTCCGCAGACAGTCCTTATCGCAGCTTTTTCAAATTCAATAACGACCAGGCATGGCCGTACAACCCGAATTACGATGGCTGGTGGGGACATGATACCCTGCCGAAGCTTTGCTATGAGCAGTCACCGAAGCTGCACGATTATATTCTGGAGATCGGAAAGAAATGGGTTTCCCCGCCGTTCAATGTCGATGGCTGGAGACTGGATGTGGCTGCTGACCTTGGATTTTCCAATGAATATAACCATCAGTTCTGGAAAGAATTCCGCAAAGTCGTAAAAGAGGCCAATCCGAATGCGATCATTCTGGCAGAACATTACGGCGATGCCAAGTCCTGGCTTTGCGGTGATGAATGGGATACCGTTATGAATTATGATGCCTTTATGGAGCCACTGACCTGGTTCTTTACCGGAATGGAAAAGCACAGTGATGAGTTCCGCGGCGACCTGCTCGGCAATGAAGCAGCATTTACCGGAGCAATGCGTCATCATATGGCAAGCTTTCTGGCACCATCGCTTCAGGTGGCGATGAACGAGCTTTCCAATCATGACCATTCTCGTTTCCTGACCAGAACGAACCACAAAGTAGGGCGTGTGGCGAACTTGGGATATGAGGCAGCCTCCCAGGATATCAACGTGGCGGTCATGCGTGAGGCCGTTGTGATGCAGATGACCTGGCCGGGAGCACCGACGATCTATTACGGCGATGAGGCCGGAGTCTGTGGATTTACCGATCCGGACAACCGCAGGACCTATCCGTGGGGCGAGGAAAATCACGACCTGATCACATTCCACAAAGAAATGATCCGTATCCACAAAGCATGTCCTGTGCTGACACATGGCTCCCTGAAATTCCTGGAGCAGAGACATAACGTACTTTCTTATGGAAGATTCTCGCAGGACGAGCAGATGGTTGTGGCATTTAACAACGATCTGAATGAGCAGACGATCACCCTGTCTGTATGGCAGGTAAATGTGCCGCAGCATAACTGTAAAATGGAACGCCTGATGCTGACGCATGCACAGGGCTATACGACCGAGCAGTACTTTACAGAAGTGCATGGCGGAAAAATTGAGCTGACATTGCCGCCGCTGTCCGGGATTGTGCTCCGACACGGGGAATAAGAAAATAAAAACAGTTGATAAGATAAAAAACCCGGAAGCCTTTCTTTTGATTAAGATAAAAGGTTCCCGGGTTTTTCTGCTGTCAGGGAAGAATGCGGGATAAGACAGAAAATACGGTTTTGGGAAAACTGGCGGATTTCAGATTTGGTATGACAGGTATCATGAACAATTTAGTAAATTAAAGCGATAAAGCAAAAGAATAAAAAATAAAAGCGCGAGACGGGACTCGAACCCGCGGCCTCGACCTTGGCAAGGTCGCGCTCCACCAACTGAGCCACTCGCGCATTTCTTTGTGCTTGTAAGTTGTGTTCCGCAACTCACAGGTCATATAATACAATAGAAATATGCATTTGTCAACAGGAAAAATTAAAAAAATTCAAAAAAAATAAAAAGTTTAAATTTTTGCGACGATTCGATGCAAAAGGGGGATTTTGAGGATGAGCATCCGGGTACATGGATGCCGGAAGATACGGCAAAACGGAATCCGCTTGACAGATGTATTTCTTTGCGTGATACTTAGTTGAAAAACATCCGGGGGAAGAGAGCGGATGAACAGGAAGTTTAATCAAATCAGGTAATGTCCGGCGTTCGACTTGAAGTGCAGGGAGTTGCCTGTATCAGGAGGATGGCATGAAAATATTGCTGGTCGCAATCAATGCGAAATATATACATTCTAATCTTGCGGTGTACTGCCTGAAAAGTTATGCGGCAAAGAGAGGAATTGAGGTGGAACTTACGGAATATACGATCAATCACCGACGAGACGATATTCTGATGGATATTTATCAGAGAAAGCCGGATGTGGTGGCATTTTCCTGCTATATCTGGAATTTGGAATTTGTTCAGGATATTGCAGCAGATCTGTATAAAGTTCTGCCGGATCTGGAAATCTGGGGAGGCGGACCGGAGGTTTCCTATGATGCAGAGAAATTTCTGGCGAAGCATCCGGAATTTCGCGGCATTATGAAAGGCGAGGGTGAGCGGACTTTTTGTGAACTTGCCGGACTTTACCAGATATATGGCAAAGAGGCGGTGAACAAACTGGACGAGTGCCATGGTATTGTATGGCGAGACCCGAAAGAGGAGATCAGTCAGGGACTGCCGCAGGAACCGATCAGTCTGGATGAAGTTCCTTTTATATATGAAGAATATGAAAATATGATGCCGTTTGAGAATCGTATTCTCTATTATGAGACGAGCAGAGGCTGCCCGTTTTCGTGCAGTTATTGCCTTTCTTCGATCGATAAGCGGGTGCGGCTTCGAAGCATGGAGCTGGTAGAGAAGGAATTGCAGTTTTTCCTGGATCATAAAGTGCCGCAGGTCAAGTTTGTGGACCGGACGTTTAACTGCAATCACAGACACAGCATGGCAATCTGGCGTTACATCAAAGAGCATGACAATGGCATCACAAACTTCCATTTTGAGATTGCGGCAGATATTTTAAATGAAGAAGAAATGGATCTGCTTGCCACATTCCGGCCGGGACTTGCCCAGCTCGAAATTGGTGTGCAGTCCACAAACATACAGACCATCCATGAGATCGACCGTATGATGGATTTTGATATGGTTACACAGAAAGTGCAGCGGGTGGCAAGTGCCGAAAATATCCATCAGCATCTGGATCTGATCGCCGGGCTGCCGTATGAGAATCTGGAGAGCTTCAAAAAATCCTTCAACGATGTCTACCGCCTGCGGCCGCAGCAGTTCCAGCTTGGTTTTCTGAAAGTCTTAAAAGGCTCAAAAATGCATGAGAAGGCAGGAGAATACGGGATCGTTTACCATACACGCCCTATGTACGAGGTTTTATCGACAAACTGGCTGACTTACGATGAAGTCATCTATTTAAAAGGCATAGAAGAGATGGTTGAGGTTTACTATAACAGCTGTCAGTTCCGCTGTACAATGCTGGCACTGGAGGCGGAGTTTGACACACCGTTTGCCATGTACGAGGCACTGGCAGAATATTATGAAGAAAACAGGCTGAACGGCCTGAAACATTCACGCATGGGACGCTTTGATATTCTGCACGATTTTATTCTTTCCTATGTGAAGAAAGAACATACACCGAAATATGAGGATGATCTTCTGATGGATCTTTACTTGAGGGAAAAGAGCAAGAGCCGTCCGTCCTGGGCTGCGGATCTTTCAGGATATAAGAGCGAGATCCAGGAATTTTTCAGAAAAGAAGCGGAGGAAAAACGTTATCTGAAAGACTACGAAGGCTACAGCTGGAAACAGATCCTGAATATGACGCACGTTGAGGTCGATTCGAAGGGAAAATGGACGCTGTTTGATTATAAAAGGCGAGATCCGCTCACAAAAGATGCAAAAACGTATCGGATTCTGGAAGGGAAGGAAGAGGAAAGGGCATGATAAGAGATTATGTGGCACTTGACCTGGAAATGACGGGACTGAGCCCGAGAAAAGATGCGATCCTGGAGATCGGTGCGGTGAAAGTCCGGGATATGGAAGTGACGGAGACCTACACTGCCATGGTAAATCCAGGATTTCCGGTTCCGGAGCATGTCACAGAGCTGACCGGGATCACGACCGAAATGGCACAGCAGGGCAGGGAAATCCACACGGTATTGCCGGAATTTCTGGAATTCTGTGGACAATCCGTGATCCTTGGGCATAACATAGGCTTTGATTTTGGATTTCTTCAGCAAAATGCGGCAAACATGGGGAAAACCTTCCCGGATATGGCGATCGATACCCTTGCGATCGCACGCAAATTTCTGCCGGAACTGCCAAGCCGGAAGTTAGGTGATCTGTGTGATCATTATCAGATCCGGGAGGAGAGATGGCACCGTGCGTGCGACGATGCGGATGCGGCGAGCCGGCTGTATCAGAAACTGGCAGAAGCATTTTCTGAGGAAAACGAAACTTACTTTGAGCCGAAAAAACTTACTTATAAGGTAAGAAAAGATGCACCGGCGACGAAAATACAAAAAGTCTACTTGAATGATTTGATGAAATATCATAAAATAGAAACGAATGTTGCCCTGGATCTGCTGACGAGAAGTCAGGCTTCCAGGCTTACAGACAGAATCATATTACAGTATGGGAAAATGATAAGGGGTGATTGATATGATGCATTTTCGTGACAAAAAAACAAAACGGATTCTTTCCGGGATTCTTGTGGTACTGATCGTGATCGCGATGGTACTTCCTACGCTGGCAGCTGTTATTGGAATGTTTTAAAGTATCACACAGGTGATATGGAGGTAAATGATTATTATGAAAAAAATCGGAGTTTTAGGACGGATGGCAGCACTGGCTGTTACAGGTGCAGTTGCTTTTTTGCCGAAAGGGGTTATGGCTGCCGAAGATTCTGATCAGACGATCAGCCAGGGCGTATATATCGGAGACGTGGATGTCTCCGGGATGACGCAGGAAGAAGCGAAAAAAGCAGTGGAAGATGGTATGAGCGAAGCGAAAGCGGCGAACATTACCTTAAAAGTAGATGATCAGGAGACCGTGGTAAGTGCGGGAGATCTCGGACTTTCCTGGGCAAATGAAGAGGTTGTGCAGGAGGCGGCGGAGCTTGGCAAATCCGGCAACATCATCAAACGTTACAAAGACAAAAAGGATCTGGAGAATGAATCCAGAAAATATGACATAGATTATTCTGTAGACAGAAGCAGCATCCAGAAAGTTCTGGAGGAAAAAGAAGATGTCTTCAACCGGGAACCGACCGATGCACAGCTTTCTACGGAAAATGGTGCTTTTGAAGTCGTTCAGGGCGAAAATGGAATTGAGCTGAATGTGGAGAAATCGGTCAAAAAGATTTTGAAATCTCTCAAAACTGACTGGGACGGCAAAAATACTACGATCGAGCTGGCGGCCGATATCAAAGAGCCGGAGTGTACAACGGAGGATCTGGCGAGCATCACTGATGTACTCGGAACAGCCACTACATACTACGGATCGACCACAGGCAGAAACAAAAATGTAGAGACAGGTGCAGAGAAGTTAAACGGACATATCCTGATGCCGGGAGAAGAGTTCTCCGTAACGGATGCAGTCGTTCCGTTTACTGAAGAGAACGGCTACGAGCTGGCTCCTTCCTATGAGAGCGGAAAAGTCGTAGACAGTTACGGCGGCGGTATCTGCCAAGTTTCCACAACACTTTACAATGCAGTTTTAAATGCAGAACTGGAAGTGCTGGAACGCCACAATCATACCATGATCGTTACTTATGTGGATCCTTCCAAAGATGCGGCGATCGCAGAGGGACTGATGGATCTTCGTTTTGCGAATAATACGGACTACCCGATTTATATTTCCGGCTATGCTTACGGCGGTGAGCTGACGTTCACGATCTATGGCCATGAGACAAGAGATCCAAATCGTACGGTAGAATACGTCAGCGAGACAACCGGAACAACGACTGCGGATGGTGTAGCACTCTATGCCACGGATCAGCCGGTCGGCTACTTAAGCCAGACACAGGGAGCACTGCAGGGGCTTACTGCGGTTCTGTGGAAATATGTTACCGAAAATGGTGAGACGACAAAAGAACAGGTGAACTCCAGTACGTATCAGGCAACGCCGGTCTGCTATGATGTCGGAGTAAATACGGATAACCCGACTGTGGCAGCGGCGATACAGTCTGCGATCGCAAACAATGACCTGGATCAGGTTCAGGCGATCATAAGCGGAAATTACGGACAGACAAGTACAGCGACAGCGAATCAGGCACAGAGTGAGTCACAGGCACAGGATCAGACACAGAGTGAATCACAGGCACAGGATCAGCAGCAGAGCGAATCACAGGCACAGAGCGATTCCGCAGCAGACAATACGCAGGGTGGAGATGGAAGTTCCACACCGGATGTGGCACTGCCGGATGACCCGACAAACGGAGCTGTTATTGAGTAAAAAATTGATAGAAGGATATAAACTATGGATCTTGTTTTGACAAAATGGATAGCATTAAAAGGCCCTTCCGTCCTTGCTTCGTGCAGGGCAGAAGAGCTGTCCAGCCGTTTTCCGTCCGTGATGATACGTGATGCGGCAGGTTTTACCTGCTATCTGTCCACAGAGCGAGAGTACCAGATCTCAGGAGGGTATGGTGCTGCCGCCATTTACCCGCTTGGAAAAGGCGGGGTATTAGGCGGGCTCTGGAATATGCTGGAGCAGATAAATGCAGGTATGGAAATTGATCTTCGGAAAATACCGATCCGCCAGGAGACTGTGGAGATTTGCGAGTTTTTTGACCTGAATCCCTACTATACCGATTCCACCGGGGCACTTCTTGTGGCAGTGGAAGACGGATTTGGGCTGGTTTCCGTGCTGGAACGTGAAGGGATTCACGCAGCCGTGATCGGAAGAACGAACGATGGCAATGACCGTATCATTTATAATCAGGGAAAAAAGAGATACCTGGACCGTCCTCAGAAGGAGGAACTGGAAAAGGTGTTCGATTAGAAGGAGGCTTAAAAATGAGAGAACAGATATTGACATTTTTAGAAAAAAACAGCCGTATTGATCCGAAAGAACTGGCTGTTTTACTTGGCAGCGATGAAGTAACGATCATGAATGAGATCGCAAAGATGGAAGAGGAAAAGGTCATCTGCGGTTATCACACACTGATCGACTGGGAAAAGGTTTCCGATGAGAAAGTAACCGCTCTGATCGAAGTGCGTGTCACTCCGATGCGTGGACAGGGATTTGATTCCATCGCAGAGCGTATTTATAATTATCCGGAGGTAAGAAGCGTATATCTGATCTCCGGTGCCTATGATCTGATGGTCATTCTGGAAGGAAAGACTCTGAAACAGGTATCAGGTTTTGTTTCTGACAAGCTTTCCACACTGGATTCTGTTTTAAGTACAGCCACTCATTTCATCCTGAAAAAATATAAAGATCACGGAACGATTTTTACAAAGAAAAGCAAAGATGAAAGGATGCTGGTGACACCATGAAAAATGTAATTTCCGATAAAGTTCTGGGGCTTCAGCCTTCCGGAATCAGAAAATTTTTTGATATTGTAAGCGAGATGGACGATGTCATTTCGCTTGGTGTGGGAGAACCGGATTTTGATACGCCGTGGCATATCCGTGATGAGGGTATCTACAGTCTGGAGAGAGGAAGGACTTTCTACACATCCAATGCAGGTTTAAAGGAGCTGCGTGAGGAGATCTGCAGATATTTAAGTCGCAGATGCAAAGTTGACTATACGATCGACGAGACGCTGATCACCGTAGGTGGAAGTGAGGCGATCGACCTTGCGATGCGTGTACTGTTAAATCCGGGCGATGAAGTGCTGATCCCACAGCCAAGTTTTGTATCTTATCTGCCGTGTGCTGTTTTAGCGGACGGTGTTCCGGTTGTCATCAACCTGAAAGCAGAGAATGAGTTCCGTTTAACGGCACAGGAGCTGGAGGATGCGATCACCGATAAGACAAAACTTCTGGTACTGCCGTTCCCGAACAATCCGACCGGTGCGGTTATGACAAGAGAAGATCTCGAAGCGATCGCAGAAGTGATCATCCGCCACGATATTTACGTGCTTTCTGATGAGATTTATTCTGAGCTGACCTACGCAGGAGATCATGTATCAATCGCAAGTCTGCCGGGCATGAAAGAACGCACGATCACCATGAACGGATTTTCTAAGGCTTACGCAATGACAGGATGGAGACTTGGCTATGCGTGCGGACCAAGGGAGATCATCAAGCAGATGACAAAGGTACATCAGTTTGCGATCATGTGTGCTCCGACCAACAGTCAGTATGCAGCCGTAGAAGCACTGAGAAACGGCGATGATGATGTGATCAAAATGCGTGAATCCTACAATGGCAGAAGACGTTATCTGCTGCATGCATTTGCAGAGATGGGACTGCCGTGCTTTGAGCCGCTTGGAGCTTTCTATGCATTCCCATGCATCAAAGAGTTTGGCATGACTTCCGATGAGTTTGCATCCAGACTGCTGAAAGAGGAGAAGGTCGCTGTCGTTCCGGGAAGTGCATTTGGTGAGTGTGGCGAAGGGTACCTGCGAATTTCCTATGCTTATTCACTGGAAGATCTTAAGAAAGCACTGGACCGTATGGCAGATTTCGTGAAGAGACTGAAAGAAGAGGGCAGCAGATAATGGCAAAGCTGAATATCGTGCTCTTTGAGCCGGAGATTCCGGCAAACACCGGAAATATAGGCAGAACCTGTGTGGCAACCGGGACAAGACTGCATCTGATCGAGCCGCTTGGCTTCCGCTTAAACGAAAAGGCATTAAAGAGAGCCGGGATGGATTACTGGAAAGATCTCGATGTGACTACTTACATTGATTATGCGGACTTTCTGGAGAAGAATCCGGGAGCCAAGATCTATATGGCGACGACCAAGGCAAAGAAAACCTACACGGAAGTGGCCTATGAGCCGGATTGTTACATTATGTTCGGAAAAGAAAGTGCGGGGATTCCGGAAGAAATTCTTCACGAAAATAAGGAGAATTCCATCCGTATTCCCATGAATCCAAGTATTCGTTCGCTGAATCTGTCTAATTCCGTAGCGATTGTGCTCTATGAAGCGCTGCGGCAGCAGAATTTTGCGAACATGCAGATGACAGGAACACTTACGAAATACGACTGGGATTAAGAAATGACAGGAAAGAAACGGAAGAGTCTGGCGGGAAGACTGCTTTGACTTACGCTGGCGCTTTGCCTTGGCTTTTCTTCTTGCACTGCACTGGCGGCCAGCAAGGATACGCAGGACAAAATTGACAAGGTCAAGCAG
>ENA-OURS01003367-OURS01003367.1-human-gut-metagenome-genome-assembly--contig:-NODE-3367-length-10116-cov-3.054567_pt1 | contig 10116 bp, 10 predicted proteins | sample MGYA00242109_ERZ509010 | MGnify/ENA primary metagenome ERZ509010 (study PRJEB26280, sample SAMEA2338774) | human gut metagenome | biome: human gut; feature: human-associated habitat; material: faeces... | reverse complement strand
TTGGAGAAACCAGTATCTCCAAAATTGATATAGAAAATCAACTTCTTTTAGACTTCCACCTTTCATTACAACAGTGAATAATCCATAATATATATATGAAACCATCCCTAATAAAACTTGTGGCAGTAAAATCGTTTTCAGCTTACCAAGAATAAACCTGCCCCCCCAGTTTCTTTATCTCTGATTTTTGCAACAATACCTGAGAGAAAAAAGAAAAGAGGCATATGAAAACTTAAAATAATCTTATTCAGTGGATCTTCAATAGAATAAAAACTATGTCCCAAAATCACAAGTAAAATTGCGATTCCCCTTGCCACATCAATTTGTTCATTTCTCTTTTTCACAATTTATTCTTCCAATCATCTATAATCGTTTTATAATTGTTTATCGTTTTATTTACTCCGTCGTTCTCCCCTTGTCGGCTCCTGATCCATTCATACGATGACATTGAAAATTGCTCTGCCAAAGAGTCGGAATCAAAAATCCTAGATATATACTCTGCTAACATTAACGGTTCATTAAATGTATAAAGATATCCATCTTTTCCATCACGAAGCATCTCTGGAACTCCTCCTACAAAACTGGCAACACAAGGTATTCCGACTAGCTGAGCCTCGCACAAAGAATTCGGACTATTTTCAATTGCCGAAGGCAAAACCATTACATTTGATTTCTTAAGTTCACTGACTATCTGTTCTGCATCAAGTATTCCTGTAAAATGTATACAGTCTTGTAAGTCATTGGCTTGTATTTTTTCAAACAAATATTTTACATATCCTGGTTGCAGAAGTTTTTCTTTTATAGTTGAATTCTTCATTACATTTCTTCCAGACATATATAACTCAACATCTGGATATTTTTTTTTCAGAACTTTCATTGCATCCAAAACAATATGGAGTCCTTTAATCGGCTTAAAGCCCTGGTGCATAAAAATTCTATGACGCTCAATATTATTTACGTTCCAACGTGTTGACTGATAAAACTCTGGTCTAATCAATTCTGGTGCATAAATATATTTCGCTTCAGGATTAACTGCTAAAGACGAAACTTTATCCCACGTAGTTCTTCCACCTATATACTGAATCCCCTTCAACATTTCCTTTTCATATCCACTTCGTTTTATCTCTTTTTTTCTATCCCATATAATACCGGAATGTCTGACAACATCACGTAATGAATAGGTTCGAATGACATCTTTCATTTCCATACCAGCATAGGCATCTTTATAATAATTAGATAAAATCCCCTGCAATGTAAGAAAGAGTGGTACATCAGGCTTCATCTTAATCAATTCATATGGAACCATCGATTCACTGCCATGAATATGTACCAAATCTGGTTTAAAGTCCGAAATAATATATTTCCAAGAGTCTTGTATTTTTTCTCCGCCGCCGCTTCTCATGACTTCTTTTCCATTAGGCAGAAAATAAAAATCTACATTATCAACATGAAACTTTTTTACACTGTCCTCGTCTGCAACTGATACAATTGCAAGTTGAATGTCTTCTCTATACCTTAATTTTGCAGCCAACGCTCGTGCCCATGTGCATGCATATTCAGATTTCTTCCCTATTTTATCCGCCACTTCTGGAAATGTGACAAACACTGTCCACATTATTCTCATTATCTTTCTCCTCGTTTCTTTCTGTTCGAAAAAGCTCTAATGACAAACTTATCATCTAAGCACATGATCACAATACCAACAACATATTTCCAACAATTAGCCTGTATAATTTGAATATTAATCGCCATTGTCAGAGAACACCAAAACATGATTTGAAATAGTAACAACCTCGTATACAAGCTCTTTGCAATTTTCATTCTAGTCTGGGTTACAATGAGAAAGTAAACAATTATCGCATTGTAAATCCACGTTCCAAACTCTCCAAAAACAAAGTACGACATTGCCGCTGAAGGAATAATAAGTTCAATATGATGTGTACATGTACCAAAAAAGGTTGCACTTGATTCTCCTGTAATTCCCAAAGTAGACAAAAGCTTTGGTATATTTGCTACTGTATCAAATAAAAATGTGGTAAATCTACTTTCACTAACCGTTTTCACAACATCTATCCCATTTGCAACAGGAAAGACTCCCGTAAAATACTCATTCATATATGAAGGGGTTACATACGTCATAATTGATTCCCATACTGATATATCCATGCCATGTGAAACTCTTTTAAAAAATGTTCCAACGATAATTGCTACAACAACAACAATAACACCCACAGTTACGATTATTTTTTTCTTTTCAGGGAAAAAATACAGTAAAACATAGACCATCGCTAAAACTGCCACTAGCATTCCCCAACGTGAAACACTGTTTCCGTCAGTCCAACCACACGACATATAGAGAACAGATAGAAGTGCAATTACAATAATTTTCATCCATCTATTCAGATACCGATTATTTTGTATGAGTTTTAAACCTTCAACATAAACAATTACCAAACCTATGTAATAGAACATAATGTATTCGTTTGGTATTGTGCTTCTATAATCAGACAAAAGATATGAAGTATTAATGTCACTTGAAGATAAAGTAAAATTAAACATCATCTCTCTCATGGTTGGCGACGCTATGACAATGTATAACCAATATACAACAACAAGAAATTTAATCACGCCAAATTTTCCAAGTTCAATTTCCTGTATCTCATACTTACTCTTACGTTTTACATAGGGAATCATAAAGTACATCACACAATATGACGTAAACAATTCCACTACCATATATATAACAGCTTCAAAATATGTACTTTGAACAGACCAGATATGTCCATCATATTTGTGTACTACACAGGTTATAACTGGAGCAATAATATATCTAAAAAAAGCTACTGCTTCAAATAACAATACGCCAATTCCAAATTCATATTTAAAAGCTTTTTGAAATGCAATGTGGAATAATGCAAATGACAGTGGCAACAAATAATATCCTGGAATATGTGGATCACCCGATTCTACGACAAAGCAAAAGAAGAATCCAATTAACCCACACAAGCAGCATATTATGTTGTATATTCTAATATTTGTTGTATTACTCATACTTTTATTTTAATCCATGTGGCCGGTATAATTACATTTGCCTCTGGACTTCCCTTTCTCCACGTATCAGGAACCCATACTTTTTTTTTCTGATTTTTCGCCAAAAAAGCTGCCCACCAACTAAAAGTACTATTAGATATAATAAAATTCTTACAATTCATCATCAATCGAAGTTCTTCATAATCTGGATTATCAAGATCGACGTACTCCACCTTAGCATTAAAATGATAATTCTCTTTAATCCATCTTATATCATCATGACCAGTTGAAAAAACAAAAAATACCGGATTCTCAACGCTATTCAAAACACTGTTTACTGCTGTGTAATAGTAATTCTCATTACATACCTGCATACTCTTCCATTTTTCATCCAGATAATCCCCTCTTCTAATATGTAGACATACTGAATTCTCTTTCTGTATTTTTTTTAACATTTCTTTGTTAGCATCACTTGGTTCTGTTTTAATAATAAATTCTTCTCTTAGAATATCCTCAATTCCCTCAACGGTAGCATAATTCTGAAAAAAGCCGAATACGTATTTTTTTCGTGATTTAGACTCTACTATCGAATAACTTTCTTCTGGCAGATGTGCATAATAGAGCCCTTTGTTACTTCTCTTTAAATACTTGTCTTCTCCTAATGCTTGTCTGTGAAACAAACGCCAAGACCAGAAATCTTTACCAAATCCTACTGGAAGCCGTAAATAAAAATTTATCAAATCATGTTCACTTTGCTTTTTATCCAAAACACTAACAGTTTCATTCAATCTAAAATGGTTCAAAGAATATTTCCGAAAATCGTGTTTATCCATATACAGAGTATTGATTGCTATTGGCTCACCGATTTTTTCTTGCATCTTTCTCGCATATGCGTATTGGAACATCTGATTTCCTAAACCAGATCTTAAAATCAATTCAATCATCCTGTCACCCCCATTACTTTCTTCTTCCGTATCTAATACGGCTTGCTAAATCGACACCAAACAAATTAAGAAACTTTCTAACCATATCTTTCGCAATTAAACTATATCTATAAATCATCGCATCCATGTATGATCCACCAGTTGTTGTAATTATTTTTTCACATTCTGTTCGTTTAGCTTTATTATACGTTTGAGATACTCCTCCGATTCTAAAAGTTCCTATGACCAAATTGACTCCCTTTGTTTTCGCCCCTTTATAATTAAATCGATAAAGTAATTCCATATCCATCGCATATCTAAATGTCTCATCATACAATCCAAATCTTTCAAAAGCATCTTTCCTTATGTATGTGGCCATATGACACACATGAAATGTTATTGGATTTTTTTTAAATACAAGTGATGGCGATAAAACATACTCATATCCTGAATCAAAATTTTTGACAATTTCTTTTCCTCTATAAACATCAATATCATCTTCATAATACTCTGCCAATTTTTCTATCACATTATTGTTATATAGCATATCATCCGAATTCACTATGCCTATAATATCTCCTGTAGCCCTCCTTATTCCTTTGTTAAAAGCATCACTAATTCCATTATCTTTTTCACTAATAATAACAGAAATCTTATCCCTGTATCGATTCACAATGCTCATTGTGCTATCTTGTGAACCGCCATCGACAATTATGTATTCCAGATTATCATATGTCTGGTTAATTACACTTAATATGGCCTGTTCAATGTATTTTTCGCTGTTGTAACACACGGTTATGATTGTTATCCTCGGTTTCATTATCTTTATCTTCGCTTTCTTTTCACGTAATATAAATTTAGTAGGGTTAGTATTTTTTTGTCAGTCTCACAAAAACCTTTTTCGCCAAGCTATAAATTCCCATCTTGTAACATGCCATTCTAACAAAATGCTCCGCTTTCACACGGAATGTAGACGGAAAATACTTATAAAACAATTGGCTTCCACTCAACTTATTGGCATCTTCGAAAAACACCTGTCGTTGCTCATGCGGCTTAACAGATTCTTGCATCTCTTTTGCACCGGCAACGGCTTCTTCTGGTTTCACCTCGACATAGGAAAAATCATCTTTGATTGCCTCAAAAATTCTTCTCCCTTTATCCGTATGTACCAGAACTCTTGTGGCTCCCTTATCATTATCTAACTCTTTAGAAAACCTTCCGGCATGAAAGCAATCCCATATAGTGAAATCACTTACTCGATATTGATTTCTAAAGTGGCAATTATGACAAGATGGACGGTCACATATATTAGAAAAGAATGCTCGCAGCCACGGATCAGATTCAACGCCTTGATGGTAATTTCCATGATTTCTGTCTGTTACAACATTCATCGTTGAATATTTATATCCATAATACTTGTCGCGGAAACGAACCGTTTTTATATCATCTTCTAATTCCTGTTTTTGAAGTTCCACATATTTTCTAAAAATTAATGGAGACGGAACTGCTCGACAGACAACATCTACAGTGATCAGATTTTCATAATCCTTTTTCAGATAGCATTTTAATCCTTCTATCTGGCAAGGAGTTCCACTAAAGCATACGGTTTTTCCTTGCTCTAAGAAGAATTTAACTTTTCGTAACGTACCCCCCACAGAACTTTGGACGTATTTGCTATTACGGAATCGTTTCAACTCCGTGACATCCTCTACATAAATGTGATGTGCTTCCAGATTCTTATTAAGTTCAACTCCGAAGACAACTCCACTATTGTGAATCACATATTTTGCAATTGCAGTAAATGCGCCCCCTGCGGTACTCTCTCGCAACACTTCTACATCCTTATTTTGAACAATATAAGCAGACTGCTCAAATGGCTTCCTTTCCTTAACATTCAAAATCGGACATACTCTGTCACACGCATTACAGTGGATGCAACTGCTTTGATCAACTTCTGGATACAGAAAACCTTCCATATCCTCTTTCATCTCAATACAATTCTTTGGACATACGGCAACGCAGGCAGTACAGCCACAACAATTCTGTTTTTCTGTTACTTCAATCACAAATCTGTACTCCCTTCATCTTGTAATGCATTTCTTAAATATTCATAGGACTGCCATCTCACTTCAGCAAGTTTCCTATGTGCCGCGTCAAAGTCAGTATTAATCCGCAAGCAGTCCTCAATTTTCTCATTGCCAGTAAGCAGTCTTCCCTTAATTCCAGCCAAATTAAATAAGGTATCAAGACGGCTGTTTGTAGACTGCCTCGTATTTCTGTTATAACGTCGGAATGTGTAAAATTCCCTTTTATAAAGAATAGAAAAGACCGAACAATGGAAAGAATCTGTACAGACATACTCAGCATTCCTTATTAAATTCAAAAAATCTGCCGGATCAATGTCATACGGTGTTTCATCTGCATAACCTTCATCACTCTTTACAAACTCATCTAGATGCGTAAGAGCAACTATTTTACATCCGGTTTCTTTTTTAAGCCTGCTTGCAAAATCACGGTGAGGTGGATTATTTCCCAAAAAGTAGCAAAGAATATACTTTTCTTTAAGAAGAGGTTCCTGTTGCTGGATACCCATCCATTCCTCTCCGGTAAAAAGGAGTGTCGGATCGCAGACAACAGGAACATCGCGATTTGCTAGCTGTTTTACCAATTTTTGGCCAGACTCTTCTCTCACGCCAATATGCTTGATTTTTTTCAAAAAAAAGGAGGCCTTTTTTGCTGAATCGTTCGGCAGAGAAGACTGCCCGAAACTTGTTGCATAGGCAATCGTGTTCACCGCTTCAGGCACAAAATTTAATGTATAATAATCAGCAGCTATATTTCCAGGAAGCCACAACTGGTCGCTTCCAACAAGAACTGCAGAATAGTTCTCCTTACACTTATCTCCAAGTTCTGCCTTGGAGTTATATCTAGGTGACAGACGAAAGTACTTCTTGCTAAAGGCATCAAACTTATTGGCACGAACACACGATAATCTGGCATAATCATTCTTTAAAAATTTCTTGATAAGAACATTTTTCGCCATTCCCAGTTTTGAAAGAAGAATGTCAGATGTTAAACTTGCCTTCGCAAAGTACAACATCTTAGCTTTCTTTATCTCATGATTAAAGCCAGCTATATCAATTGTTTCATTCTCTAAATTCAATTTATCCAACGCCATCTGTGTTGCATATGCCTGCAACATACTTCCATAGTTATGCTGGAAATAACAAGATACAATCGCTGTTTTCTTCATTTTGCTTTGACTCTCCCTTACTTTAGCATTTCCTCAAATAGTGCTTCATGTTCCTCAGATACCCTCCGAGCGTTAAATCTTCTGTGTACATCTTCATATCCATGTGCTATCAGCTTATCCCGCAATTCAATTTCCTGATGAATTCGCAATACCGCTTCGCTTGCGCCGACAGTATCATCCACTTCAACGAGTAAACCATTCCCACCATCTTTAATAAGATTTGGAATCGCATCTACATTACTTGCTACAATCGGCTTACCCGCCATCATATACTCCGGCAATACTAATCCGAATCCTTCCCAGCGGCTTAGCAAGCAAGCAGCATCAAAGAGTTCCACATAACTCATCGGATCATCGACCCAGCCTGTGATATGCAAACTATCAGCAAACCCATTATCTTCAGCATACTTTCTAATTTCTGTTTCCTGATTTCCGTTTCCGACAATAATGAAGTGAGCATTTGAAACTTTCTCCTTAACCAATTTTGCCATCTTCACAAATACATCAGGTGCTTTTTGAAGACTAATACGCCCCACCATGCCAACGACAAAGGCATCTTCTGGGATATTTAGGTCTGCTTTCTTGACCTTTCCGTGTTCCCCATTTTCGTATGCTTCTATGTCCACGCCATTAAAAATGACTTGCAGCTTATTTTCTTTGCAAATTCTTTTCTCCAAAGCAGACTGTTTTTCCGCATCTGAAATACAAATAATCTTCTCACAGAATGGTGCAGCTATTTTTTCAATTGCTGTGTACATCATTCTCTTCTTATCGGAGCAACGCATATTGAATGCCCAGCCATGTGGATTATATACACAATGATTTTTCAATCCAATATCCGCCACACGGGCAATTGCACCAGCTTTACTTGAATGAGCATATACAATATCCGGATTATATTTCCTTATGAGTTTTCTGACCTCTCCAATCGACTTTATGTCTTTCGCGCCGATTGCTCTGTTCATTTCAATCTGTTCAAAGGAGTTCACTAGCCCATCGTAGTCTTCTTCCTGAAAATCTTGAGAACAAACTAAAACATTTTCAAATTTGTCTTTATCAAAATACTTGAGAAGCATTCGGATGTAACGATCAACACCGCCAGCTGCTTGTACCACATGCAATATTCTAATTTTTCCCATTATGCCACCGCCTTTGCAGTGTCATAATCATTTGTCAGGATGTACGGTATTAGCTCATGCTGTACCCCCCCACACACATTTATGGCTTCATCGTATTTTTCACTATACTGCTTTGCCATAGCTTTGGTATTGTACTTTTCCAAAACGTCTTGATATGCCTGCGCCGTGAATCTTTCGACTCCACTTTGAGATTCTCTGATAGCTTTCACAAATTTCTCTGTGTCAGAACATACAAAGCCATTTTCATTATTATGAATTACGTCTTTGTTACCAATCACATTACTGACAACACAAACTTTCTTCATATACATAGATTCCAACAGTGAGATAGGAAGACCCTCCCACCTACTCGGAAGCAAGAACACATCTGCGTTGACTGCATATTGAATTGCGGTTGCTCTATCAGCCCATCCTGTAATTTCGATATTCTTACTTTTAAGTTCTTCCCGAAGTTCTCCATCTCCGATCCAGACAAATTTAATATCTGGAAGAGATTCAGCAATCGCATTGAATAGCGTCGGATTCTTCTGATAGCAAATTCTTCCTAGATTATATACAGTAAAAGGGTGCTGTACCTTTTCTGTTTTATCTATAATCTCTTGAAGTTCTGACATATTAATACCATTGTTTACATAAATCGCACGTCTGGTAAATTTCAAAGTTTCCTGATTCTCACCCACGCTACAGCTAATTGTAGTACAGTTTCTTTTAGCACAAACTGATTCAATCAACTTGAATAGTTTGCGCTTCATCGGTTTATAGTTCTCCATAAGAAAACTATATCCATGAGGCGTATAAAACATCGGAATTTTACCATCAAAAGCAATTCGGCCAATTGCACCTGCTTTGCTACTGTGTAAATGAATTACATCCGGCTGCACTGCTGCCGCAATCTTCTTCACCTCAAAAAAAGCAGCAATGTCCTTTGTCGGATTAATTGTCCTACCAAAATTCTTCACTTCGATTAAATGGACTCTTTTATCAAAATAGTCTTTGTAATTTTTCGGTGTCTGTTTTCTTAGTGCGTAAGCAATGTACATGTCATATTTATTTACCAGTTCATTCGCCAAATCAACAATATAGGTAAATACTCCTCCGCCCATAGCTTCGACTATGTACAGAATTTTTTTCTTCTCCACCATAGTTTTTCCTCCAAGCCCCTTAAATTTTTATCTATCTACACATCCAAGTTCAGGATGATATCAGCGTGTTTCTCGATATGATAGTCACATCCGCTTAATGTGTTTATCACAGTGGTGTGCTTAACTGTAATGTTTACACCTCAACTGAACAAACTCCCTATTTTATTGAGTACACACCCTTTGAAGTAGTAATCAAATTTTCTTCAACTGAAACTTTATAGTACAAACCTTAAGGACAACGTACTGCCAAAGTGTTAGGTCTTATTGTCATAACTCGCAGTCGCACTTTTCCCTTTTTCAAAGTGCTGACCCTTATTGTCATAACCCGTACACCCACTCACTTTGTTAAAACTGTACAAGTTCATATCTTCCTCTTGTTGCAACATGAACAATCATCTACCCCTCACTACCTCTAATTCTCCAGAAAAATGCAGTTATCATGTCCATCTCTCGTCTGCAATAAACTTTTCCAGAAAAATAGATTTTGGGTTTTTCAACACTTTCAACCTCCACCTCTAATTCTTCGGAAAAATGAAGGTATCATGTCCGTCCCTTGCTCTGCAATAAAACAGGCTCGCACTAGAGCGTGTCTGAAAAATAAAAATTGCACAAAACGCATGTTTTATTTC
>ENA-OURS01003366-OURS01003366.1-human-gut-metagenome-genome-assembly--contig:-NODE-3366-length-10117-cov-1.979030_pt1 | contig 10117 bp, 8 predicted proteins | sample MGYA00242109_ERZ509010 | MGnify/ENA primary metagenome ERZ509010 (study PRJEB26280, sample SAMEA2338774) | human gut metagenome | biome: human gut; feature: human-associated habitat; material: faeces... | reverse complement strand
TATGATATTTCATCACTTCACCCGGATTCCCCTCTACTTTATAAGCATCATACACAAGGATCAGGGTACATTTGCGGAATCCCTGATAGTTGCTTAGAATATCTGCAAGCTTTCCTCTTGCTGCACCAATATCTCTTTCTGAAAGTTCTTTCAGTTCCTCCCATGAAAAAATTATATTATAACCATCTACCAGAAGGTATTCTTCTGTTCCGGCTTTCGCTCTCCGGCGCGCTTCCCACTTCGGATCCTGGTAAGCGCTTCCCGGCTCTCTCGTCTTTTCCTTTGCCCGGACAGTTACAGGACCTGTAGAACGATCCTTCTTCGGATCCGGTGTACGGACATAGATCGCATCCAACTCTTCCTGTGTCAGTTCAATACTGGAGTGCCTGCGTTTTGGAAGTGTCACCTCCATTACATCCATTTCATCATCATTTCCTGATTCCAATGTATGTTCCATATGCATATATTCTTCAACTTCATCCCAATCTACAACAAATCCTGCTCCATGTGCACAGAATACAGAACCTGTCGGATTCGCCAGATCTGCCTCTGAATCATAGGTTGACGCTGCCAGAACTTCTTCCTGATTATGACAAATATCATAACCTTTCAACGAAACTGCCATTCTTCCACGTCCACCTGTATAGGCAGTGAATTCTTTCTGATATCCACGCATCAAGGACACCGGTGCACTTCCTGTCAGCACTGTTGTCTCTTCTTCTATCATCGGTGTTCCGAATTTGCCGGACATATTTTGGATATCTGTCATAGCTCGTCCTACATTTTCTGATGGAAGTTCCATTCGGAATTCATAATATGGCTCCAGAAGAATACTGTCTGCTTTCTTTAATCCCTGACGCACTGCACGATAAGTTGCCTGACGAAAATCTCCGCCTTCCGTATGCTTCTGGTGTGCACGGCCGGAAGTCAGCGTAATCTTCATATCCGTGATCGGTGCACCTGTCAGCACACCTTTGTGTTCCTTCTCTTCCAGATGTGTCAGAACAAGCCGCTGCCAGTTTCTGTCCAGAATATCTTCACTGCACTCTGCTGCAAACTGCATTCCGGATCCACGTTCTCCCGGTTCCAGACGCAGATGCACTTCTGCATAATGACGTAATGGTTCAAAGTGTCCCACACCTTCTACCGATGCTGTGATTGTCTCTTTGTAAACAATACTCCCTTCACCGAATTCTACCAGCACACCAAAACGTTCCTTTATCATCCGCTGTAAAATCTCAATCTGCACATCTCCCATCAACTGTACATGAATCTCAGAAGTCTGTTCTTCCCATACAATATGAAGTTCTGGTTCTTCTTCCTCTAAAATCTTTAGGTTCAAAAGCATCTTATGTACATCACAGTCATCCGGAAGAAGGATCTTGTATGTCAACACCGGCTCTAATACTGGTAAATCTGACTCTTCTTCTGCTCCGATTCCCTGCCCGGGTCTTGTATTTTCCAATCCTGTCACTGCACATACTCTTCCGGCTTCTACTTCCTGGACAGCCTCAAATTTCTCACCGGAGTAGATCCGGATCTGATTGATCTTTTCATTCAGTCCTTCCACTACATCTTTTACTTTCAGTCTTCCACCTGTCACTTTCAGATAGGTCAGACGGTTTCCCTGATTATCCCTTGCAATCTTATAAACCTTTGCCCCAAACTCTGCCGGATAAGTCTTATCTTTTATATACAGATCAAGTCCATCCAAAAGTTCTTCCACGCCTTGAGAATGTAGTGCCGAACCAAAATAACATGGAAACACCTGACGGTCTGCAACTGCTTTTTGTACTTTATCCAGAGAGATTCTTCCATCTTCCAGATATTCTTCCATCATATCATCTTGACAGACAGCCAGCTCTTCCAGCACCTCTTCCACTGCGCCCTCTTTCGTATGTAAATATACTTTTCCACCCGGGCAGTCGGATTCTGTCATGATATCTACAAATGGAACGACATTTTCCCCAAAACGCTTGCGGAGTTCTTTCAGAAGTTTTTCACCATCCGTTCCTTCCTGATCCATTTTATTCACAAAAAGAAAGGTTGGAATGTGATATCTTTTTAATAACTTCCATAATGTCTGTGTATGTCCTTGCACACCATCTGCTCCACTGACAACAAGCACCGCGCAATCCAGAACCTGCAGAACGCGTTCCATCTCCGCAGAAAAGTCCACGTGCCCCGGTGTATCAAGAAGTGTAATCGTGCGATCCTTCCACCGGAATACTGCCTGCTTGGAAAAAATAGTGATCCCACGTTCTCTTTCCATCTGATCTGTATCTAGAAACGCATCTTTATGATCCACTCTGCCAAGCTTCCTAATTGCTCCGGCATGATAGAGCATGCTTTCTGACAATGTCGTCTTTCCGGCATCTACATGCGCTACAATACCTATATTTATATATCTGTCTGGCTTATTTTCTGAGTTATTCCCCATAAAATCTGCCCCTTTCATTGTTTTCTCGTTTTTCAATTATACCATAGGAAAGAAAAGGAGTCGACTGCTCTTCTTTACAGTCAACTCCTGCTTTTCTTATCTTCTAATTATTCACTGAATGATGCACAACCAGGCTTTCCCGATCGATTGCCTTAAAAGAATACCCCAGATTTTTATAGTACTCCATTACCGTCGGAAGTGCCTGGATGGTAGACTCCTTCGCCTCTGTGTCATGGAACAGGAGCATTACTTTGGTATACTCATCCGTTTCTGACTGTGCGATGATCTGATCTGCCGTAACCGTTCCTCCATCTCCACTGCTCACATTCCAGTCATAATACTGGTATCCCTTATCCAACACCTGTTGTGTCAACTGTGTCATGATTCCTACCGAATATTTTTTTGAAATAGAATTCGATGCGCCTCCCGGAAAACGGATAAAGCATGGAACAAATCCAAGCTGTTCCTTTGCCACCTCTCCTATTTTCTCAAGATCATCAAAATAAGCATCCACAGATGCATAGACCTGATCATATTCATGCGTATAGCTGTGAAGTCCAATTGTATGTCCCTCATCATAAACCTTCTTGATCATAGGAAAATAATCCGGCTGCTGGGCTGTAATGAAAAAGGTAGCTTTCGCATCATACTGATCCAGAATATCAAGCACACGCTGCGTATTTGCAGACGGACCATCATCAAATGTCAGATAAACGACTTTCTCATCATCCTGCGGATCCATGGTTCCAACTGCAACTCCCGGCTGAAGAGACATGGACTTATCTCTTTCTGCCTTTGCTGCCTCTTCTGCTTTTTTCGCCTCTTCTTCGGCTTTTTTCTTCTCTTGTGCTTCTTTCTCTTTCTGTATTTCTACCTGACGTAAAGCTGCTGCTTCCCGCGCATTTGCCACCATACATACACCTGTTCCGACAATCGCAAAAAACACAAGACCTATCAGTATGTTGAAATAAATATTGTTCTCCTGACGCATTCTTTTATAACTATGCCAGACACTCACCAGTACATCTTTTATCTTTATCAACATTTCCTTTATCTTTTGCTGCATTCTTTCTCCCATTCCCTTTGCATTACTGCAAAGAGTCCTCTTTTTCTTACGGATATTGCTGACATCACCATTTCCATCATCTTTAGCATACAATATCCATATGGTTATATTTATTATAAACCATACTTCTTAAATATGTAGTAATGATTCATTAAGAATTATTCGAAAAATATTACATTTCTGTTACTTACTATCCTGTACTACTGTTCACACTAACACGAGTTCAACAATGAATCACTCTCATCTGTATTTGACCATTTTCTTTACAGGTGTTAAAATAACTTTACAGATAATTAATCACAGCATTCGTATGATCTGCCACAGAACACAGAAAGGAGAATATCCGCAATGGAGGATAAGCGTATCACCAAAACAAAACGTGCTTTAAAGTCTGCTCTTTTGGAGCTTTTAACCACACAGGCTTTTGATGTAATTTCAATTACTGAATTATGTAAGATTGCCAATGTCAGCCGGATCACTTTCTACACACATTATAAAGATAAATTTGCCCTCCTTGACGACATTTTCAATGATATGCTGATTATTGGAAAAGAAGGATACCATCGCAGACAAGAGGAAAACAATCCTGAAAACAATCTCACACAGGGATATCTGAACGTTTTGGACAGTATTTTGTCTCTTTACTATGAACGTTATGATTTTTTCCAGCATGTCGTACCGGAAACAAATCCTTACCTGGCTTTTCGATTTTATCGGATCCTCTTAGACACGGTAGAATCTCATACAGATAAGCTGAAAGCTTCTTATTCTTTAAAATATTCTGCAAGACAGATTGCCGGATTCATCTGCTTTGGTCTGTTCGGATTTATCAGTGAGTCTTATACATCAAAAGTACCGTTAGAACAGGTTCAGACCGGAGCAAGACAACTTTTAACAGATCTTCTGCAATCCAAAATTCTTGTATAATGTTTTGCATTTGTAACTGTTCAGAGCCAAGCAAAATTTCAAAAAAGATGTAAAATGCATGCATTTTTAGATTTAAACATGAAAAAGAACATGCCCCACAGTTTCAAGACTTCTTAAACAGAAGCTTTTATTCTCTAGTCATGTTCTTTTTTATTTTTAATAGTTACGCCTCTTTTTCTTTGTAATGATGCGCCTCTTCGAGCATCATATCTTTCACTTTCATCAGTCGGATCTGTGTACTACGCTCATTCTCATCCAGTTTCATCGTAATGTATTTGATACTTTCCTCTGTCTCTGGAATGATAACATGCTCCAGTGCATTTACACGACGTCTTGTCTTCTCAATCTCTGCCGCCATCAGCTGACATGCTTTTTCACATTCTGCAAGTCGGATCATATCTGGGAGGATATCTGATAAAGACTTCACTGCTCCATCAAGATCGCTGGAAGTAAACGCAAATCCATAAGAATAGATATCATTTTCATCCGCTGTTCTTGTTTTGGATGTGAAGGTCGGAATCTCAACGCTCATAACATTCTTCTCATCAACTATAAGTCCAACTTCCTGCTTCGGTGCCATCAATGCAGTATTCAGTGCTGCCTCTGACATTCCGGCCCGGGCAATAACAAAATTACGGTTCGCAGAGAGAATTCCTTCTTCTACACGAAGTCTCACTTCCATATTTTCTCGGACAAGATCCAGATACTGGCGCATCAGCTCATCACGCTTATCTTTCAAAAGCTTGTGACCACGAATGGCTGTAATCCGCTTTTTCTTCAAACGGGTTAGTTCCATACGGGTTGGATTCACTTGTTTCGCAGCCAATACCGCCACCTCCTCTTTCTATCTTCGATCACTCTGTCTGTTCTTACTCTTTGTCGTAATATTCATCCAGATATTTATCGTCAATTCGTTTGAGTTCGGTACGCGGCAGCATGCGAAGCAGCTTCCATCCGATATTCAATGTTTCCTCAATGCTTCGGTCTGTCTGATATCCCTGAGATACATATTCTTTCTCAAATGCATCTGCGAAACGTGCATATTTCAGGTCAATTTCTGTCAGTGCGGCCTCTCCCAGGATAACCATCAGCTCTTTTGCATCTTTACCACGCGCATAAGCGGCAAACAACTGATTCATCGTATTGGCATGATCTGCTCTTGTCTTACCTGCTCCGATTCCTTTATCTTTCAGACGGGACAGAGATGGAAGAACATCAATTGGAGGTGTTACTCCTTTTCTGTAAAGCTCACGGCTTAAGATGATCTGTCCTTCCGTGATATATCCTGTCAGGTCAGGGATTGGATGAGTCTTGTCATCCTCAGGCATTGTCAGGATCGGGATCATTGTGATACTTCCCTTCTTGCCATTCTGACGCCCTGCTCTTTCATACAGTGTTGCAAGGTCTGTATACAGATATCCCGGATATCCACGACGTCCAGGAACTTCCTTTCTGGCTGCGGATACCTCACGCAATGCATCTGCGTAGTTTGTGATATCTGTCAGAATAACAAGGACATGCATATCCTTTTCAAATGCAAGATACTCCGCTGCTGTCAGCGCCATACGTGGTGTTGCGATACGCTCGATTGCCGGGTCATTCGCAAGGTTTACAAACAACACTGTTCTATCGAGTGCTCCTGTCTCACGGAAGCTTTCGATAAAGAAGTTAGACTCCTCGAAAGTAATACCCATAGCAGCAAATACAACCGCAAAGTTTTCATTTGTTCCAAGTACCTTTGCCTGACGGGCAATCTGTGCTGCCAACTGTGCATGCGGCAGACCAGATGCTGAGAAGATTGGAAGCTTCTGTCCACGAACCAGTGTATTCAATCCATCAATTGCAGATACTCCTGTCTGGATAAACTCCTCCGGATAACATCTGGCCGCCGGATTCATCGGAAGACCATTGATATCCATTCTGGCATCCGGAAGGATCTGGACCCTCATCAATCGGATTACCAAGTCCATCAAAGACACGTCCAAGCATATCTTCTGATACGCCAAGTTCCATGCTTCGTCCAAGAAATCGGACTTTGCTGTTGGAGAGGTTAATACCTGTTGAACTTTCAAACAGCTGTACAAGGACATCGCTTCCGTTCACTTCCAGAACTTTACATCTTCTAGTCTCTCCGCTCGCCAGCTCGATTTCTCCAAGCTCATCATATGTTACGCCTTCTACCCCATGCACCAGCATCAAAGGTCCGGCCACTTCCTGAATGGTTCTATATTCTTTTGGCATTTAACCTTCCTCCTTTACAAATGCTGCTGCGATCTGAGCACTTAATGTCTCATCAACCTGCTTAAATTCTTCGTCAAGCTTATCTTCTGTCACATATTTAAAACGTCCGATCTGCTCTCTGACCGGCATTGAGATCAGCTTCTGAAGTGATGCACCATCTTTTAATGCATCGGTTGCTCTGTCAAAGAATTCGTTAACGAGAACCATCATCATGTGCTGTTTCTTCAATGACGTATACGTATCTACTTCATGGAAAGAGTTCTGATGCAGGAAGTCCTCACGAATAGAACGTGCTGCTTCCATCTTCAGACGATCCGGAGCAGACAGTGCATACATACCTACCATGTGTACGATCTCTTCCAGTTCTGCTTCTTCCTGAAGCAGTGTCATCATCTTCTGACGGCCTTCCATCCAGTCTTCGGCAACCTGTCCGTTAAACCATTTTTCCATATCATCCAGATACAGGGAGTAACTCTTCAACCAGTTGATTGCCGGGAAATGTCTCTTGTATGCCAGGGAAGCATCCAGTCCCCAGAACACTTTGACGATACGAAGTGTAGCCTGAGATACCGGCTCAGATGTATCACCACCCGGAGGAGATACTGCTCCGATAACGGAAAGTGCTCCTTCTCTTCCTTCTTTTCCAAGAGAAACTACATGTCCGGCACGCTCATAAAACTGAGCCAGACGACTTCCAAGATAAGCCGGATATCCTTCTTCACCTGGCATCTCTTCCAGACGTCCTGACATCTCACGAAGTGCCTCTGCCCAACGGGATGTTGAGTCTGCCATAAGTGCTACAGAATATCCCATATCACGGAAATACTCTGCTATTGTAATTCCTGTGTAAATGGATGCCTCACGAGCTGCAACCGGCATATCCGATGTATTTGCGATCAGAACAGTTCTCTGCATCAAAGGCTGTCCTGTCTTCGGGTCCTTCAGTTCAGGGAACTCGTTCAGAACGTCTGTCATCTCATTTCCACGCTCTCCACATCCGATGTAGACAACAATATCTGCCTCAGCCCATTTTGCAAGCTGATGCTGGATCACTGTCTTTCCACTTCCGAAAGGTCCCGGAACGGCCGCAACACCGCCCTTGGCGATTGGGAAGAATGTGTCGATAACACGCTGTCCTGTTACAAGTGGCATCTCCGGTGGAAGTTTCTTCTTATACGGACGACCGCGACGAACCGGCCACTTCTGCATCATAGTTAATTCTTTTTCGCCTTTTTCTGTTTCAACAACTGCTACAATATCTTCTACTGTAAATGTGCCTTCTTTGATTTCCTTGATTGTTCCTTTAATTCCGTAAGGAACCATGATCTTCTGCTGTACAAGAACTGTTTCCTGAACTGTACCAATCACATCTCCTGTCTCTACTTCATCTCCAACCTTTACAGTAGGAACAAACTCCCATTTCAGATTTCTCTTAAGAGACGGAACTTCAACTCCTCTTTTCAGGTTGTTTCCGGAAATCTTCATAATATCATCCAGTGGTCTCTGGATTCCGTCATAAATACTTGCGATCAGACCAGGTCCTAATTCTACAGACATTGGAACATCCATAGATTCAACCGGTTCTCCAGGTCCGAGACCTGATGTCTCTTCATATACCTGGATGGATGCCTCGTCACCGTGCATCTCAATGATCTCTCCGATCAGACGCTGTTCCGATACACGGACAACGTCAAACATATTCGCATCACGCATTCCCTCTGCGATAACAAGAGGTCCTGCGACTTTTTTAATCACTCCTGTGCTCATTCGCTTACTCCTCCAAACAGAATATCTGATCCGACGGCCTGCTCAACTGTCTTCTTCACGCCTTCAACTCCGGCTCCTGTATTCCCCGACACACCCGGGATCTGAATAATCGCCGGAAATGTCTGCTCACCGTACTTGTTGATCTCTGACGGAATCTGTGCAGCCACAGCCTCTGTAATATAGATAATGCCGTAATTTCCTTCTGCAAGCTGGCGAAGCTTTGTCTTCGCCTCATCCCGGTCCTTCACAGGGCAGATGCTAAGACCGAGGGTGGCAAATCCATAGATACTGTCATAATCGCCCATTACTGCAATCTTATACATACATCTCCCTTATCCTTTCCCGGATTGCTTCATCCGGAAATTCATTCTGCTTTCCGGTCAGTATAATCCGTACTGTCTTGATCTCATTTTGTCTGGCTAACAGATACGCCAGAAGCGGTCCAACGGAAAATGATTCATATTTCTGTGACCTCATAGAATCTGTCATTTTATTATCACACCAGCGTTCAAATGCAGACGGTGATATACGCAGTGCATCGGCACCTTCACGATAAGATGTTCCTTCCAGATACTGTGCAATCTCCTCCGCACCGGCCAATGCTGCCTGTGTCAGTTGATCCACATTGATCTCGGAACAATTTACCATTGCTTTTTTCATAAATTCTGCATTTTTTCCTGTCTTCTGAGATCTTACTGCAATCTTAATATCAGCGATCGCAACTGCTGTCTGTGCATACTCTTCAATGATCTTCTCACCTGATTTTTTCCCTGCTTCCAGCATAGCTTCCAGTGTTGCGCGATCAATAATAAGATCGCACAACTGTCCGTCTCTTGTGTGAAGCAGAGTGTCAAATGCTTCTCTTGCTGTTGCTGGCATATTCCCCGGCAGCTTATCAAATTCTTTGTTCTGGACAAGTGCAAACATCTCTTCTCCAGGAATCTCACAGTCATCGTAAAAAATGTTTTTATTCTCTACTTCCGTACACACTTCTTTGATCGCTGCTTTCAGGTTGTGATAAAGTTTTGGAAGTGACAGAACATCGAATACATGCATATCCGGTGCCACCTCACGGATTGTCTGCCACATCTTCTCTTCTTCCTTATTCAGAACTTCATCTGCATCCAACGTTCCTGCTGTCAGATCTCCCCAGCCCTTTTCAACCAGAAGCTGTAGAGCCTGTTCTGCACTCTTGCACGCAAGAAGCTGTTCGATCACTGCATTCGTTAAAAGAGAGACTTCCAGTGCACGGATTCTGGCAACCGCATAGGTATATTTTGTCTTACTCAAGATTATCCCTCCTTGCGGCTACACTGCTGTAAACAGCTGCCGGTTCACTTTATCTGATAACTCTTCTCTTCTTGCATCAAACAACGCTTTGATCGTACAATTTTCTTCGATGCCGCCATAGGTCAGGATAAATCCCCCATCCATTCCGTCCGGCACTGTCTCTGTAAGTTCCAGGCTTCCGCCTTTCTTCTTCGCTGTTTCATATACTTTTTCCATATACCCTTGAGGCATACGTTTTCTGTCTTTCTCTGTAAAGCAGATGGTTCCTTCTTCCGGAAGTACATACTTCTCAAGAACCTTTTCAAGCATTGCAAAATAAGCTGCATCATCAAGCTCTCCGACTGCTTTGTAAGCATCTTCAAGAACTTCACTGATCACTTCCTGTT
>ENA-OURS01003363-OURS01003363.1-human-gut-metagenome-genome-assembly--contig:-NODE-3363-length-10124-cov-3.168239_pt1 | contig 10124 bp, 6 predicted proteins | sample MGYA00242109_ERZ509010 | MGnify/ENA primary metagenome ERZ509010 (study PRJEB26280, sample SAMEA2338774) | human gut metagenome | biome: human gut; feature: human-associated habitat; material: faeces... | reverse complement strand
TCCGTTGGTTCGGTTTAATAGGGTTAGTTTTCTTTAACTTCTCAGAGTGAGATTTCCAGTCCCTCGTCCGGCGCCGCGGCTTCATCACGGTTTCCGGGCAGCAGCCCGAACGCCAGCGCTGCCAACAGCGCACACATCGCAATGGTCTTCATGCCATCCCTCCTTTTTGCTCCATCGTATGACTGCGTGCCATCAAATATACCGCTTGACATAACGCCGTGCTTGACACGCTTTTATGAAAGCTTTATAATAGATAACAAATTGTAACTTTGCTGTCAGGAGCTTTTGCTATGAAATATATTCTGAAAATTTTTCTGATTGTGCTGCTGGTTGTGGCAATCATCGGCGCGGCATGCTGGTTTTTCCTGGTGCAGCGCCCGGACCTCACCATGAGCGTCTTTGCCTATTGGGGCGACCACTTCTACGACGCCGGGCGCTATAACCGTGCGGTTTCGCTCTATGAGACCGCCTGCCGCCTTGACCCGCAGAACGCCAATCTTCCCGTGCGCCTCGCACAGGCATATATCAACAGCGGCAACTACACGAAGGCGGAATATACCCTCGTCAGCGCTATCACCAACAACCCCGAGTCCGTGCAGCTCTATGTCGCGCTCTCGAAGACCTACATCGCGCAGGACAAGATTCTGGACGCCGAGCAGATGCTCGACCGCATTACAAGCAGCGATGTCAAGGCGCAGATCGACGCCTTACGTCCCCGTGCGCCGGTTCTCTCCCCCGAAAGCGGCTATTACAGCGAGTACATTGACGTCTCCGTCCAAGCGACCGGCGGGCAGGCATATCTCGCCGTAAACCTCGACTTTCCTTCCATCCAGACCGACGCCTACGAAGGTCCGGTAACACTTGCTGCCGGAGACAGCAAGGTTGTCGCCGTCACCGTCGCGGAAAACGGTCTGGTAAGCGACGCGGTCTACGCAGGCTATACGATCGGAAGCGTCGTCGAAGAGGTCACGCTTTCGGATGCCGCACTGGACAGCTACGTCCGTGAGCTGCTCGGCAAGCGCGCTTCGGATACGCTCATGTCCGACGAGCTGTGGGAGATTGAGGAGCTGGTCCTTCCCGAAGGCGTCGAAGATCTTTCCGATCTGACGCGCTTCGCAGGTCTCACGTCGCTGACCATCCAGAACGCGACGGGGCTTGATTTTTCCGTCCTGCCGCAGCTGACGACGCTCAAAACGCTCGACCTGTCCGGCTCGACGCTTCCCACGTCGACGCTCGAAGCTATCGGCACGCTGCCGGATCTGGAAACGCTGATTCTGGAGAACTGCGCCGTCACGTCGATCAACAATCTCGTCGGTCTTTCGAATCTCACCTATCTCGATCTGACGAACAACTCCGTCACGGATCTGACTGCCATCACGGCGCTCACGCAGCTCAAGGACCTCTATCTGACCAACAACCCCGTCAAGTCGATCACGTATCTCAACAGCTGCCTTGCCCTGGAGCGGCTGCATATTGAAAACTGCGGTGTGTCTCGTCTGTCGAGCCTTGCGGGCAACACGTCGCTTCAGGAGCTGTACGCCTCCAACAACGACATTTTGGATATTTCTGTGCTGTCCGACTGTGTAAGCCTGTCTGTTCTGGATATTTCCAGCAATCAGGTCAAGGATGTTTCGGTTCTCGCCGGGCTTCCGGAGCTGACGTATTTCCTCGCCAGCGACAACCAGATTGAAGTGCTTCCCGCTTTCGATGCGGCAAACTGCAAGCTGGTGCGCATCAACGTCAACAATAACAAGCTCACCGATCTTTCGCCTTTGAAGGGTCTTCCGAGTCTCAACTACATCTTCGCCGACTACAACCAGATTTCCGACATCTCGGGGCTTGAGGACTGCCCGCTTCTGACGCAGCTCGACCTCTGGGATAACCCCGTCGACGAAGCGCAGGTCAAGGCGCTGCAGGATATCGGTCGGATTGTAAACTACAATCCGCAGTACAAGCCGGAAGCCACCGCTTCCTAACCGTTTGAAAAACGCCTCTCAGTCGCCTGAGAGGCGTTCTTTTTTCTTTGCTGAAGCTTTTCTTAAGCTTTGCTTAAAAATGCGGGAATGGCAAAAATTTCTGCTATGATGCTCCCATAAGAAAGGAGCATTCCATATGAAACGAATTATTGCTATGACACTCATTCTCGCGCTGACGCTGGCGATGTTTACCGGCTGCTCAAAAACCGGTTCTCAGCCGGACGGCAATGCGCAGCCAGAGTCCACCAGCACAGCATCGGAGACGGAAAACAAGACTGCTTATCAGGCGACCTTCCTCAAGCTGCCGGACGGTCTGGATACGGTGCAGTCGTCTGTCTTCACAGACGGCGCACTCTTCCTCGCGGCGATGAACCCGAGCGATCAGACCACGCAGGAGATTGACGAAACGACCGGCGCAGTCTACGGCTACCGCAGCTACGTAAGCACGCTCTACCGCGAGGATCTGAAAACCGGCGCAATCGATGTACTGGAGCTGCTCGTGGAGGGCTACGGACAGCCGCAGGTAAATGCGCTGGCAAAGGCGGCAGACGGCTCTGTCTGGGCAGTCTGTCAGACGTTTGAGCAGGAACCGCAGGACGGCGATTACATCTGGTCGTTCGTCCACTTCTCCCCCGACGGCGCGCTGCTCGGAACCGTCCGCGCCGATTTCTCAGACAGCGCCTTGAATGTCTCGGATGTCTTTCTTCAATACCTCGCGGCGGATAGCGCAGGGCATCTCATCTGCGCGGATTATTCGAACACGATCTACATTTTTGATGAAGCCGGCAAGCTTCTCAAAACGCTCTCGCAGGACGGAAAATACGGCAATCTCGCCACATTGGATACAGGCAAGACCGGCATTTTGTACTATGACGATTCCGGCGACCAGGTTTTCACCGAAATTGACGGCGAAAAGCTTGACTGGGGCGAGACGCTTTCGCTTGGCGTCGACGCATGGAATGTGTTTGCAGACCCCGCGGGCGGCGGGTTTTATCTCTTCGGCAGCAGCGGCACCATTTACCGTTATGATTTAGCCGCGCAGGAGAAAGCAAAAGTCGTCACGCTTCTCGACTGCGACCTCGACGCCACGAACCTTGAAAACATTTCTGTTTCCGAAAACGGCGACTTGCAGGTACTGCTCAGTACGCAGAACGAAGGCGTCGACAGGACCTACGGTCTTTACACACTCCACCCCGTGGATGCAGCCATGCTGCCGGAGAAGACCGTTCTGACACTGGCGACGTTGGACCTCAGCCAGTCTCTTCGCCAGCAGATTGCGAAATTCAACCGCGAAAACGACACGTACCGCATCGAGGTTCTCGACTACTCGCAGTACAGTGAGGTCATTGCAAGCCCAGGCTCTTACACCAAAGACTCCTCCCCCGCGATCACGAAGCTCAACACGGAGCTTCTGTCCGGCAATCTGCCCGATCTGATTGATTTCACTGCCACAGAGCTTCCCGTCGCGCAGTACGCCGCGAAGGGCTTCCTGGAGGACCTGCTGCCCTTCCTGCGCGCCGACAGCGCAGTATCGGAAGAAAAGCTTAACCAGAATGTGCTGGACGCCATCAAGACGGACGGAAAGCTCTATCAGATGCCTACCGCCTTCTCCGTCATCGGCGCAGCCGGAAAGCACGAGATCGTCGGCGGATACGATGCGTGGACGCTGGACGCGATGCACGACGCGATGAAAAAGCTTCCCGCCGACGCAACGGTTTTCAATGTCGACTACACGAAAGACACCGTCGTCTTTGCCTGCCTTGCAAGCTCTCTATCGCAATTTGTCGACTGGGAATCCGGCACGTGCAGCTTTGAAACGGACGCATTCAAGTCCTTCCTTTCGTTTGCAGACTCCTTCCCGGCGGAATTTGACACGACGAACTTTGACTTCGACAATTATGACAGCGATTACCGCCGCGTCGGGCAGAAGCAGCAGCTGTTGGCAAACATCGCCTTTTCCGGTTTTGACGATATTTACTATCAGTTGGAGGCTATGGAAAACGATGCTGATTTTGTCGGCTACCCCGGCGTTACCGGCGGCTACGGCTGCGGCTTTCTGCCGCTCGGCTCGATTGCGATGACGACCGCCTGCAAGGATAAAGACGCTGCGTGGGGCTTCATCCGTTCGCTTCTGTCCGAAGACGTGCAGCTGCAGCAGACCGGCTTCCCGATGCTCAATTCCGCCTTCGACAAAAAGGCTGCGGATGCTATGAAGCAGGAATACGTCACGGATGAAAACGGCAATACGGTTTTAGATGCCAACGGCGAACCAATCCGCGTGATTCTTTACACAATCGGCTTTTTCAACGAGACCGTCGATGTGTACGCCGTCACGCCGGAGCAGTATCAGATCGTCAGGGACCTGATCGACTCGACGCACAGCGTGTACTCGTTCGACGAGAACATTTTGTCCATCGTCTCGGAAGAGTGCGCCGCCTACTTTTCCGGCGCAAAAACCATCGACGAGACGGCAGCTTTGATTCAGAACCGCGTATCTCTTTACATGGCAGAGCAGAAATAAAGCTTGGGAGCCCGGAATCCTTCCGAGCTCCCCTTTTTGCGTTCAAGACAGCAGCGCAGGGTTCATATAGTAGACATTCTTTTCGTCCAGCTTCTCGCGCAGCAGCTGCACCGCCTCGCCGAAGCGCTGGAAGTGGACAATCTCGCGTTCGCGCAGGAACCGGATGACGTCGTTGACATCCGGGTCGTCGCTGAGCCGGAGAATGTTGTCATACGTCACGCGCGCCTTCTGCTCTGCCGCCATATCCTCGACCAGATCTGCCATAGGGTCGCCGGTGACCGCCATGGTTGCAGCAGACCACGGCGTGCCGGAGGCTGCCTGCGGATAGACGCCCGCCGTATGATCGACAAAATAGGGGGCGAAGCCCTGCTCCTTCATCTGCTCTTCGGTGAGCGTTCTCGTCAGCTGATGGACAATCGCGCCGACCATCTCCAGATGCCCCAATTCCTCCGTGCCGATGTCCGTGAGTAACCCTTTCAGTTCGTCATAGGGCATGGAATAGCGCTGCGACAGATACCGCAGCGACGCGCCGAGCTCGCCGTCAGGTCCTCCATACTGCGAAATCACGATTGCCGCCAACTGCGGGTTTACGTTCTGGATTCTCACCGGGTACTGCAGCTTCTTTTCATAAACAAACATTTTCTCTTACCGCTCCTTTCCGTATTCCCAGGGCCACGGTCCCGAGAGCCAGTCATACGTGCCGCCAGCCGCCGCGTCCATGAGCGTAAGCGGTCCATTCCCCTGCTGATACTGCTCGATTGCCTGCTGATACATCTCAACATACTGGTTAAACAGCTGCACCGCCTCGTCGTCCTGCGCGTGCGTGTCGAGATACAGCGCCAGCTCCTGCAGCGCAAAGCCCATCTGCTGCAATTCCACCGACGCCGTTGCCAGCTTCTCCTGCGTGTTTTCCTGCCCGCCATACGGAAGATCAAGTCCGGGGAACAGCGTCCCGCGAATCAGCGCGCAGGGCGCCTGATACAGCTCCGGACCCGTCTGCTGGAACGGTACATATGGATTTGCCAGCGGCGCGCACGACGGCAGATTCCCGTCTGCGTTCGCGCACTGCGGCAGCGTCATCACGCCGTTTGCCGCGTCATTCTGATTGGTCAAGGTCTGACACTCCTTCCTATTTTCCGGGGCGTTTCGCCCTGCATCAATCTATGCCGCCGACATGCTTCGTGTGCAGAAAAAGGCTCCCGGATTTGTATCCGGGAGCCTTTCGGGTATATTCTTATTTCCGTTCGCTGTTTACTTGGTCAGGAAGCGGTGCAGCATGACCGCAGCCTGTGCGCGCGTCGCCTGGCCCCGGGGGTCGAGCGTCGTGCTGCTCGTGCCGGTGATGTAGCCCTTACCGATGGCCCACTGCATCGCGGTGGTAGCCCAGGAGCTGATCTTGGAGCGATCGGTGTAGCCGCTCAAAGAACCGGTTGCCGCGGGCGAACCCATGTAGCGGTACAGGATGGCCGCAATCTGCTCACGCGTGACGTTGGCGTTCGGGGAGAACTTGCCCGCGCCGGTGCCGTTGACAACGTCGTTCTTGTAAGCCCAGAGGACTGCGTTGTAGTAGTAGTCGCCAGTCTTGACGTCGTTAAACGGGTTCGTCGTGCCGGTGACGGAGGGAGAGCCTGCCGCGCGGTAGAGAATCGCGACGAGCTGGCCGCGCGTCAGGTTATCCTTCGGGGCGAAGGAATAGGTGCTCTTGCCGTTGACAAGATCGTTGTCCGCGCAGAAGTCGATGGAGTCGGCCGCCCAGGAACCAACGTTGCTGGCGGTGACATCGGTGAACTTGCTCGAAGCGGTCTTGCTCTTGACGCTGAGCGTGATCTTGCCGGTGCCAAGGTCGCTGTTGTTCGAGCCGTAAGCGGTGTAGTCAATCGTGATCTTGCCCTTCACGCCGTAGACCGGCAGGAAGTAGACGTCCTCAATGTCGTCCTGCGAGCTGCTGGCGTTCAGATAATACTTGTCGGAATCCTTCACTTCGCGCTTGAAATCGGAGATGGTGTTGAAGTCAAAGTAGAGCTTGCCTTCGCTGGCTCTGGGAAGATCGAGCTTCACATACTCCGCCTCGGGGTATTCCTCGGTGATCTGGTCGACTGCCGCCATCGCCTTGAAGCTTGCGCCGGAGGAGGTGATGGTATCGTCGGAGTCGTTGGCGTCGAAGCTGACCGTACCGGTTGCCAGAACATAGTCGTCCGCGTCATATGCGGTATAGGTGACGGAGGCGCTGGAAGCGGAGGTCTTGACATACACGTCGGAGAGCTTCTGACCGGAGGTCGTGGAAACGTAGCACTTGGTGTCGCCAATCGAGGACGAGGAGCTGGAGCTCTTGGTCAGCTTGCAGCTTCTTTCGCTGCCGAAGACGATGTAGGAAACCTTCGCGCTGGAACCAGCCGCCTTGGTGACGGCGCTGATGATGCTCGAAGACTTGAGCGCAGCGCCCGAGCCGACGGACTGCTTGACCGTTGCGGCTTCTGCCGGATTGACGGTGATGGTCTCGCTGCTGGAATAGCTGTAGCCGCGGTAGTCAACCGTCGCGCGAACCACAATCTTGTCGCCCTTCGCACTCTTGACGCCCTTAGTGTTGACCGTTGCGGTGGCGTTGTTGCCAGTGACGGTTGCGATGCCAGAATCGAGAGCGTTATCGTTGGTGTCAAACAGCTGCCAAGAGAACGAGCTGTTGGAGACGGCGCTGCCCTTATAGTAGAGCGTTGCCTTCATCTCAACTTTGTCTCCTACAGTGTAGCCGTTCTTAGAGCTCGTTGTCGTAACACTTACAGTGTAGTCTCTGGAAACTGTAACGTTAAACGCCTTAGACTCGGAGGTCGTGCTCGTTCCCTTGTAGGACGCAGTCACCTCGCAGACGAACTTATACAACGTGGCGCTGTCGGAAGAGGACTTCGGAATCGTGTAGGAAAGCGTCGCCTTCGTTGCGCCGGAGACCGCCTTGCCGTTGACGTACCACTGATACTTGACCTCTGCGCTGGACGGTTCGACCGTCGGCGTCGCCGTCAGACGGATGACGTCGTTTTCAATCGCGTTATCCTTGTTTGCCGTAATGGCGATGTCGGTCACCGCCGCGTCGTCGGTCAGTGTCGCCGTCAGCGTGATCTGCGTCGAGAGCTTTCCATAATTGAAATTGTACTCTCCATCGGTGGTCAGAAGCTGACCGTAAACCGTCGCGGTTTTGCCGTTGGACGCCTTGAAAGCCGACACCCAACGCACGGGAACATAAATTGTTTCGTTCTCATCGGTAATCGCAAGGCTCTGGCTGAACTTGCTGTTCGCGTTCATTCTCGAAACGATTTCGGTCTCAGAGCCGTTGCGAACCGTCGCGCTCAGATTCGAGATATTAACGAGTTTGCTGATCTTAATCGTCTTTGCCGCGTTCTTCACGGTAACGCGGAACGAGTCGGTCTGATTGCCGAGTGTAACAGTCACCTTCGTTGTGCCTGCGCCGACAGCCTTGAACGTTGCGGTCTCGGTCGTCAGCTTGCCCGTGTCCGGGTCGACCCATTTGATGTACGTATCGCCGAAATCCAGAACGTCCTTGTCTTCAATGGACCATACGGCGGACTTTGCGCTCTCCTTATATTTCGTCGGATAGACAACTGCCTTTGCTGTCAGCTCGTCTCCGCCGACCGTCAGCTCCTGATTGTCCATTGTCTTGCCGTTTGTATCATGAATCGCAATGCTGGTGATGTCCTTGAGGACGCGCACCTCGAACGTTGCGGTCTTGCCGCCGAGGGTCGCCGTGATTTTCGTCGTGCCAGCACCGCCGACTTTCAGATCAACCTTACCGTTCTTCGGAACGCTGACAAACGAGGCAACGTCAGGGTTGCTGGAGTCCCAATCAATGTCAGAAACATCGCCGAGCACAGAATCTGCTGTTGCTGTAATCGAGATTGTCTTGCCAATTGTAGAATCGATATACGAGTCTTTATCATCGTTGCTTTGTGCAAGAACTTGAGTCCCTGTTTTGAGTGTCAGCACCGCGGCACTGCCTGTCAGTACGTCAAATTCCTTTGTGACAGACTTATGTAATGTGTCTCCATCCAGTTCGATGTTCAGTTTGGTAATAATGCCGCCTTTTGTTGCTTTAAGAGTGAAGTATGTACCGTAGGCATCCTTGCCCCACGCATCGCGACCGTCTGAATCCTCCTCCTCTTTATTGAGAACTTCCACGTTTTTATTATCCGACCATGCGCGAACATTGTCTGGATTTGCAGTTAAGGGGCTCATCGTGTAGTAAACTCTCTGCTCTACGTCAACTGGAAGGCTTAGAGAGTTAATCGTCGAGCCAGTCGAGGTTCGCAGTGTGATACCAGTCGCTACCGCATAAATTTGCATATAAACGGTTTCCGGTTTGTAAGAGCAGGAAGCATCTTTACAGCTAATTTCAACTTTCAACAGACCGAACGTTCCGTTTTTTGCTGTTGCAGCCGTAGCTTTAAACACACCGGTAGAGTTATCAAACGAAACATACTTGCTGGACTTCAATTCCGTTTCCCTGCCATTGAAAATCTCAGTATATTTAAGTACGGTTGTATGCTTTGAATTATTACAGCCGTATGCCTTGCTGACATAATCGCTGGTATAATCGCCCACATACATGATGATTGGGCCATCCTCCGTTCCTTTGGGCTCCGCAGCCGAAACGGCGGGGACCATTGCGAGCACCATCGTCATCACGAGGAGCGCGCACAAGAGTCTGCTCAATTTCTTCTTCATAAAGAACACCTCTCAATTTCCTTCCATTTTCCCGCTTCTGCGGGGATTGTTCTTTCTTAGTTTACCATAAAAATTAAAATTTGCAACTATTTCGTGCAAAATTAAGAGAAATTAAGAATCTCAACTCCTTGCCTACTAGGGCTTGTGGTCATTTTGCCGGTTCGGCACAATTTGTATCTTTTCGTTCCTTTTCTGTAACACTTTTGTTTTAATTTGCATCCCATATTTTTCTATAAATAGAAAAAACCAGGCAGGATTTCCTCCTGCCCGGTAAAAATAATTTGTGAATTTTTTGTGAACAGTCCCAAATTCGAGACCCATTTACCAGTTCTGCGCCGTCTCGGAAAGCTCGAGACCGGGATTGCGCTTGATGGTGTAGTCGATCGACCAGTTCGACGCGAACACCAGCAGGCTTCTTCCCTTGTAGTCTTCCAGCAGCTCCACGTCCGAAGACAGGTTGAGATCCTTGAGGTCTGCCACCGGCGCCTTGTCGATAAACCGCAGGTACTCATACGGTAGCCCCTCCATCCGAAGGTCCACGCCGTACTCGCCCTTCATGCGGTACTGAAACACGTCAAATTGCAGCGTACCGACGACGCCGACAATGACTTCCTCCATACCGGAGTTCGGCAGCTTGAAGATCTGAATCGCGCCCTCCTGTGCAATCTGCTCGGTGCCCTTGATGAACTGCTTGCGCTTCATCGAGTCTTTGGGGCTGACGCGCGAGAAATGCTCGGGTGCGAAGGTCGGAATGCCGCCGAACTTAAATTTTTTGCCCGGCGTGCAGATGGTGTCGCCGATGGAGAAAATGCCGGGGTCGAAGACGCCGATGATATCGCCTGCGTATGCCTCGTCGACGATTTCTCGCTCGGATGCCATAAGCTGCTGCGGCTGGG
>ENA-OURS01003362-OURS01003362.1-human-gut-metagenome-genome-assembly--contig:-NODE-3362-length-10128-cov-6.693438_pt1 | contig 10128 bp, 7 predicted proteins | sample MGYA00242109_ERZ509010 | MGnify/ENA primary metagenome ERZ509010 (study PRJEB26280, sample SAMEA2338774) | human gut metagenome | biome: human gut; feature: human-associated habitat; material: faeces... | reverse complement strand
CCGGCGTACCGGCGGACACCACCTGTCCGCCCAGCTCCCCGGCGCCGGGGCCGATGTCGATGAGCCAATCGGCGGCCCGCATAGTGTCCTCGTCGTGCTCCACCACGATCAGGGTGTTGCCCAGATCCCGCAGGCGGCACAGCGTGGCCAGCAGCTTGTCGTTATCCCGCTGGTGCAGGCCGATGGACGGCTCATCCAGAATATACAGCACACCCATCAGGCTGCTGCCGATCTGGGTGGCAAGGCGGATACGCTGGCTCTCGCCGCCGGACAGGGTACCGGATGCGCGGGACAGAGTGAGATAGCTCAGTCCCACGGACTGCAAAAAGCCCAGCCGCGCCCGAATTTCCTTTAATATCTGGGCGGCGATGAGCTGCTGGTTGCCTGTCAGCTCCAGACTGTTGAAGAACGGCAGCGCCTCGTCCACCGGCAGCTCCGTGGCGTCGAAGATGGACAGGCCGCCCACCGTTACCGCCAGCGCCTCCGGCCGCAGACGGCGGCCCTTGCAGGCGGGGCAGGGACACTGGGACAGATACTCCTCGATCTCCTTTTTGCTGGCGTCGCTCTGTGTCTCGCTATACCGCCGCTCCAGATTGTGGCAGATACCCTCAAACGCCTGATGCAGCACGCCCTTGCCCCGGGGCTGGTCGTAGTGCAGCTCCAGCTTTTCCCCGCCGGTGCCGTAGAGGATGACCTGCTTCACCGCGTCGCTCAACTCACCGTAGGGCTGCCGCAGGGAGAATTGATATTTCTTGCTCAGCGCCTCGAAATACATCCGGCTGACGCCGTCGGAGCGGATAGACGCCCAGCCGGGAGCCGTGATGGCCCCATCCAGAATGGACCTGCTCTCGTCCGGCACGATGAGGGACGGGTCGGCCTTCAGCTGCACCCCCAGGCCCGTACAGGTGGGACAGGCGCCGAAGGGACTGTTGAAGGAGAACAATCGAGGCGTCAGCTCCTCGATGGAGATGCCGCAGTCCTCGCAGGCGTAGTTCTGGGAAAACGTGATGTCCTGCTGCTCCTTCAGCAGATTCACCGTCACCAGTCCGCCGGACAGGCCGGAGGCCGTCTCCACGGAGTCCGTCAGGCGCTGGGCGATGTCGGGCCGGACGATGAGCCGGTCCACCACGATGTCGATGCGGTGCTTCAGGTTCTTCTCCAGCGGGATATCCTCCGACAGCTCGTACAGGCTTCCGTCCACCCGTGCCCGGACGTAGCCGCTGCGGCGGGCGTCCTCCAGCACCTTGGCATGCTCGCCCTTGCGGCCCCGCACCACCGGCGCCATCACCTGAATACGGGTACCCTCCGGCAGGGCCATGATCTGGTCGATGATCTGATCCACCGTCTGCTGGCGGATCTCCCTGCCGCACTTGGGGCAGTGGGGCACGCCTACCCGCGCCCACAAAAGCCGCAGATAGTCATAGATCTCCGTCACCGTACCCACGGTGGAGCGGGGATTCTTGCTGGTGGTCTTCTGATCGATGGAGATGGCCGGAGAGAGGCCGTCGATATAGTCCACATCCGGCTTATCCATCTGCCCCAGAAACATACGGGCGTAGGAGCTGAGGCTCTCCACATACCGGCGCTGTCCCTCGGCGTAGATGGTGTCGAAGGCCAGCGAGCTTTTACCGCTGCCGCTGAGCCCCGTCAGCACCACCAGCTTGTCCCGGGGGATGGTGACGTCAATATTCTTCAGGTTGTTCTCCCGTGCGCCCTTGATGAAAATTTCCTTTTGCATGGTCTTCCTCTTTATACGATGATATCTGCTGTTTTTGCCCGCAGCAGGGCGATGAGGTCGCCGGGCCGGCACTCCACCTGCGCGCCGATCCGGCCCGCGCTGACGCAGACGGTGTCGTACAGCACCGCCGTCTCGTGGAACACCGTGGGGAACTGCTTCTTCATCCCCACGGGGCTGCATCCGCCGTGGACGTAGCCCGTCAGGCCCAGCAGCTCCTTCTGGGGCAGCATGGCCACGGACTTCTCCCCCACGGCCTTGGCCGCCTTCTTCAAATCGAGGTTCTCCGCCACAGGGATGTCGAACACATAGTACCCGCCGGAGGCCCCCCTGGTCACCAGCGTCTTGAACACCTGCTCCGCCGGCTGTCCCAGCGTCTGCGCCACGGACACGCCGTCAATCGGCCCCTCCGGGTCGTAGGCGTGAGCGGTGTAGGCGATCTTCTTCTGCTCCAGCGTGCGCATCACGTTGGTCTTTTCCTCTTTATGCTTTGCCATGAAAGGCACCTCCTCAGAATACGTACTGTGCCAGCACGCTCAAAATCAGGATGTGGACGGGGTAGAAGGCGTAAAATCCGTACTGTACCGCCCGGTTGGAGAGGCCCCGCTCCCCGTTGTACAGGAAGATGGGCAGCAGCGCCGGCATGGCCAGCAGCTCCGTGCGCCACGGCGTACAGAACCAGCAGAAAAGGAACATGCCCACCAGCTGGATGGCCCACTTCCCCCTGACCTCCCGGGTCAGGTAAAACAGCAGCACCAGCAGCACGCCCCATCCACCGTAGTCCGTATTGCCCCACTGGCCCAGAATGAACCCCACGGCGATGGCCGCATCCGCCGGCAGCCGCTGCCACATCTCCGGCTTCGTTTTGGCCCAGTCCATGGCCCAGCACACCAGCGCGCCCAGCAGCAGCGTCCACAGCACGTTCTGGTACTGCAAGGAGAACCACTGTCCGGTACACATCAGGTTGAACGGCAGCTCCGACAGCAGGGCGAACAGCAGCAGCCGCACCGCGTACCGCTTCTTGTCCCGGGTGTGGGCGCAGCCCTCCGCGATGAGGAAGCAGAAGATGGGGAAGGCCAGCCGCCCCACGCACCGCATCCAATGGGCAAAGGGAAACAGCGTAAAGCCCATGTGGTCGATGAGCATGGATACCGCGGCCAGCAGCTTCAGGTGCAGGCTATTCAGCGGCAGCTTCTTTTCGTTCATGTCGTCCCTCCCGCGCCAGCAGCGCCACACAGCCGATGACACAGCCCACGCCCAGCACCGTCCAGACGGTCAGGGCCTCATGGAACACGGTGATGCCCACCAGCGTCTCCACCACCGGCTCGATGTTGGTGATGATGGAGGCGCGTCCGCTCTCCACGCCCTCCAGTCCCTTGGTGTAGAAGATGTAGGGCAGCACCGTGGCCACAATGACCACGCCGATGCCGCCGATGATGCCCTTGGGCTGCTGGAACACCGGCAGCAGCGCCGGGATGTCCGCAAAGAACACGGAGCCCAGCCCCGCCACCAGAAACGTCCAGTAGATCATGGTGTAGCTTTCATAGCGGGCAAGGCCGTAGTGGCTGAACACGGTGTAGCTGGCGTAGCACATGCCGGATACCACGCCAAGGCCGATACCGGCCCACGAGGCGGTCATATCCCCGCCCAGCACACCGCTGACCATGATGCAGCCCAGCAGCGACACGCACAGCGCCGCTACCTTCCCCATGGTCAGCGGCGTTTTCCACAGCACGGCGCTGGCCAGCACCACGAAGGACGGTGCCAGGTACAGCAGCACCGCCGCCACCGACAGCGAGCACATGGTCTGGCACTGGAAATACACCACGCTCAGAAGCAGGATGCTGATAAGCCCCGACCCCAGAAAGATGGGCAGGTGCTTCAGCCTGATGCGAAACACCTGCCGGTGGAACAGGCCAAACACCACCGTCAGCACCAGCAGCGTCCCGAAGTTCCGGACGAACACCCGGTTGCCCAGCGTCATGCCCGCCTCCGTCAGCAGCCGGTTGGAAAATCCGATAAAGCCCCAGCACACGGCGCTGAGGATCACATAGATATACGAGATCGTCTTGTTCATAGCGGTTCTTTATTTCTGCCCCCGCAGCTGGATGATCTGATCCCGCAGCAGCGCGGCGTACTCGAACTCCAGCATACGGCTGGCCTCCTTCATCTCTTTTTCCAGACGGGCGATGGTCTCCGCCCGCTCCCGGTCGCTGAGCTTCTTCTTGCTGATCCGGGACGCCTCCTCGGCGCTGTGGCTGATCTCCACCATCTCCCGCACGCTCTTGCGGATGGTGCGGGGCACAATGCCATGGGCGCGATTGAAGGTATCCTGTAATTTCCGGCGGCGCTCCGTTTCGTCCATGGCCGAGCGCATGGACGGCGTGACGGTGTCCGCGTAGAGAATCACCAGACCCTCCGCATTGCGGGCGGCGCGGCCAATGGTCTGAATGAGGCTGGTCTCACTGCGGAGGAAGCCCTCCTTGTCCGCGTCCAGAATGGCCACCAGCGACACCTCCGGCAGGTCAAGGCCCTCCCGCAGCAGATTGATGCCCACCAGCACATCGAACTCGCCCAGCCGCAGATCCCGGATGATCTCCATCCGCTCCAGCGCCGACACATCGGCGTGCATATACCGCACCTTGATGCCAAGCCCCCGGAAGTGGGCGGTAAGATCCTCCGCCATCCGTTTGGTCAGCGTCGTCACCAGCACCCGCTCGTTCCGCTGCTCCCGGGCGTGGATCTCCGCCACCAGATCGTCGATCTGGCCGGTGATGGGCCGCACCTCCACCCGCGGATCCAACAGACCCGTGGGGCGGATGACCTGCTCCACCACCTGATCGGCGTGGGCCTTTTCAAAGTCCCCCGGCGTGGCGGAGACGTATACCGCCTGATGGAACCGCTCCTCGAACTCCTCGAACTTCAGCGGCCGGTTGTCGAAGGCGCAGGGCAGGCGGAAGCCGTACTCCACCAGACTCTGCTTGCGGGCATGGTCGCCGTTATACATGGCGCGCACCTGCGGCAGCGTCACATGGCTCTCGTCCACGAACAGCACGAAATCATCGGGGAAGAAGTCCAGCAGCGTCATAGGCGGCGACCCCGCCGGCCGCTGGGAAATGATCCGCGAATAGTTCTCGATGCCGGAGCAGTACCCCAGCTCCCGCATCATCTCCACGTCGTAGCGGGTGCGCTGGTCAATGCGCTGGGCCTCGATGAGCTTGCCCTGCTCCTCAAACAGCGCCTTCTGCTGGGCCAGCTCCCGCTCGATCTCCTCCGCCGCCCGCTCCAGCTTGTCCTTGGGGGTGACGTAGTGGCTGGCGGGGTACACCGCCACATGCTGCAGGGACTTCAGCGCCGTGCCGGTGACGGGGTGGAACTCGGTGATGCGCTCGATCTCGTCGCCAAAGAACTCCACCCGGATGGCCCGGTCTTTGTAGTACGCGGGGTACAGCTCCACCGTGTCGCCCCGCACCCGGAACATATTCCGCTGGAACGCCACATCGTTGCGCTCGTACCGGTCCTCCACCAGACGCCGCAGCAGCTCGTCCCGGTCCATGGTCATACCCACCCGCAGGGAGATCATCATCCGCGCAAAGTCGTCCGGCTCGCCCAGCCCGTAGATGCAGCTCACCGACGACACCACGATCACGTCCCGCCGCTCCAGCAGCGCGCAGGTGGCACTGAGCCGCAGCCGATCGATCTCCTCGTTGGTGGAGGCGTCCTTCTCAATGTAGGTATCCGTGTGGGGGATATACGCCTCCGGCTGATAGTAGTCATAGTAGGATACGAAATACTCCACGGCGTTGTGGGGGAAAAACTCCCGGAACTCCTCGCACAGCTGGGCCGCCAGCGTCTTGTTGTGGGCCAGCACCAGCGTGGGACGGTTGACCTTTTCGATGACCTTGGCCATGGTGTAGGTCTTGCCGGAGCCGGTGACGCCCTTGAGCACCTGCTCCCGCAGGCCGTTTTCCAGCCCCTGCGCCAGCTTTTCGATGGCCTGGGGCTGGTCGCCGGCGGGGCTGTACTCCGAAATAACTTTGAAATCAGGCATAGCACCCTCCCTTTATCTCCGCAAAAATCCGCTCTCCGCCATGGAGACGTAGTCGTCGTCCGCCACGATGATGTGGTCGGCCAGCCGGATGCCCAGCGGGGCCAGAGCCTCCTGTATCCGATGGGTCACCAGCACGTCGGCGTCGGAGGGCAGTGCCACGCCGCTGGGATGGTTGTGCGCCAGAATGATGGTGCTGGCTCCTGCGTACAGGGCATTCTCCACTACCTGCCGCACATGGACGGCGGAGGCGGACACCGTCCCCTTGGCAATGCACCGGCAGGTCAGCAGCTTGCCCTTTCCGTCCAGACACACCTGATACAAAAGCTCCCGCTTCTGCCCCGCCAGCAGTTCCATGAAATAGGCGCCGGTGCGGTCCGGCGAATTGAGGATCTTCTCCGGCAGACTGGTGATCCGCGCCCGCTGGCTGATATCCGCCATCAAGCGCAGCAGCAGGGCGGCGCCGGCACCCACGCCCTCCACCTGCTCCAGCTCCTCCGGCGATGCCTGCAAAACGCCCTGTAACGAGCGGAAGCGCTTGAGTAACCGGTGGGCCGTCTCGTTGGTGTCCTGCCGTGGGATGGCGTAAAACAGCGCCAGCTCCAGTAACTCATGATCCGCCAGCGCGTCTGCGCCCACCTGACGGTAGCGCTCCTTCGCCCGCTGCCGGTGTCCGTCGTGCAGCCCCATGTACGTCCCCCCTCGCCGTGCTTTCCGAATAATATAGTATACCATGCCGCGCCCCATCCTACAAGCTGTATTTCGCCCTTTCCGAAGCAGAAAAACCGGAAAAACCGTGCCGGATCGGCAAGGAGGGCAGGCCTTGCGCGGACGGCGTAAATGTGGTACAATATCTGACCGAATATGCAATATTGAGCGAGGAGAAATATGACGACAAAAGATTTCCAGACCCGCGGCCTGCTGCGGATATTCCTGTCCTATTTTAAGCCCCACCGGCGGCTGTTCGCGCTGGATATGACCTGCGCGTTCCTTATCGCCGTGGTGGATCTGGCGTTTCCGCTGGTGTCCCGCACCGCGCTGTACACATGGCTGCCGGAAAAGCAGTTCCGGGTGTTCTTCATCGTGATGGCGGCGGTGGTGGCGGCGTATGTGGTGCGCTCCGGCCTGTACTTCGTGGTGGCCTACTGGGGCCACACCTTCGGCATCCGGGTGGAGGCCGACATCCGCCGCGACCTGTACCACCACATGCAGGAGCTGGGCTTTGACTTCTATGACAAGAACCGTACCGGACAGCTGATGAGCCGCCTGACCAGCGACCTGTTCGAGGTGACCGAGCTGGCCCACCACGGACCGGAGGATCTGTTCATCTCCCTTGTGACCATCGTGGGCGCGCTGGTGGTGATGTTCTGCATCCGGTGGGAGCTGGCGCTGGTGCTGCTGGTGATGCTGCCGGTGCTGCTGCTGGCGGCTCTGCGCCTCCAACGAGGTTTTCAGCCGCGCTGCCATCTCGTCGACCGCGTCGCAGGCAGGCTTGAATTCGTCCGGAACGACATAGCCGATCGGCGCGTCGAGGTTTCCTTCCTGAATCCGCTTCACGCCGGACACCAGAATATCCAGCGGCTTCTGGATGTGCCGGAACAGGTGCTTTGTCAGATAGAGATTCGTAAAGCCGCTTGCCGCCAGCAGCGCCAGAATGACCGTGCCGCCATAAATTGCGGCAATTGTTTTCGCGCCGTCAAACGCCGCTTCCAGCCGTTCGCCCGTTTCATGCAGCGCTGCCATCGATAGCCCCAGCCGCGGAAGATACACCCGCTTCAAAAGCAGTACCGCGAGTCCGCCGCCCAGAAGCAGCAGCGCTGCCGCAATTGCCATGGGAATCAGAATCATGATAAGATTCGAGCGCGCCAGGCGCTTTCGGATTGTCATGCCATCACATCCTTTGGGAGTCTGGAATCAGGATACCACAGGTCTGCCCGGATGTTAAAACTGTTTTTAAAACCGGGCGTTCTGTGTGAAATTCCGGTTGCAAAAATGCATGAAACCGCTATAATATCAGTTGCAATTTGTTGGTTTGGCACATATCGTGCAGAAAGGAATCCCATGCCGGTCAATTATCATACGCACACCTTCCGCTGCGGACACGCAGAAAACGTGCCGGACGAAGCATATCTTCAGCGCGCCATCGAACAGGGCTTTACGGTCCTCGGCTTTTCGGACCACACGCCCTGGCAGGGGCTCAGCCCGGCGGTCTGCCGGGGCGTCCGCATGCTCCCGGAAGAGCTTCCGGGGTATTTTGCGTCCATCCATGCCTTACAGGAGAAATACCGCGGCGTGATTGAAATTCCGCTCGGGCTGGAATGCGAGTACTTCCCCGGGCATATGGACTATTTGCGTGAAATCCGCCCGCAGGTCGACTACCTCATTCTCGGGAACCATTTTCAGTGGGCAGACCCCGAGCATCCGCGCGCGTATACTGCCGCGCCGATGCTGCTGGAAGAATACCTGACGACCACCCTCGCCGGGATGCGCACGGGGCTCTATGCGTATCTGGCGCACCCGGATCTGATTTACACCTCGCAGCCGGTATTTGACGAAACGTGCCGCGAGGCGGCATACACGCTCTGCGAGGAGGCAAAGAAGCTCGACCTGCCGCTCGAGTACAATCTCTACGGTGTGGATAAACGCGCGCGCGGCGAGTTTTCCGGGCTCGGCTATCCCTGCGCGGCATTCTGGGAGATTGCAGCGAAAACCGGCGTGCGCGCCATCATCGGCTTCGACGCACACAAACTCCAGCACCTGTGCGAGCGGGCGCGCTATGAAGCGGCGAAGCAATATCTGGAGGGTCTGGGGCTTCCGCTTGTGCAGCGGCTGTTTTAATTTGGTTTCCAACCGCTTTTCCGCGCGCACTTGCAATTCCGGCGCGCAATTGGTATGATAGTACCATGGAGAAAAGAGTGTCTTATTTTGTCAGCCGCAAGAGTCTTCTTGTCTGGCTGAGCGCATTGGTCATGACGGCTTCGGCAGTACTCCGCATCGCATATTCCTGCGGGAAAGGCGCAGATGCAGCGACGGTGTGGTTCCAGATTGTGCTGCCGGTCGCGGCTTGTCTGATCTTTGTGCTGATGATCTTGCTGGGCGGGCAGGAGCGGTTCTACCACACCGCCATTCCGGCGTTCCTGCTTGCGATTTATTACAGCGTGCGCGTATCCGCAGTGCTAACCAGTCTGAGCCTGCGCTTTGTGTTCTGGGTGGCGTATCTGGCGATTGCGGGCTTTTACGCGATGACCGTTTCCGGGCGCGTGCGCAACAACTGGGCGCTGGTGCTGCTGCTTGCCGTGGGGATCGGCGTGCTTGCCTACACGCACAGAAGCGCGTTTTCCGGCGCCAACTGGTCGGCGCGCGTGGGCTTTTTGCCGGAGCTTCTGTTTCTGACGGGCGGGCTTTTCGCGGTGCTGGCAATGCAGCCGTATGCGGACGGCAAATACCACCCCACGTGGGGCGACCGCGTTGACGGGCGCAAGCGTCGCTCGCTGGATCCCGTGCAGGTGGTTGCAAACTACATCATGCCGACGAGAGTCGGCGCTTCCAACTTCGTGCGCGACTCGGTGGAAATCACCGCCATGGAGCGCTACATCCGCGAGAAGCGGCGCGCGGGGCTGACCAGCTTCGGCATCACGCATGTGTTTCTGGCGGCGTATGTGCGCACGGTGGCAAAATATCCGGCGCTCAACCGCTTTTTGTCCGGGCAGCAGGTCTACAGCCGCGGAGACGATATTCAGTTCTGCATGATGGTCAAAGAGGAGATGTCGACCGACGCCGCCGAGAGCGCGATGAAGCTGCACCTGACGCAGACCGACTCGGTGGAGGAAATCTACCGGAAGATGAACGAACAGGTCACACGCATCAAGGAAGCGTCCGACGCAAGCGATTTTGACAAGACGGCGAAGCTTCTGTCGCTGATTCCTGGCGTGGTCTTTAAGTTCGTGGTCTGGGTGCTCAAGGTGATGGACTACTTCGGGCTGCTGCCGAAATTCCTGCTGGAAGTCAGCCCGTTCCACGGCTCGATCTTCTTTACCTCGATGGGCTCGCTCGGCATTCCGCCGATTGTGCATCATCTGTATGACTTCGGCAACCTGCCGGTGTTCTGCGCGTTCGGCTGCAAATACCGGAAGAACGAAATTGATCTGGACGGCAATCTGGTCCAGCGCAAGTACGTGGATTTTACGGTCAACACCGACGAACGCATCTGCGACGGGTTCTATTTCGCGACCGCGCTCAAGCACATGAAAAAGTACTTACAGCACCCCGAGCGGCTCGACGAACCGCTGGACGAGGTCGTCAAGGACGTCGACTGACGCACACACATACAACGAAAGGCTCCCCG
>ENA-OURS01003357-OURS01003357.1-human-gut-metagenome-genome-assembly--contig:-NODE-3357-length-10146-cov-2.937469_pt1 | contig 10146 bp, 10 predicted proteins | sample MGYA00242109_ERZ509010 | MGnify/ENA primary metagenome ERZ509010 (study PRJEB26280, sample SAMEA2338774) | human gut metagenome | biome: human gut; feature: human-associated habitat; material: faeces... | reverse complement strand
ATACAGGCAGCATACAAGACAACAAGCCAACCAAGCCAGCCGTGCATTGCGGCCCATAAGCCAATGGCACCAACACCGGCAGCCTTTTCAACAGAATCTGTTTGCATATCTCAATAAGTTCTCCTTTTGTTCATTTACTATTCAAAGAGAGTAAATACCGCAAAATGTAAACGCGATTTACATTTTACAGTATTTGCTCTCTTTACTTTTTGAGCGGCCGCTCAAAAAGATGAAAAAAGGAGAATTAAAAATGGCATACGAATTCAACCATTACTACGAGATTCAGAACGTAGCTACGGGTAAATACGTGAACGTCCTGGGCAATCACGAGGATGGTACCGTAAAAAACGGTGAAACGGTTAACCTTTTCAACCGCACGAACAACCCTGATCAGCGTTGGGCATTGGAAAATTTCGGAGGCAATGGCAATGTCCGAATTGTTTTGCAACGGGGCGAAGGCTGGTACGCGTTGAACTATAATACGCGAAACACCAATTGCATCGTTTGGCACCTGAATACCGCAGATGATACTGATACGGTTATTACTACCGTTGAGGTAGAAAATCGCCCCAATACTTATTACCTTATGCTGCGGGATCGCAGCATTTACCTGACGGCTGTTGGCACTGCCCTAAAATGGAGTGCCTATACGGGCGAAGAAGAACAGATGTTCACCATTTTGGAACCTGGCACTGGCAGCGATGGCAGTGATAGCGGAGAAGTCTCTAATGTTCCTGATTCGAAGCTGGTAACCAAATTTATTCCGGCTTACGAAGGAAATTACACGAAAGACCGCAAGGCACAAGGTGGAACTATTTCTGAAATCACGATTCACCATTGCGCAAGCATTTTGACCATTGACGCTCTGGGCGCACTTTGGCAGCGCGAAGGTCGAAAAGGATCTTCCCACTACGGCGTTTCGGAAACGAATATCGGACAGTATGTCCATGAAAGTGATGTGGCATGGACGAACGGCAACTGGGAGGCAAACTGCCGCGCAGTAACAATTGAGACATCTAATAGTGGTGGCGCACCGGAGTGGCCTGTTTCAGATACGACGTTCCAAACGCTGGTTACACTGGTGGCGGATATCGCCCGCCGTAATGGCCTTGGAAAATTGGTTAAGGGTAAAAATCTGACTTGGCACAGTATGTACGCTGCGACGGCATGCCCCGGTCCTTATCTTTCCGGAAAGCTGCAGGAACTGGTAGATAAAGCGAACACGATAAATGGTTTCTGATTTTTTTGATTTTAGGGTTTACAAAATTGGTGCAGTAATCTCTTTACTTAGTGAACGTTCACAAAAGCACCTGACGAGGTGCAAGGACAAAATTCAATGAAGGAGTGAAAAAATAATGGCTTACACTTTTGAGCAATCTTACTATTTTCGTCCGTATCGCGGCAACAGCAGTTTTTGGCTGAACCGCTATGGCAATGGCAGCATCGCATCTCACCAGAAGGCTACGCTGTATACGGCAGCAGGTTCTGCTGATCAGCGCCTTAAAGTTCACAAGGTTAGCGGTGGTTGCCAGCTGCTTTCTGACCTCAACAATGCGTATGGTCTGAACATTTACGGAACCAAAGCAGGGAGTGTTTGTGACTTCTATCCGGTCTCTGGCAACTTTAACGATGCTTTGATTGACCTTTTGACCGTTGACGCAGCTAATAATCTGTACCGCATCAAGATGATCAACCACAACCTGTACCTGACTCCGGCATCCAATTCGAGCGGTGCTGCTCTGACATGGGAAAATGCGTCCAATGCAGACAATCAGATTTGGCAGCTTTGCGCGTCCCAGTCCAGCGGTGGCGGCAGTACGGGTGGCAGTACCACCATTACGATGCCCGTAAATGCAAACCAGAATTATTCCGGAAATAGTTCTTGGATTATCAATTATGGCTGTGCGGTTTGCTGTGGTGTGGACTTGGCATCGTGGAAGAAAAATAAGAGTTACACCATTTCTGATTTTGCGAACTACTATGATGAGGCCAATGGCTACTACTGGACTGGTCCGGATAACTTCTCTTGCAGCGATGCCATTTCTCTGGCAAGCCTGAATGAGGCACAAACGATTGAGAAGATTCGCTCCTATGTCAAGAATCATATTCCGGTTGCCTGTCATGCAGTTGGCTCTGGTAGTCGTCAGCACTGGTTCGTTGCATATGAACTGACTGGTGAAAGTGGCGGCACTTGGGCAACTGCAGGCATTAAGGTCCTTGATCCGTACAATAGCAATTCTGGTTCTACGGAGGGCCGTCGGGTCACTATTCTTGAAGCTATGCAGACTAGCCATGTGACGCTGGGCGTAGATCGTATCCGTATTCCTAACTAAAGCCTAAATACAAATAGGTAGAAAACTCCCCGCTTGTAGGTGGAACACCTAACAAGCGGGGAGTTTTTGCGTAGAAATATTTAGAGAAGCGTCATTAAATCGGCGCTTTGAACGATATTTAGTGTATAAAAGAATAGTAGGGCATATTATATGCACATTTTCTATCTCTTGCAAGTGCCATCTTGACACCAAGGCATAGTACTTAATTTGTATTGATAACCATCATCGGTGTAGAGTGTCTCGCCATCGGCTCCGGTAAAAAGCTTGTTCATTGTCTCGTCAGGCAAAAAATGAGAATCTTCATCATCAAAGTGATTAAAGTTTACACAGAACCATCGGAAATCGGTAGACAAGGTATCGTTATACGACAAGAAGCATTGGATATAAAGATTGCGCCCATCGCTAAAGCAAATATCTCCAAATTGATCTGTGCCAGGGGTACCCACCCAAGGAATTCCATCTTTTGTTAAAGTGTAATGACCACTATCTCCATCTTCCTCAACATAACTTTTATAATCTAATTTTGCATAAGGAACGTCATAAATAGAATCATAGCGTGTAAGAGTATAAGTGTCGGGGGAAACCTGCGTGTCGGAAGGAGATTCGTTTGAGTCAGACGAAGATGTAGACGATGAAATTACATCAGGAGTTGCACTCGGAGAATCCGCTGTAGAGTCGCTGATAGAAATGTCCGAACGGTTGGAAATTTCTGGAGTTGATGGAACTTCAGAAGAATTACCCTCACTGGAAGAACTGCTCGTAGTTGCAGAAGATGATTCCTGATGATTGCCGTCAGTGAAAGTTTGAATGGAGCATGAACAAAGAGAAAGAACAAATAATGTACCAGCTAACAAATAAATCTTTTTTTTCATAGCAAGCCTCCATATAGTCGTATGAGTTGAAAAAAATTAATAGAAGATACCAAGGTGCTCTTTCAAAACTATTTATGAAAAAGCGGAAAGAAACTTTAAAGAGAATTGTTGACAGCTATGACGTGACGCCAAAATAGCGTCTCAATTTTATGATTGCTGTCTTTTTACATTTGTTTATGGCCTGTCGAGACTTATTGTCTCTTGTGGCGATTTCTTGGATGCTATATTGACGGAAGTAATGGTCATAAATGACATGATACTCTTCGGTACTTAGCGCACGTTTAAGATCAAGCAGCAAGAGGTTATTGTATGTATCGGATTCGCTGAATGCAGTGTCAAACTGCAAAGGATCATAGTCAGTTTGGCTTTCAATCGAAACAGTGGGAAGCTGATGGCGCTTCGCTTTAGAAAGTGCGATATAATGATGATATATTGCCTTGTTGATATAGCTAATAATAGCACCATCTGTGCTCATGGTCAACTTGTCGAGTTGTAAATTCTTGGAAAACGCAAGTAAGAAAACATTGAAAATCCGGCAACGCATCCTCTGATTGCATGAAGAATGCATATTTCTTGAGCAGAGGAGAAAATTTCTCCAAAAGAGCGAGTGCCTGCTCTTTGTCGCCGTCTTGGATAGCTTGAATACAAGAATAAAGAGATGATTCCATTTTCTTCTTCCCCTCCTGAAAGGGGAAAGAGAAAAATCATCTGTAAATGTAAACCAGCTTCAAAAATATTTTTTATTAAGTGTCGAACGATTTGAGTAAGATGGCGCGTGCTCGGTGTATGCGGGTTTTAACGTTTGATTCACTTGAATTTGTAATTTTCGCAATTTCACGAATAGAGTACCCTTTTACTCTCAGAACCAATGTTCGGCGGTAAATTAAAGGCATATCAGAAAGAATGCTGACCGCTTTGTCTAACTGTAGATTTGTTAATGCGATTTCCTCCGGCTCTTTAAAATTGTCGAAGATGGCGGAGTAATTTTCATAATCAGACAGAGCACCTCGGCGGCGCTCCCATTTTCGAAGGAAGTCAATTGTTCGCTCACGAGTTAGAATGTATAAATACGATTGGAGAGATTTTTCGTTGTCAATCTGTCATTCGCGGCCTTTCACCCCGAGAGTGCATACCCCTGCCTCGTTACGGTTTTCAAATCATTTTGCCCCAAGTCCAGCTTCTTCCGTAATTTCGCGATATGTACATCGACCGTCCGTGTCTGAATCGGAGTTGTGATATGCCAAGCGGATGACAGCAGAAGATTCCGGGAGCAGACACGCCCGGAATGGTCGAGCAATGTGACAAACAGCTGATACTCCATGGCAGTCAGGTGAATCGACTGGCCCTCTTTTTTAACGGTACAGTTAGATTCATCTATGGAAAGATTTTTATAGTACCTCATCCGGAACCCCTATCATATCATAGTCATCCATAAGAGCCTGTCCGATCGCCCATGCGAGAAAGAATGCTGTGCATACCAGAAAAATCGGAATCCACATTGCGTTGTAGCTTCCTCCGTTGGCGTTATAGCCTTTGTTTTGCCAGAGCGCTGCAGCATGGAATAGAGGATAGAATCCCAGCCACTCGATACCATTTTTCATTCCGGAAAGGCTCAGCAGCGCGGGCAGGCAATAGGCAACTGCACTGATAAAGAGCGCAGTCAGCAAATTCCCCAATTTCTGTCCAAGCCATAAGGTGATCCGGCTCATGCAGAGGCAGGCCGCGAAACGACAGATTAACCAGAAAATCAGCAAATCCGACAGGGTTATAAACTTGGGTACAGCCTGCAAATCGGAGATACTCATCGCAGGTCCCAGCAAAGAGGGAAGGTCATAGTCACGCAGCACCTGCCACAGGTGAGGCAGAACGGTTCCGAACGATATAACCGCTGCCACAGCGGTACTTTGCCGCAGCTTTGCCTTTACAGTGTGTTTGCGGCCCAGTGATGTGGTTGCCAGAATCTCATCCATGCCGCCTTTGCGTTCCATTGCAAATAAGCCGCTGAAGCACAGCGCACACAGTAGCCCCGCCAGAAGTGTATCCTGTACATCGCCGGTGCCGGTAAATCCGAACAGCTTTTTATATCCGGTTTCATAGACAAGCCATGCACCGGGATTCTCTTTCAGATAGTAATTGATGTTGGACTGCACTACACGCTGATAGACAGAATATTTCTGCTGCAGTGAACTGTAGGCCAGCAACGCATCACTGCTCAATTCGCCGCTGTTGACACGCTTCTGTGTTTCCAGCATGGGAATAAACTCGTTACGCTGATTTCGTATCCAGTCGCGGCTTTCTTCGCTCCACGGGCCGGAAATATGCTTCATATAATAGGCATAGTAAATTTCGTCCGCGTCTATGTAGCTCTCCGCCGTCACGCCCTGATAGATGCCAAACGCCAGAAACGCTGCCAAGAATACTGCGGCCCCATTCATCAACAATAACTTCCTGCCCTCTTCATGGGTAACAGAGGTCGCACGCGTTTTGCGGGAAAACGTAAGTGCAAAGCTGCGCTTGGCAGCCGGCAGTAGCTGTGCCTTGGCAAATACCGCGCAGAATGCCGCAAACAAGCTGCCGCCCAAAACGGCTGCCGTCAGCCATTCGACCAGCGGCAGACTGACAGGATTACCAAACCAGAAAAGATTCCGGTAGTTCCCCAGCAGTTCGTTGGTCTGCAGCAGGCTCACCATATTCGCATATTTTACAACGTTCCAATGACTCGTGGCAGGTATTGCAGTACGAATGCCGTACATTGCCAAAGGCAGGGCCAAGGCGCCAACCCACCCGGCGGCAGCGCGTTTGGCGATAAGGGCAGCCAGCATAACCCACAGCCCCATCACAAACGCACCGGCCCACTTTGCGAGTAAAAACCGAAGTAGGTATTGCCCAACTGTAATCTGCATGGTGCAGCGCATCAATGCGGGAACACTTTGAATCGTGCGGCTCATGGGGCCAAGGCTGAACAATGCCGAACAGTATGCAAGATTGACCCCATACAGCACCATCAGAACGACCAATAAGCTGGCAGCAAATGCCGCCAGCTTTGCAATGGCCGTTTTCAGCCGCCCACCGGGAAGACTGCGAATTAAACTCAACAAGCCGCTGTCGCGCTCTTGGCGTACAAGAATCAGCGCAAGCAGCAGCATAGCCGCCAACAGGATAAGATCCGTGAATGCATAGCTGATGGCCGTGTACAAGCCCTTTTGCGGGTAATACTCTATAGGCGTATCTGTCAGCCCGGCATAAACCTGCGCGGTCAGTTCTATGTTTTTTAAATCGTACCCGGTACGGTCATTTTGAAAAATTGAGATGCCGGACAGTTGGGCGGCTTTGGTTTGACCACCATCCAAGAAGTCGTTGTAAGCAGCCACGGTGTCATACTCGCTTTGCAGCTGGCTGAACAGGCGGTACTCTGTGTTCAAGTTATCCGTAAACAGAGTATAGGTCTTATCCGTGTACTCTTGTTCATAGGCATCGAACATGGCGGCATTGTCCTGCCGATACTGAGTGAGCCCATAGCCGCCGTAAGCCAGTTCCCGATAATACTGCCCGATTTTTACAAGGCTTTCTATCTCAGTGTATTTGTCGTGAAGAAAGGTCCCTTTTTCTTCCAGGGTTTTATCGGAAAGCTCGGCACCTACTGCGTGATAGGCTGATGCGGGAGGCTGTTTGGCCGTGGGGCGAGTACCCATCCACAGCAGTAGGAGATTGGAGGCCGCCAGTATAGCCAACAGAGCCGGGAACACTCTGCCGCCCCAAACTTTGCGGAGTTCAGCAAAAAACAGGCTCATTTACCGTCTCCCTCACCGAACACATTCAGGTAGACATCCTCAAGACCCTGGTCGGGTGCGTATTTTTCAATCAACTCCGGCACGGGCGCGGCGTCCACGATTTTGCCCGCGCGCAGCAGAATGACCTTGGTTGCCACCGTTTCCACGTCCGAAACAACGTGCGTTGCCACAAGGATGATTCGATCCTTTGCCATATCTGCCAGCAATTCACGCAGGCGAACACGCTCTTTCGGGTCAAGGCCCGCTGTTGGCTCATCCAAAATCAACAACTTCGGATCCCCAAGCAGGGCGGATGCCAACAGCAGGCGTTGCTTCATGCCGCCGGAATAAGCAGAAAGACGCTTGTCCAACTCGGCGGTTAAATTTACGGCGGCTGCTACGCGATCCACCTCGGCTGCAACAGCTTTTCGAGGAATTTCTTTCAAGGCGGCCATGTAGGCAAGAAAACGCCGCCCAGTATAGCTATCATACAGCCCCTGCTGCTGCGGCATATAGCCAAGAATGCGGCGGAAGGCGATACCCATTGCAGGCTTGCCGCACCAGAGGACCTCGCCAGAGTCAGGAGCAAGTGTGCCTGTGATAATGTGAATCAAAGTAGACTTTCCCGCCCCATTTGGCCCAAGCAATCCGTAAAGCCCCGGCGTTAGTGTAATTGATACCCCTGACAAGGCTTTTTTCACTTGTGGCTGTGCATTTTTCTTAAATGTAAACAGGGAAATTTGCGAAATATATGTCTTGTGAATTGAATCAAGTGTAAATGTACGGCTCATAATTACAATCCCAATTTACCCATGAAGTTTTAACAATAGGTAGAATTATTCGAATGCGTCTTTAACCATTAAGTAACCGTTTTGATTTGAATTTATATAATCCTGCTTTGTAATGAAGGCGTATATGTTAGCAACATAATCGAAGTTTGAAACTGTACCGTCTTCAGAGACAGAGGTAGGAGTATACGTTTTATAATCTGTGGCAACATAACAAGTGTCACCAATGGTTGTCAACACATATACCGGACGATTATTGTATGGGGTTTGCAATGTAAATTCTGTACAATTACGTGTGTCAAAATCCAGAATATAAGAACACATATCATACGAGCCATCGGTCGGTATATCTGCTGCCAGCGTTTGTGCTTCGGTAATCATTAAATTCCCATCAAATAGATACCGCATACTTGGGGCGCCGAAGCCTTCTTTTACTGTAAAAGAAGCACTTGCTTGCTCTTTATCAGATAAACGGATTCTTTGGACAGAGTTCGCCTGCTCGTCGAGGACAAAGAGGTATCCGTCTTGAATCATCGAATTCCCGCTCGAGCTACTGTCAACAAAAAACGGATCGGACATTGTTTTGCTTTGCGGATCATACATGCAATAACTGATTCCGTCGGAAGAAAGATGATTAAAGCACAGTTCATTGTTTACACCATCGCACAAAGAATAGTGGTCGCTATCGGATCCCAAGTCCATCACTTTTTCAGAAGTTCCATTCTCGAAGCTCACATACCACAGCTGATATGTGACGTTCCCGCTATCATCAATCTCGTAAAGATCAAAATAGAGATCATTTCCAGAGGTACAAAAGCCGCCTTGCATATATTGATTGGATGCGAGTTCAAATACGGTTCGACGATTGGAACCATCCATATTCATCAGCATCCCATGCGGGTTACTGGAGTCGGTGGTTTCAGTAAAGACGACCAAAAGCTGATCGCCAACACGCAAAAGCATGGGCGGAAACATCGCTGAAGGTGTAGCTATGTAACTGGGGCAGCTTTCATCTGCATGTGTACAATTGGGGTTCGCACATAGAAAAATGCGTTCCTTTGTATTGGCATCAGTATAAAATATGTTTGCAGAGTCCGGAAACACTGTTTGCAGTTCATAGATTCCGGAGTCAGTGGTAACATATAAACCGTCTCCTGCGGATGTGAAAACATTGTTGGAAGCAGGAACTTCTGTAGAGTCAGTAGCGGGGTCCACTGTGGCAGTGGCGGCTGACGAGGATGCGATTTCAGTGTTGGCCGCGTTGCATCCACTAAGACAGGCGATGGCCAAACCTAAAGACAACAACTTATAAGTAAATTTCATGTTTCCTTAAAACCTTTCTTTACAAAAGTTGAAAAATGCAAATAAACCAACGCAAGTGCAACACTGTGCTTTGAGACGATGTCTTTGACAGGTCATTAGTGTTTCACTTGCGCTGGTCTAATAGCAATCAAATCCCATATGAACTTACTTTTGAATGTCTATCATAGGGGAATCTGAAATTGCGCCGGAAGGTTAGTGGACGCGCACCCAAACAGAAATGCCGCTGCCACCGAAATAGACTGTACTCCAGTCGCCAACAGGCTCACGGGCGGTTAAAAGCTCCCGAGAAGTGTACAAACGAATTACGGATTCGCTATTGTCAGCCAGGCGCGAATCAGCAGAGCCCGTAGAAAGAGGCCAAATAATTGCACGGCCACCATTATCAGAACGATTTACGGCATAATTGACATTTGCGGTAACCATCATGTAGTAACCGGCGTAGCCCTTGCGAGTTCCGATGATGAAATTCTGATCTGTTCCCATCGTGTCGGTTTTCATCAGGTTCAATGCACGCCCCTGGTAAGCGGACCCTGTCGAACCGTTGATGTTCAGCAGATAGCCAAATTGTGCGTTGGGACGATAGCTGGCTGCAAAGGTGGGGAGTGCCATAGCTACCATCATAGCAAGAGCGAGCAGGAACATGGGGATGCGTTTCTTCATCGTTGACATTTGATAAGCCTCCAATCTAATGGATTTAATAGGGTTGATATTCGGACAATTACAAGCGCCTGTGCACCGACGCTTACATACATATAGAACTTTTCAATCTAGGTAACGGGAGCGCCTATTTATCTTGACTTCAAGATACCACAAGAAAATCTTCATTTCCACAAAATTGACACAAAATCCGAGTCGCTTGTCATAAAATACGAGTAAAACAAACTGCCCCGGCTGCTAGGCCGGGGCAGGAAAAATCAAAAGGCCCACAAAATGGGAATTCTAAATTATTGCGATAAGTGACTAACAATCTTGCTGAACAATTCAAGCCTCTGTTCAGCAGTTGTGTGCCTTGCCGAAAAAACTTGCGTAAGCTCCGAAATCAGTTCTTTTTGCTCTGGTC
>ENA-OURS01003356-OURS01003356.1-human-gut-metagenome-genome-assembly--contig:-NODE-3356-length-10158-cov-1.878452_pt1 | contig 10158 bp, 9 predicted proteins | sample MGYA00242109_ERZ509010 | MGnify/ENA primary metagenome ERZ509010 (study PRJEB26280, sample SAMEA2338774) | human gut metagenome | biome: human gut; feature: human-associated habitat; material: faeces... | reverse complement strand
ATAAAAAGGTCAACAGGGTTGTTTTTGTAATAATCGTAAACTTCATTATTCGGAATATTGCCAAGGAACTCGGCTTCCGTTTTTTTCAGTCTTGTTCTGACGCTTTTTTCGAGCTCGGGACGTCTGTTTCCGTCGCCGATATGCGTCCATTTTATATTATAATTCCCCGATTTTTCAATTTTTTCGAGAATATCAATTATCTTGTCAATTCGCTTTATATCTGTAATAAGCGAGCACGAAACTATATGCAAACCGTCGTCGGACTGCATTCCCAATCCGGCATCGACTGTGCCGAGATGAGCGGTTTTAACCTTATCGGCATATTCGGGATATCTTGAAATAATGTGCTCGGTTCCAACATCCGAGCAAGGGTAAACCGCATCGCATTTTTCCAAAAGAAATCTTCGCAAAGGGAGATAGTTGAGCACGTTTCTGTCCTCATAAACATCATAGCCGTGCGCTCTTGAAATAAGCTTGACATTTGCGCCCTTTTCCAAGAAATAATCTTTCAACATAACTCCGACCAAAGCCGTTGCAAAAAACCAATAGCTGTAAACGGTAATGCTGTCATAATCTTCCAAATCAATTTTATCGAGAACTCTGACGCATTCGCCATAACTTCTTTGCGAGCGGTTGCAAAAATATTCAAAAAACATTCTTTTCCTGAAGTCAAAACCGATTTCCTTCTTATCCCACTTGTAAAATTCCGTAGGTGAAACCAGATTGTGCAGGCCTCCGAGAATATCTCCCGTTCTTGCAACGGACTGTCTCTTTTGCGAGACGTTATAATATTCTATACCGTCAGGCAGTGTTCTCATCATAACCGCCCCGGGATTAAGTTCAATGGGGAGAATAATAACCTTATCAAAACTGTCCTTTAAAAAAACTACCTCGGATTCAATATAAGTTTCACTTATGCCAAAAGGGAAGCCGCTTGTTATCATAATCAGGCATCTTTTCAAAGAACTCACCCCCATACCGCTTAATTTTATCATTTAATCGACATTATGTCTACATTTTTTTCAAAATTCCTGTAATTTCCTCGTTTTATCTGCATATTTCTGCAATTACCTCGGTAAATATCGCCGCCGCAGTCAGTATATCGTCAATCGGCATAAATTCATTTGCACCGTGCATATTTGTCACCGTGTCACGGCTTATTGCGCCGAAAGCAACGCCGTTTTCGATGTCATGCACATAGGTTCCGCCACCCATGCAGATACACTCGCCCTTATCGCCGCTGTATTTCTCGTATACTCGAAGTAATGTCTTTATAAAATCGGAGTTCTCGTCAACATAATGAGCTTCCCTCATTTCCGTATCCTCGATTTCAAATCCGTGACCTGCCAGCTTTCTGGCTATAACGTCGGCACAGTTCTCCCTTGTCGCCTTCATCGGAGTCCTTGTATCAAAACAGCCTTCAAATCTGCCGTTTTCAAAATCGACAATGTCAAGCGTCAACGTAAGCCGTCCGAGCATATCGCTTATATCAACGCCGAGTGCTTCGCCGTTGTATTTTCCGTGAGGGAAAAGTGCTTTCAGGTCTGCAACAAACGCTGAGCATTCAACGTCAAAATCAATATAGCTCAGCAATTCAAGCAGTGCTGTTATCGGGTTATTTCCTTTCTCCGGGAGCGATGCATGTGCCGATGTACCCGAACATACCACCGTTTTGCCGTCAAAGGTGAATTCAGCCTTTGTTCCCTTTGCCATTTTGGCTGCAAGGTCAAATTTGTCTTTTGTTATTCCTACAAGCTCTGCCTTTGCAAAAGCCGGCACAGCATTCGACGCTTCTCCCGCTTTAATGCTTTTTATGTATTTCTTACAGCCCGAAAAATCCACCGACCTGTAAAAACGCTTGGTAAATCTACCCTTTTCGCCGTTTGTAACAGGGAAATTCGCATCCGGAGTGAACGCATATTTCGGATAAGGATTCTTTGAAAAATAATATTTGAGGTCGCCGCTGCCGCACTCCTCGTCAGTGCCAAGAATGAGCCGACAATTCTTGCTTACAGGCAAATCAAGGTCTTTAACCGCCTTCATAGCATAAAGAGCGGCAACCGCAGGGCCTTTATCGTCGCTGACTCCCCTGCCGTAAATCATGCCGTCCTTTTCAACGACCGTATATGGATCAGTCTCCCAACCCTCACCGGCCGGAACAACGTCAAGGTGTGCCAGAACCGCCAGCTCCTGCTCACCGCCGTTAAGATCAACCGCACCGACATAACCGTCACAGTTTTCCGTTTTGAATCCAAAGCTTTCCGCCTTTTCCAGTGCAAGCATGAGCACTTCATACGGCTTTTCGCCGAAAGGCTTACCCTCCTCGGCAACACCGCATACGCTCGGCACGGCAACAAGCTCGGATATTGTTTTTATAATCTCTTCTTTTTTATTCTTGAAGTAATCAATAATTTCTCTTTTCATCAGAACTCACACTCGGCATTACATTTTTCGGTTTTTACAAGCGATCCTTTTTCGACCGTTCCGTTTTCCGCTCCGCACCACGGACAATAAATATGATCCTGCGGCGCAGTCAAATCGGGATTAAGCGGAACATCCGTGTTTCTGACGACTTCGAAACGTTTATAGCAACATTCGCATTGCTTTTTCATTATGTACACCTCTGTTGCAAAAAAGAGTTGCCGCAGGGAAAATTTGCTTACTTCCCCCAATACAGCAACCCCGTTAAATTTATATTACGTTTATCTGCGGTCACCGAAAAGGCTCTGTCTCGCCTTTCTGATTTCGGCAATATTCGATGAGAGAACCTCATCACTGTTCTTCATGATATCCTCAACGAACTCTGCGGCCGCCGAGCGGATCTCGCCTGCCCACTTATCGGCCTTGCTCTTGGTATCCTGAGCCTGATTGTTTGCATCAAGGAGAATTGCTTCGGCCTGGCTCTTGGCGTTTCTGACAATGTTTTCGGCTTCGGCAGTTGCCTGGGCACGAACACGGTCTGAGAATTCATGAGCAAGTCTTGTAATCTCCGATGTTTCAATCATCTGCTTTGCCTGCTCAGAAGCTGCGGAAAGCGTTGACTTGGCATTTGCCTCAGCCGTTGCCGCAATACCCGAAGCCTTTTCCTTAGCGGCACTGATTATGCCGTCGGCCTCCGTCTGAGCGGAAGAAACGATTGACGAAGCTTCGTTATTCGCCTTTGTGATAAGGTTATTGTGGTGAGCAACCACCTCCTGAGCCTTTTCAAGCTCTATCGGCAAATCATATCGGATGTCCTCAATGCACTGCTTAATAGTCTCTGCATCAACGGCAACCTTTCCCGAAAGAGGAATTTTGCTGCCCATATCAATGGTGTCTTCAATTTTATCAAGTAAGCCCTGTACGTTCATCGTTAGTCTTCCTTTCTTCTTATTCCTTTAACTATATCGTCGAGCACCTGCTCGGGTACAAAGTCCGAAACATCGCCGCCAAGCTCGCAAACCTGCTTGACAATGCTGGACGAAAGATACATGTAATCCTGCCGTAACAAACACCGTTTCAACGTCGGGATTGAGCTGCTTATTTGTAAGTGCCTGCTGAAATTCGTCTTCAAAATCCGAGACGGCACGAAGTCCCTTTACAATGGCATCCGCTTTTTTGATTCTTGCATATTCGGCAAGCAGACCGTCATAAAAATCGACCTCAACATTCGGCAAATCCTTGACACATCTTTCGATAAACTCCACTCGCCTTTCCGGTGAAAAGCAGCCGACCGGCTTTTTGTGATTTATCATCACGACAACGATAACCTTGTCAAAAAGCTTTGACGCACGGGTTATAACGCTGAGGTGACCCTTTGTTACCGGGTCAAAGCTGCCCGGACATATTGCTGTTCTCATCGGTCATCCTCCTCGCTGATACGATAGACCGTTATGCCGATTTTTCCGTATTTATAGTCACGATAAATCGAGAAATTGCCAACCGTCTGCGGCATAACCTCTCCGTATGGGTGTTCGCAGACTATCACGCCGCCGTCGTTAACATTCCTAACGACATATGGCAAGGTGTTTTGTAAAATTCCCTTTGAATACGGCGGGTCCATAAAAACTATATCGTATTTTTTTCTGTTGCCCTTAAGGAACGTTATCGCCTCTGTGCGAATAACCTCTGCCCTGTTCTCAAGCTTGGTCGAGATAAGATTTTTCTTTACGATATCCACACTCTCGGCACTCATATCGGTAAAGGTGGCATAAGCCGCTCCTCTGCTGAGAGCTTCTATCCCGAGCTGACCCGATCCTGCGAAAAGATCGAGCACACGCCTGCCCTCCAGCTCAAACTGAATAATACTGAAAATTGCTTCTTTAACTCTGTCCGTCGTCGGACGAACATCCTCGCCCTCCAAAGTTTTGAGAACCCGTCCTCTTGCTGTTCCCGTAATTACACGCACGGTGCAAGCTCCCTTCCTGTAACTGATTTTATATACATCTTATTATCACATTTTTTACCTTGTGTTGTCAATATTTTTTCTGAAATAATCATAAACTTTTTGTGCCGTGGCTCTGTTTATCCCCTCAACACGGCAAAGTTCATCAATTTCTGCGTTTTTTATCGCCGTAACGGTCTTAAAATGCTTCAAAAGCGCCCCGGCTTTTTTCGCGCCGATTCCGTCGATTTTTGTCAAAGTCCCGCCGAGAGATGATTTCTGATGCTTCGAGCGGTGATATGAGACAGCGAATCGGTGAACCTCCTCCTGAATCGTCGAAACAAGTGTAAAAGCCTGACGCTTGGAGTTGATTGCGATTTCGCCGCCGTCGTATGCAATGGCTCTCGTTCTGTGCTTGTTGTCTTTAACCATACCGTAAACAGGAATATCATACCCAAATGCCCTGACGATCGGCAAAACCGCATTAACCGGTCCTTGTCCGCCGTCAAGAAGGATCAGATCCGGCAGGATTCCGAAGCCCTCGCCGCTGTCCTTTTCCTCCTCGTATCTGTTAAGCCGACGTGAGATAACCTCAGCCATTGAACCGTAATCGTCCTGTCCGTCAAATCCCTTTATAGCAAATCTGCGATAAGATTTTTTGTAAGGCAATCCGTTTTTAAAAACAACCATACCGGCAACGTTGTCGCTGCCTGCCGTATGCGAAATATCGTAGGCCTCAACCATCACGGGCGGCTTCGGCAAATTAAGAAGCCTTGCAAGCTCATCGAGAGCCGCCGTCGCCTTTGCATTTCTGCCCATGCTCAATGCAAGCTTCTGTGAAGCATTGTTCATACACATCGTCATGATTTCAACCTGCCTGCCACGCTGAGGAACATTGATTTCAACCTTACGCCCTGCGTTTTCGCTCAACCATTGCACAAGCAAATCCTTGTCGTCAACCTCGCCGTCAACCGTAATAAACGGCGGAATATGTCTGCCCATTGAATAGAACCGAGTTATAAGCTCACGTCTCGTCTCCGGCAGAGGATCTATTTCGTTAAACAAGAACCATTCGTTATCCCTAAGCCTGCCGTCATAGAAGCGCAAAACGGAAAGACAATACTTTTCGTCTGACTGGGCGATTGCAAAAACGTCCTGCTCCCTGACTTCCGAGCCGACAACCTTTTGCTTCTCATTAACTTTTTTAATGGAATTAATTCTGTCTCTCAGCTTTGCCGCACGCTCAAAATCAAGCCGCTCGGCGGCATCTTCCATTTCTTCCGTCAGGTCTTTGATTATCTTTGCACGGTCGCCCTGCAAAAATTCGAGAGCCGCATTGACCGCCTCATTATACTCGGCACAGCTTATCTTACCTGCACACGGAGCTGAGCATTGTTTTATAAAATAATTCAAGCAAGGTCTGCCCTTGCCGATTTCTTTCGGAAAGCTTTTGCCGCAGCGGGGAAGCATAAAGATTTTCTGTGCCTCGTCAACAGAATTGGATACGCTGAAAGAGCTTGTATAAGGGCCGATATAACGTGCACCGTCGTCCGCTTTTTGCAGCACGGAGCTGATTTTCGGCCACGGGCCTTCGCTGACCCTGATATAGCTGTAGCCCTTATCGTCTTTCAGGAGAATATTATATTTCGGCGAATACTGTTTGATAAGCGAACATTCAAGCACAAGAGCTTCAAACTCACTGTCACAGAGAATATAGTCAAAATCAAAAACATTCTCGACCATCTTTCTGACCTTGATTGAGTGATTATGCTGTGAGCCGAAATACTGGCTGACACGGTTTTTCAGCTTTTTCGCCTTGCCGACATAGATAATCTCGCCCTTTGTGTTTTTCATAAGGTACACGCCCGGCGTCAGCGGCAAAGACATTGCCTTTTTCCTTAATTCATGAATGTCCACGGTATTCACCTCGATTCTTTAAATTTTCCCATAAATTTAAAAACTGCCGCATAAACATTATGCGGCAGTCATGATTTATGTGTTATACTGCGAAGCCTGAGTTAACAAGCTTAACAAGCTCATCAACGGCCTGCTCCTCATCGGGGCCTGCGGCGATGACCTTAATTGTTGTGCCGCCGTCAATACCGAGAGAAAGTACACCGAGCAAGCTCTTTGCGTTTACACGTCTTTCTTCCTTTTCGATCCAGATGGACGACTTGAAGCAATTAGCCTTCTGAATAAAAAATGTTGCAGGACGGGCACTGAGGCCTACCTGATTCTGAACTGTAACGTCTTTTTCACACATAACTGATATCTCCTAATCAAAAGTTAATTCCAAAAGTCTGTTTTAAACCTTTCATACAAGAGTTATTATATCACAAAAGTTTTCAACGTCAACAAATAAAATCGACTTTAAAATTATTTCGGCTTGTATTCCAAATGTGAGTATTTTGGGAAGTCACAGTTTGTGCACTTTGTACACCGAATAACTGTACTTTTAATGCACATTGACTATTTTTTTCTCTCTTTATCCAATGATTGGAGATATTTCAAGTCTTTTCCGTTTAATTCGGCTTTTTCCAACAAATCGGGTCTGCGTGCCTTTGTACGCTCCAACGATTGCTCCCTGCGCCACTTCATTATGTTTGCGTGATGACCTGTCAGGAGAACATCGGGAACGGTTTTTCCGTGCCATTCATAGGGCCTTGTGTACTGAGGATATTCGAGCAAGCCGTTATAGTGGCTTTCTTCTTCAAACGCTTCATCGCTCGCAAGCACACCGGGCAGCATTCTTGTTATGCTGTCGGCAAGCACCAAGGCGGGTAATTCTCCGCCGGTCAGGACATAATCGCCGATTGAAATTTCCTCATCAACAAGCTCCTCGATAACACGCTCGTCAACACCCTCATAATGGCCGCATAGAATGACTATGCTATTCATTTTCGCAAGCTCTTTTACTCTCTGCTGATCAAGAGTTTTGCCCTGCGGAGACATATATATCAAATGCGGCCGACTGCCGATTTCCTTTTCAAGCTCAGTGAAGCAATCGAATATCGGCTGGCATTGCATTATCATTCCCGTGCCTCCGCCGTAAGTCGTATCGTCAACACGGCGGTGCTTGTCCGTTGAAAAATCACGTATATTGACGCAGTTTATTTCAACCAGTCCGCCTTCCCTCGAGCGTCCGATAATGCTCTCGTCGAGGACACGCTCGCACATCTCGGGGAACAATGTCATTATGTCAATTCTCATCGTCAAATATACCTTTCATCGGTCTTATCAGCACTCTGTTTTTCTTAACGTCCGTATCAATCACAACGCTCGGAATTGCAGGAATAAGATATTCCTTTCCGTCGTCCGACGTGATGTGCCAAACGTCGTTTGCTCCCGTTTCGCTGACGTCGGAAATCTTTCCGTATTGCTTGCTTTCATCATCGGCATCAAAAACACCGCAACCGATTAGCTCTTCAATAAAGTAAACTCCATCGGCAAGCTTTGCATCAGAGCGACACATATAAAGCCGTTTATTTCTCATCGCCGAAGCGGCCTCAACAGTGTCAATGCCCTCAAGCTTCATCAGAACAATGTTGCCATGCGGACGTGAGGAAATGACCTTGACACTGCTTTTGCCCTCTGCGTCATAATATAATGTTTTGAATTGTTTTAGAAATTCGGGTGAGTCCGCCCACGGATTTATACGCATTTCACCTCGCACTCCGTGAGTTCCTACTATCTGACCGACTGCAAGAAATTCTTTTATCATAAAATCATTTAACCTCTGTGAAATATCTTACAAAGCTTCTGCCTGCACTCAATGTTCCTTCAGTCAGGTTGATACCTGCGTTCATGAGCAATGCGCCCGAATAAATCTCGCCGTCCGTTGCATCACGGTACATCTTTTCGGGATCAAGTCCTTTCATCTTAATAAGCAGGAAATCATGCGGTGCTCTGTTTTTTATGACAACCGTCAGCAAGGCTTCACTCTTATCCTTTGCCACATGCTCCCATGCGCACTTGAACTCATCATCCGTCGGTGCGATAATTCTGTAAAGGTCGCCGAAATGGATTACATTATAATACTTATGATAATCCTCAACCTGCTTCTTAACCTTTTCCTTGTCCTCTGCGGACATTTCCTTGGGGTCAAGCTCATAGCCGAATGTACCTGCCATAGCGACCGCAGCCTTGGTTTCGATTCCCGTTCTGTCACAGGCGGAAACATGAGCACCCATGCTCGATGCCGGATAGCACATTGTTGTGCCGAACTGAATTGTCAGTCGCTCGATCGGGTCGGTGTTGTCCGAAGCCCATGCCTGCGGCATATAGTAAAGCATACCGGCGTCAAAGCGTCCGCCGCCGCCGGCACAGCTCTCAAAGAGGATATGAGGAAATGCACTTGTTATTCTGTCCATAAGCTCATATGTTCCGAGAATAAATCGGTGGAAAAACTCCTTTGAATGGCGTGCATCAAGCAGCATCGACGCAGGTTCGGTAATTGCTCTGTTGTAATCCCATTTGAGATATGCAATATTGTTCTTCGAAAGAACATCATACATCTGATTAAAGATACAGTCACGGACATCCTGTCTTGTCATGTCAATAACAAACTGCTGACGAGCAGGGGATTTCTCTCTGCCCTCAACATGAACGCACCACTCCGGGTGAGCCTTATAAAGCTCCGAATCCTCGGAAATCATCTCCGGTTCATACCAAATGCCGAACTGTACACCCTCTGCGTTTACTCTTTCGATAAGCTTTGTGAGGCCGCCCTTAAGCTTGCTCTCATTAACAAACCAATCGCCGAGTGAAGAATTGTCGCTGTCACGGTGGCCAAACCAGCCGTCATCCATAACGAGCAATTCAATTCCCATTTCTTTAGCTTCCTTTGCATAGCGAACGAGGGTCTCCTGGTCAAAGTCAAAGCCTGAGCCCTCCCAGCTGTTGATAAGGAGCGGACGTTTTTTATTTTTCCACTCACCTCTGATGAGGTTGTTGTTGTATAGATCATGGAAGGTACGGCTCATTTTGCCCATGCCGCCGTCGGAATAAACCATTACGGCCTCGGGGCTTTGGAACTCATCACCCGGCTCAACAACCCATGTAAAGTCAATCGGATTAATACCCATTACAAGTCGTGTGCAGTCAAGATAATCCGTCTCGATATCGGCGGCAAAGTTACCGCTGTAAACAAGGTTAAATCCAAATGCGTCGCCAAAATCCTCGCCGCCCTTATCATCAACGAGAGCAACAAACGGGTTGTGGTTATGGCTCGATGAGCCTCTCTTGCTGGCAACGGACTGTATTCCGTGAGCGAGATGGCGTGTTATAACTCTTCTTTCTCTCGACCAAACGCCCGAGAGATTTATCATATTATAATCCATCGACGGGAAGTTTACACAGCAGCTGGCAATCTTTTCAATTTCAAAGGTTTCCTTGCCCGTGTTCTCAACCTTGACGCTCTCGGTGATAACGCTGTAGTTTGCAAACGCAGTGTAATAAAGCGTTACCTTTGCGCCTGTGAAGCTGTCAACAGTGACAAGTTCCAGCGTCTGAGCCTCACTGTCGTCATTGCAATAGGTTGCCGGAAGTCCTTTAAGCTTCGGCTTTCCGTTATAGATTTTATGGTCAAGATAGCGAATATCCGTCGTTGTTCTTCCCATTGAGTCCTTTATTGAAAGTGCGGCAAGTCTGTAGTCGCCCGATCCGTTGCAGGAATACTCCATCGGCTGAACATCAAGCGAAAACTTGTAGTCGTCAACATGAACATTTTTCGGCGAAATAGTCGCAAAGTAGCCCCTGAACGGCAAATTCAAAAGGTTATCGTCGGGAATTTTCTT
>ENA-OURS01003335-OURS01003335.1-human-gut-metagenome-genome-assembly--contig:-NODE-3335-length-10198-cov-2.386671_pt1 | contig 10198 bp, 7 predicted proteins | sample MGYA00242109_ERZ509010 | MGnify/ENA primary metagenome ERZ509010 (study PRJEB26280, sample SAMEA2338774) | human gut metagenome | biome: human gut; feature: human-associated habitat; material: faeces... | reverse complement strand
ACGAGCTGCTTGACCGCGCACAGGGAGTCAACAACGGTGCCGAGGCCCATAAATTCGAAGTAGCCAAGGTTGATGCCTTCAGGAATCTGTTCCTGATGGAGGTCGATGCAGTACTTCATGCACAGGTCGTGCATGGCGGAGCCCATGGGCTGGGCGAAATGCTCAGCACGGAGCTTGTTGATGATGTACTGCTGAATGAAGGCGGCGCGCAGCATGTTGTAATGCTGCTTCTTGTAGGCTTCGTATAATTCTTCGAAGCTCTTGAAGTTGCGGGGATCGCCGGTCTCGAGGCCGAGAAGCTCGCTGCCGTACTTCTTCATGCGGCCGTTGCGGAGCACCATTTCGACGGCAGCGGCAAAGTTGATGTAGGCGCCGCCGGAAGTGTAGGTGTCACGGTTGGGCATACGGGCTTCCGTGCAGCCGGAAACGGCGTAGTCCAAGGCCTCGGCGAAGGTAGCGCCCTTGGAAACGTACAGGGGCACAACTTCCTCGTCGTTGATGATCTTCGGGAAGCCGGTGCCGAACTTGATGGTCTCAGCAACGTCCCAGAGATAGCTTTCAGGAGCGCCGGCGTGCACACGGGCAGCCAGATCCGGATAATGCAGGGGGAATTCCCTCTTGCTCTTCAGGATAAGGTGAGTGAGCTCGTTGGTGGCGTCACGGCCGTCAGGAGTCTGACCACCGACAGTAACGGCTTCCCAGTGGGCGTAGCCTTCGTTGAAGGCGCCGCCGACGGGGGAAATGTACATGTCGATGAATTCGGCCATGCCGACCCACATGCACTCGAGCAGTTCCATGGCCTTGGAGTCATCGAGCTTGCCGGCTTCAACATCAGCCTTGTAGTAAGGATAGAAGTACTGATCCATGCGGCCGTTGGAAATGGTCGTACCAGTCTTCTGCTCCAGGCGGGAGAACATCTGGGTGAACCACTGGCTCTGGCAGGCTTCCCAGAAATCACGGGCAGGTTCGCCGGGGACATGCTCGGCGTTCTGAGCCATGCGGAGAAGTTCGGCCTTACGCTGGGGATCCGTGGTCACGGCAGCCTTTTCGCGGGCAGCCTGGGCGTAACGCTTGGCCCAGAGCACGATGGCATCGCAGACGATGACAACAGCATCAAGGAAGGGTTTCTTTTCGCAGGTATCCTTGGCGGACAGCGGATCAAGGGCGGCCAGTTTTTCCTGAGCTTCCTTCTTGATGCCGTTGAAGCCTCTCTTCAGGATCTTGGCGTAGTCATGCACCCACTGAATGGAGGAACGGAAAGAAGCGGTTTCGTTGACGATGTAACGGGAAACGAGGCCCTTGGGATCGTCATAGGTAAGCTTGTGCACATCCTCGGGAAGAGCGGCGTTCAGAGCTTCATGGAACGTCTTGCCCTTCCAGTAGGGAGCGATCTCCTCAACCACGAGCCTGGCGTCCTCGGGATCGATGGAAGCAGGGGAAGTGGTACGGGTGGGCAGGTCCTTTACGGCGATGTCAAGGAAGTCACCATCAAGTTCAGGGTAAAGGATGCCATAACGGCCGCCGCGGGAGCCGGCGCGGCCAAGAAGAAGCATATCGTCTTCAACAGTGACGGTGATGTTCTCAGCGATCTTGCGGAGAGCCTTGGCCCAGCGGAGCACGAGCGGCTGGCCTTCGGTTTCCTTCATGGACTGGGTGAAATAAAGGGCGCGTTCAATGTCGATGACAGGCTTCTTTCCATCAAAACGCTCGAGCATGCGGAAGGAGCGCTCATGCGTTTTGCGGAAACGGTCAACCTTGCCGTCTATACGGTCCTTGACGCGGAGTTCCTGGGGAGAAAGACATTCACAAAGAGTTACGGGATCCATAATACCCTCCGGGGTAGTTTTGATTTCTTCTTTTTGGTTTGTGTAAGCTGGAGTAAGAAGCTTTTTCGTGCTTCACTTTGCTTTAAGCATATACCGTGCCATCTTAAAACATGGCTTTTAAAGGCTGAAATTCGTCAATTTTTCTGTGGACAGAGCCTCTCCGGCTTTCTCCGGGCGAACTGAAGTCGCATAGTTGCGACAGCTTTTTTATCTATTTTTTCACAGCCCTGGTGACCTTTATCACAATTAGCTGATTTTATTGGTTTTTATTCACTTTTTGCCGGTTTTTCCTGCTAGTGGCATTTCTGCCACGATACGTTTCAAGGGCGTTAAACCTGCAACAGAGGCGGAAGAACCGTCCGAAATGTGCCTTCTTTCACGATACCGCAGGGCAACGTGTATGCCCTGCGGTATCGTGAATGCCAGCCGGAGAGTCCCTCGCCCCGGCCGCACGGAGAAAAATGCTGGAAAGGAGAGAAGGGAAACTACTTCAGGCCGAGAATCCTGAACGCGTTCTTGTAAAGAACCTTCTCGCGGGTCTCGTCGCTGATAGGCATATTCTTATAAATCTCGATTGCAGCCCCCTGTTCGACAAAGGGATGGGCGCTGGCGAAGAGGATTTTGTCAGCGAGCCAGCCGTTATTCAGAGCCTCCACGTAGAGGTTGGCCATGGGAGCCTTCTCATACTCGGAAAGATCCATATACATGTTCTTGTTACGCATGCAGGTGAAAATCGCTTCCTGCACATAGGGGTAACCGGCGTGGCTCATGATGAGGGTCAGTTCAGGGAAGTCGTGGGCGACCTTTTCCACGTCGCGGGGATCAGTGTAATCGATGAGGGCATTCGGAACGTTGGCCGGCGGAGCCATGGTGAGGATGACAGGAACGCCGAGTTCGCAGCACTTCGTGTAGATGGGGTAGAAGCGGGCGGCGCTGGCGGGCATATGGGCGAGGTACGGATCAAGGGCCACGCCGCGCATGCCATACTCTTTGACTACCTTTTCGATGGTACGGACAGCGTCCATGCCATTGTAGGGATCGATGCCCCAGAAACCGAAGAACTTATCCGGATAGGCTCTGCAGAACTCCAGCACACTGTCATTGTTGTCCTTGGAGCCGTACGTGGAACGCGCATCGCGGCCGGTAATGACCGTGCCCACCACACCGCGCTTATCAAGATCAGCCACGATTTCGGGCAGGGTCTGGGCAGGGAACTGATCAAAATGGGTGGCATCAGACCATTCCTTGAACATTGCGCTTTTGCTGATGCCATCGAGGATGGCACGCGTGTTGGGTCTGAACCTGAAATCAAAAACTTTCATATTTTTTCCATGAACCTGCATATTTTCCGTGAAAGCCGCCCCGCAGAAAGTCAGCCGCTTCCCCCCTGACGCACTCACGACAAGGCCTGTTATCCCTCCTAATGCATAATGCAGGCCAGACACATGAAACTCTATTTCGGCTTTTCTTCCCCTGCCAGGCAGGGGAAGAAAAAGAAATAACCTGCTTTCCTGCTTCTTCTATAAAGAAGAAAGAACCGCCGGATTATCTTCTTTCGCGGATATGAAGAAAATTCTCTCCTGTGCGAAGCCCGGCCTTAGCGGACATCCGGGTTTCTTCTCCCCGCTGTACCGAGTGAAAAAAAGAGCGTGCTTGGTGACGATGTCCGGCAGCCATACCAAAATGTTGCAAAAATACACTGTCAAGAATTTTAACTAGCATAATCGCATCATTTATGGTGCAATTATGCATCATAAAAGCTTTTCTCTTTTTTTGTGATAAAAATCACGATCTGCAAATTTATAACTTTTTTGATATGTTTTTTTCCTAAGTCACGAAACTGCCACGGATTTTTTCAAAAAACTTCCAAAATAGAAAATGTCCGTCTGTTTTCCGCTTCAAGGTAGTAAAAATGCGACAAAAAAACAGTAACTATAATCAATAAGGCTAATATCGGCCATTATTGTGTCTTTGGAGACGCTATTCCGTGAGAACTCGTCTTTATTGCGATGAAAAGAGACGGGAAAATGCATCCAAAAAATGGCATGCAAATTGCTAAACATTTCACATCCAGGCCGTTGTGGCCCATCTCTTTCATCAAACTTCATTTCTGGGAGTCCCACATGAAAAGAAGAACCGTTCTCTTCTCGCTCGCAGCTGTCGCCGCAGCCAGCATGACCCTGAGCTTTGCCCCCATCGACGCTAATGCAGCCAAACCCCTTACCCTGCGCCTCGGTCATCCCATGGCTCCGGGTAACAACGTGACCGTCGGTTATGAAAAATTTGCCGAACTCGTGAAAGAAAAGAGCAATGGCAAAATCAAGATCCAGATTTTCGGCAACGCCCAGATCGGCAGTGACCGCGTGACCACGGAGGCCGCTCAGGCCGGTACCCTCGATATGTCCTCCAGTTCCAGCCCGAACCTGGCCAGCTTCCACAAGGACTACATGGCCCTCGACCTGCCCTACGTGACCAAGCCCGAGAACCAGAAGAAACTTTATGCCGCTCTCGATAACGGAGAACTCGGCAAGTACTACGAGAAGGTCGCCGCTTCCATCGGGCTCGTTCCGATCATGTACAGTGAATATGGCTACCGCAACTTCGTGACCACCAACAAGCCCATCAAAACTCCGGCTGATCTCAAGGGTCTCAAGTGCCGTACCACCGATTCTCCCGTTGAAGTGGCCGTCGCCAAGGCCCTGGGCATGAACCCGGCTCCTGTAGCCTGGGGCGAAACCTACACCGCCATGCAGCAGGGCACCGTCAACGCCGAAGGCAACACCTTCTCTCTGCTGAACGACGCCAAGCACACCGAAGTCATCAAGTACGCCTGCAACTCTCAGCACAACTACTCCATGCACGTGCTGCTCATGAACAAGAAGAAGTGGGACAGCCTCACTGACGAGCAGCGCAAGATCATCCGTGAAGCCGCTCACGAAGCCCTCGTCTGGCAGCGTAACATCACCGGTGACCTCGAAAAGAAGGCCTGGGACGCTTTCAAGGCCAAGGGCATCCAGATCACCATGTTTTCCCCCGAGCAGTTCGAGGAACTCTACAAGCTCACCCAGCCCGTCCGCGACGACTTTGCCAAGCAGCTCCCTGCTGAACTCATGAAGCTTATCGCTGACACCCAAAAGTAGTTTCCCTATTCTCACGTCCGTAACGGGCTGCCTCTTCCTCAGGCAGCCCGTATTTTCTGACAGTTGTATGAAGATTTCTCTCTCTGGGCTGTCAGGCAACACTATCCAAGGTCGGTAAAATGGATAACACTGCAAACACCAGCCCCAGCTCAACTGCCAAGTTCTCAGTCCTCCACTGGCTCAACGAAAATTTCGAGAAAATTTTCCTCGTCATCGGCCTGCTCGCCATTATTCTCTTCATCACGCTGCAGACCGTTTACCGCTACGTTATTACGTATGTAGCCTCCACGTCCGGCGCCATGGTCTGGACCGAAGAGCTTTCCCGGTACATTTTTATCTGGATTACCTATCTTGCCCTGTGCGTGGCCATCAAGCGCCGGTCCTCCATCCGCGTGGACATTATTTATGACAAGCTCCCGAAACGCTGGCAGGATCTCAGCTGGATCGTGGTGCACATCTGTTTCCTGGTGCTTACTGTCATGATTGCCGTCACCGGCTGGTCGCAGATCGAACGTCTGCTGACTTTCCCGCAGTACACCCCAGCCATGCGCATCCCCTACCTCATTCCGTACCTCATTCTGCCCGTTGGTTTCGGGCTCATGAGCCTACGCCTCATTCAAGACATCTATCGGCAGTCAAAGCTCTGCGGCGTGAAGGATTCTCTCATCGCCCTGGGCATCGTTTTCCTTGTCGGGCTGCCGCTCTACCCGGTTCTCATCGCCTCCTATACGGAACTTCCTGTTCCCTATGACTATATCCCCCCGCTGCCCGTACTCTTCGGCTACTTCGTGGTGCTCTGCGCCATGGGCGTCCCCATCGCCATCTCTCTTGGCCTTTCCGCTCTCGGTACCATCATCTGCGCTGACACCATGCCCATTCAGTACATCGCGCAGACAGCCTTCACTTCCATCGACAGCTTCCCCATCATGGCCATCCCCTTCTTCATTGCGGCAGGCGTGTTCATGGGAGCGGGCGGCCTTTCCAAGAGACTGCTACACCTCGCTGACGAAATGCTGGGCGGCCTGTACGGCGGCATGGGTCTGACCACTGTTGCCACATGCATGTTCTTCGGAGCCATCTCCGGTTCCGGTCCGGCCACAGTCGCAGCCATCGGTTCCCTGACCATCCCGGCCATGATCGAGCGCGGCTATGACAAGTATTTCGCTGGTGCGCTCGTCGCGGCAGCAGGCTGCGTCGGCGTTATGATTCCCCCAAGCAACCCCTTCGTGGTTTACGGCGTTTCCGCCCAGGTCTCCATCGGTGATCTCTTCATCGGCGGCATCGTTCCCGGCATCCTCTGCGGCCTGGTGCTCATGGGCTACTGCTACTACCGCTCCAGAAAAGAAGGATGGCACGGTGAATCCCGCAAGCGCACGGCCGCTACAGTCGGCAAGGCCTTCTGGGACGCCAAATGGGCTCTCATGGTTCCGATTATCGTTCTTGGCGGCATCTACGGCGGCTTCATGACCCCGACCGAGGCCGCGGCCGTGGCAGCTTTCTACGGTCTCATTGTCGGCGTCTGCATTTACCGAGAACTGGATTTCAAGGCAGTCTGCAAATGCTGTGTCGAATCCGCTGAGACTTCAGCCACTATCATCGTCCTCATGGCCATGGCCACTATCTTCGGCAACATCATGACTATTGAAGACGTGCCCGGTACCATCGCCCGCGCCATCCTCGGCTTTACCAACAGCAAGATCTTTATTCTGCTCATCATCAACATTCTGCTGCTCATCGTGGGCACCTTCATGGAAGCCCTGGCCGCCATCGTCATCCTGACCCCGATTCTGCTGCCCATCGTGACCGGCGTCGGCGTCTCGCCCCTGCATTTCGGTATCATCATCGTGGTCAACCTGGCCATTGGCTTCATTACCCCGCCCGTGGGCGTAAACCTCTTTGTCTCGAGCGGCATTTCGGGCTGCAAGCTCGCCAATCTTTCGAAGAGCGCGCTTCCGATGATAGGCCTCATGCTCATCGTGCTCCTGGTCATCACCTACTTCCCGCAGGTTCCGCTCTGCTTTGTCAGCGGACACTAACCAGTCCGTTCTCCTTCTCCTGAATCTGAACTGAAACCGGGCGCTCTTCCCTTTTCGGGCGCCCGGTTTTGTTATATCCACGCTCCGACACTGGAGGGACACCATGACACTTGATCCTTCTGTCTGGGTATTCGCCTTTGCCTGGTTTATGGCAGGCCTCATCAACGGTCTCAGTGGTATGGGCGCGGCCATGCTGGCTCTTCCCATCGCCGCCATGGCCATGCCCCCCAAGCTTCTCATTCCGGCCACCTGCCTCATGGTGCTCGTTGTTTCCGTAAGCACGGCGGTTTTCTACCTGAAAAACATCCGCAGGCGGGCCTTCCTCGCGCTGCTCCTGGGCGCCATCCCCGGCTCTCTGGCCGGCCTTGGCATTCTGCTCTTCACGCCAGTTCCCTTCCTGCAGATCAGTGCCGGAGCCATTATGGTTCTCTACACCATCTGGCAGTTCTGCCATCCGTCCTTCGCCCCGCACGGGGATTCCTGGCTCTCCGGAAGCATTGCCGGATTCGCTTCAGGGCTCGTGAACACGTCCATCTCCTTCGGGAATCCGCCCGTAGCCATCTATTCACTGTGGGCCGGCTGGAGCAAGGAGGACACCATGGGAACAATGAACGTCTTCACCATCTGCGCCACCATACTCACATGTACGGCCCACGCTTCTGCAGGGCTCTATTCCATGGCGCTCCTGCCCTACGCTCTTGTGGGGACTCCGGCCACTGTCATCGGCGTCTGCGTGGCCCATACCATCGCAAAACGCATTCAGCAGGAATCCTTCCGGAGGATTCTTCTCGTCATCATCGCCGCAGCCGGCGTTGTGTGCACGTATCAGGGACTTTCACGCATCATTCCCCAGCACTGAAAGGATATTTCTGCCGTGGCGCTGGGGTCAGCCGAAGAGCGGTTCCCAAGTATACAAAAAAAGGAGAGTCCCGGGGGGCTCTCCTTTTTCTTTCTTTGGAGCAGATTATTTACTCAGGAATCCCACGGCTTTAGCCGTGGGAGGATGTCAAAGGGCAACTCCCACGATGCAGGAAATGCCGCTCGTGAGATAGCAGAGACGCACCAGATACCCGTACTTGTCGAGTTCCAGCCAGTCGCCGTCACCCCGGGCAGCGATAAGCTTCTGAGCCTTCCAGTAAAGAGGAAGGCCGACGAGACAGAACAGCACGGGCCAGCCGGCCAGGCCTGAGAGCCAGAGGTTGATGATGGACACCCAGACCACGGGCCACCAGATACGGAAGACGAGAAGTGCGTGATCCTTGCCCAGGATATTGGCCAGCGTGGTCTTCCCGCCTGCCTTGTCCGTGTCGATCTCAGGAAGGCTCTGGTAGTACAGAATACCGGCGACCATTCCCACCACGGGAAGCGCAACTGCAAGAGAGCGGATATCGAAGGACTGGGCAATGATGGTAGCCGAAGCGGAGACCACAATGAGACCGAGGTTGATGCCGACCATGACTTCGCCAAGCCCCCTGTGCCCGTACCGGATGGGAGGCGCTACATAAAAAACTGCCGAAGCGACGGCGAAAACGGCGAGGAACAGAAGAACTGGCCTCAGTGACCCGGGAAGAGTAACGATGAGGCCAACGCCGATGGCCAGCGTGGCGGCGCAGAGGAAAAGAATGGCGAAAAAGAACTGACGGCAGGTAATGAGCCCGGCCTGAATCACGCCGGTTCCGCCAATGCTGTCTTCCTGATCATCGACACCGAGCACATGATCAAAGAGATCATTGGCGAAGTTGGCTATGGTGAGACCGAGGAAACAGCAGAAAAGCAGCACGCCAAACCGAAGCCACATGGCCGCAGTCAGCCCTCCGTTCACGCGATAGACAAATGCCATTGCCAAGGCAACAGGAATCGCTGCGGTAATCAGGAAAGGCGGCCTGCAGGCCCGCCACCAGGCCTTTGCGCAGGCGGCAGCCGACGGTTTTTCTATCCCTTCCGGGCGGCCAGCCAGCGTCCTGGACATGATTTCAGATGCGGTCATTCGAAACTCCATTACTACGCAAAACGGCCCGCCCCTGAGACAGAGGCGGACCGGCTCAAAAACAATGCAGCACGGTTAGGACGGAAAATCCTGGTTCCAGTCGAAAGGAATGAATCCGGATTCCGGCGCGTCATACGGACATTTCTTTCCCTCATTCGGGTCATGGGGAATGTCCGCCGCGTTGCAGATGATGGCCGGCTTTCCCCCCAGAGCCGTAAAACCGTACCATACGCCGCAGGGGATGCGCAGCAGGGCATAGGTTCCGCTGCGCCCGAGACGGAGAGTCTTAAGAACCCCTCGCGAGGGTGAACCTTCCCTGTCGTCATAGAGAACAATGCCCAGAAGCCCGTCAGGGACGGCGAAATGCTGGGTCTGCCTTGTGTGCCTTTTCCAAGCCTTGACGCAGCCGGGGAGGACTTCCGAGAAGTATACCTCGCCTATTTTCAGGAAACCGGATCCCCGGGTTCCGGCGGGAAGGCCGGGCTGCAGGGGAAATACGGGACGCAGCATGTGCATGACCGCGCCGCCAGGCGTGTCAATCACTCTGAGAGGCAGGATGAAAGCGCCGTCTATCCCCAAGCTGACGGCTTCTTCTTCGGTATCTGCCATTATTTCACCCAGATCTGGCCGCGGCCTTCGGCAGCCTCGGCATACGCGCGGATCTGTCCAAGCGTAAAATCAAGCATTGATGATTCTTTTCCGCCCCCGCGGTAATAGCGGGAATACCATTCCGCCGTGTACCGGATGGTCTCATCAAAAGTCAGCGTGGCTTTCCAGCCGAGATAAGCCAGGGACTTGTCACAGCACAGCTTGAGAAGCGTGCATTCCTTTCTGCCGGCTTGGCCGTTGAGATCCATCTCGCTGGTAAAACCGGGCCAATAGACGGAAAGTGCCTTCACAACCTCAGCCACTGAATTGTTCACATCCGCGGCAGGGCCGAAATTATAGGCTTCTCCGGAAAGGGGGAACGGACGCTGGGCCTTTTCAGGGCCCATGAGCAGAAGCGCGCCGAGCCAGAGATACCCTGAAAGGGGTTCGAGGACGAGCTGCCAGGGCCTTGTGGCGTGGGGGCTCCGGATCTGCACAGGACGGTTCGCGGCCCAGGCACGGGCACAGTCCGGGACGATACGGTCGAGGGCCCAGTCACCGCCGCCGATGACATTGCCCGCACGCACGGTGGCGCAGGCGGGACCATTCCGGAAGAAACTC
>ENA-OURS01003334-OURS01003334.1-human-gut-metagenome-genome-assembly--contig:-NODE-3334-length-10199-cov-8.967961_pt1 | contig 10199 bp, 9 predicted proteins | sample MGYA00242109_ERZ509010 | MGnify/ENA primary metagenome ERZ509010 (study PRJEB26280, sample SAMEA2338774) | human gut metagenome | biome: human gut; feature: human-associated habitat; material: faeces... | reverse complement strand
GCGGCGGTGACGGTCAATGTCGCGCTCGACTACTGCTTTGTTGCGCGCTTTCAGTTGGGCATCGCGGGCGCGGCGTGGGCGACGGCGGCGTCGCAGGCCATTTCGGCGGTGCTGTGCATCCTCTACCTGCGGCGCAAGGCACCGGAGCTCATTTTTGCCCGTGCGGACTGCCGTATGGATGGAGGGCTATTGAAGCAAACGGCGCATTTCAGCTTCGTCACGGCGCTGCACCAATCGAGCCTGTACATCGGAAAGCTCCTGGTGCAGGGCGCGGTTAACACCGGTGGCACGGACATGATCTCGGCCTACACGGCGACGACGCGCATCGAGGGCTTTGCCAACTCGTTTGGCGACAGCGGCAGCGCTACGACCTCCGTGCTCGTGGCACAGAATCGGGGAGCAGGGAAAGAAGAGCGCGTGAAGGAATCGTTTCGCAGCAGCCTTTTTCTGATGCTTGCGATGGGGCTTGCGATGCCGCTCATCATGTACGTTAGCGCGAGCACGTCGGTCGGCTTTATGCTCGGGACGCGCAGTGGCGCGGCGTTTGAGAATGCGCGCGACTATCTGAAGCTCGTGGCGCTTTTCTACACGCTCTGCTTCACCGGCAACACATTCGCTGGCTATTTTAACGGCATCGGGAAGGTGTGCGTCCCGTTCCTCGGTGCGACGAGCCACATCGCGCTGTGAGTCGTCCTCTCGTGGCTGCTGGTCGGCAAAATGTGCCTCCCCGCCGTCGTGCTGGCAACAGGCCTCGGCTGGGTGCTGGTCAACGCGCTGTGCACCTTTGTCAAATGGAGGATGGAGAAAAAGCAGAAAGCAGCAGAACGTGATATTATGTAAACATCAAAAGCCGCGCGCCCTTAGGCGCGCGGCTTTTGATAAGTTTTGTGAGGTATCGCCGCTGATCGAAATGCGTGGCAAAGGGATGACATTTTTGAGAAAGCACGAGGTTTTGCCTATATGGGAAGACCATGTCGAAAGAGAAAAACTTTTGTAAGAGACGCGCTCTGCTTGCTGAACTTCTGTAAAGTGAAACTATTTTACAGTTCTTCGAAATGGTAGCGCGGCTTGCCGGCGCTTTTCTTGCCATATTCGATGGCTCTTGTCGGACAATAGCAGATGCAGGCCATGCACTGTGTGCAGTTGGTTCCCCAGACGGGACGGGCGTTTTGCAGTGTGATGTTATTCAGCGGGCAGAGCTTTTCGCATTTGCCGCAGCCGATGCAGACATCACTTGCAGTAAAGGAATTTGCCTTCACAAACAGCGGATAGAAAACCGGGTTCACCGCGCTGCTCGCGATGCGGTCGTAGAGTTTTTTGCGCGGCGGCGAGAACATGTGTCCTGCGCGGATCGCGGCGATCGCGCGGTCGATGAACGGCTCGGCTTTGGCGACGATCCGGCGAGCCTCCTCGACGGTTGGTGCGTTGAACATGGCGATGAAATTCTCCGGCATGACGATCTGCGCCGTGCCCATGTAGACGAGGCTCTTTTCGCGGCAGAGCGCGCGGTTGTACTTCGCGGCGTTGCCGATCTCGCTGCCGCAGTCCATGACGAACCACGTTTCCCTCGCGCCGCGCAGCTCAGTTCGCAGCAGATGGTCGCGCACGATGCGCGGGATGCGCCAGGCGTAGGTCGGCATGACGAGGACGAGCCGTCCATTGACGGCGAGCGGTGTTATGTCGCCTGATTTGATGCGGTCATTCAGGCTGATGAGCGTATCGTTCAGCGCGTGTGCGATGCGTTCGGCGATGTGGCGGCTGTTGCCGGTGCCGGTGAAATAGAGTACCATGGCGACCTCCTGTGTCTTTGCTCGAGCACTGCCCGAATATTGTATTGCCTCTATTGTACCAGCCGTGGCGCGCGCAGACAAGCGCTTTGTGTAGGAAAACCGGCGGAGTAAAGGGGCTTGAACCTGAGAGAAAAATCGCCGCGGCTTTTCTTTTTTTACCGAAAGGGGCGAAAGAGGCATATTGCCTCTCATATACTTGTGTTTCCTGCATTTTCTGCTTGCGGAATGGGGGCGGATATGGTATCCTGAACCATGTGTCCGTCGGTCGTTTTCAACCGGCGGTTCACGTTCTCTAACTGAACGACCACAAAAAGGCAGGGCTTTTTCTTATGATGATCAACAAACGGCTCATCGGCGCGGTGCCGGAGAGCAAAAAATATATCGCGGGCAACGTCGCGCTGCAATGGTGCTCGCTGTGCGCGAACATCGCGATGATGAGCGCCGTGACGGCGCTGCTCGCCGCGCTGTTCGCGGGCAGCATGACGCAGAGTAAGATCGTCACGACCGCCGTGATCGCGCTTGCAGCTGTCGCCGTGCGATACGGCTGTACCGTCGGCGCGTCGCGCATGGGGTATCTATCGTCCAAGGCGGTCAAGAAGACGCTGCGCGGCGCGATCTATGACAAGCTCCTGTGCCTCGGCGCGTCGTATTCCGAGCAGGTCAAAACGTCGGAGGTCGTGCAGGTCGCGGTCGAGGGCGTCGACCAGCTCGAAACGTACTTCGGCGCGTATCTGCCGCAGTTTTTCTACGCGATGCTCGCGCCGCTGACGCTTTTTGTCGTGCTGTGCTTCGTGAGCGTGCCGGCGGCGGTCGTGCTGCTCGTCTGCGTGCCGCTCATCCCCGTCGCCATCGCGGCGGTACAGACATGGGCGAAGAAGCTGCTCTCGAAATACTGGGGGCAGTACACGGCGCTCGGCGACACGTTTCTTGAAAATTTGCAGGGCTTGACGACCTTGAAAATCTATCAGGCCGATGCCTTCAAAAATGATGAGATGAACGTCGAGGCCGAAAAGTTCCGCAAGATCACGATGAAGGTTCTTGCGATGCAGCTCAACTCCATCACGATCATGGACCTCATCGCCTACGGCGGCGCGGCGCTCGGCGTCATCATGGCCGCAACGCAGCTGCGCGCTGGGAAGATCGACCTTGCGGGCGCGCTGCTCATCATCCTGCTGGCGGCGGACTTTTTCATCCCCATGCGCCAGCTCGGCTCGTTTTTCCATATTGCCATGAACGGCATGGCCGCGAGCGATAAGATTTTCCGCCTGCTCGACCTGTCCGAGCCCGCACACGGCGGCGTCAGCTGTCCCGCGGGCGACATTGTCTGCCGCGGCCTGCGCTTTTCCTACGAACCGGAGCGCGAAATTCTGCACGGCGTTGATCTGACGATCCCGCAGGGCAAATTCGTCTCGCTCGTCGGCGAGTCGGGCTGCGGCAAGTCGACGATCTCCGCGCTTTTGATGGGTAGAAACAAGGGCTACACCGGCTCGATGACCGTCGGCGGCGCGGAGCTGCGCGACATTGAGGAGGCGAGCCTGATGCGGCGCATCACCTACGTCAGCCACCAGAGCTACCTCTTCAAGGGTACGGTACGCGACAATTTGCTGATGGGCAAGCCTGGTGCGAGCGATGACGAGCTCTGGAGCGCGCTCACGCAGGTCAATCTCGCGGACTTTCTCAGAGGGGAAGCGGGGCTCGACACCTTACTTTCCGAGCGCGGCGAGAACCTTTCGGGCGGTCAGCGCCAACGCCTTGCGCTCGCCCGCGCGCTGCTGCACGACAGTCCGGTGTACATCTTCGACGAGGCTACGTCGAACATCGACGTTGAGAGCGAGAACGACATCATGGCGCAAATTCACGCATTGGCGGGCCGGAAGACGGTGCTACTGATCTCGCACCGTTTGGCGAACGTCACAGCGTCGGATGAAATTTACGTGCTGGAGCGCGGCAATATCGTTCAGCACGGCACGCACGAGGCGCTGCTGAAGCAGGGCGGCGCTTACGCCGCGCTGTGGTCGGCCCAGCAGGCGTTGGAGCACTACGGAGAGGAGGCGGCAAAATGAAAAAAAGAAGCGGTTTTACCGTCATGGCGCGGCTCATCGGCCTCGTGAAGCCACTGAGCGGCTACATGGTGCTCGCCATTTTGATGGGCCTTGTCGGCCACCTCTGCGCCGCGTTCATCACGATCTTCGGCGGCTTTGCCGTGCTTGACCTGCTCGACTTCGCAACGCCCGTCGCGCTCAAGACGACGTTTATCTGTGTGCTGCTCTTCGCGCTCGTGCGCGGCATCTTCCGCTACGCCGAGCAGTCCTGCAACCACTTCATCGCCTTCAAGCTGCTTGCGCTGATCCGCGACAAGGTCTTCCGTGCACTGCGCCGTCTCTGCCCCGCGAAGCTCGAGGGCCGCGACCGCGGCGACCTCATCTCCGTCATCACGTCGGACATTGAGCTGCTCGAGGTCTTCTACGCGCACACGATCTCGCCCGCGGCCATCGCGGCGCTGTTCACGCTCATCATGTGTCTGTTCATCGGGCATTATCACGCGTTGCTTGGCCTTCTGGCACTCGCGGCTTACGTCTGCGTCGGCGTGGTCATCCCGCTCATCACGTCCCGCCGCTCGGGCGATACGGGGATGCGATTCCGCACGGAGTCGGGCGCGCTGTCGGCCTTCGTGCTCGACAGCCTGCGCGGCCTGAACGAGACCATTCAGTACGATCGGGGCGCAGAGCGCCGCGCCGAGATGGATGCGCGCACCGATGCGCTATCCAAAGAGGAAGCCAAGCTCAAGCGTCTCACGGGCCAGAACATGGGCATCACGAACACGGCCATTTTGCTCTTCGACCTTGCAATGCTGGTTTCTTCCGCGGCGCTGGTGCAGCGCGGAGAGCTGACGTTCGACGGGGCGCTCATTGCGGTCCTTGCGCTGTTCTCGTCGTTCGGCCCCACGGTCGCGCTGGCAAATCTCGGTGCGACGTTGCAAAACACCTTCGCCGCGGGCAACCGCGTGCTCGACATTCTGGATGAAGAACCCGTGGTCGACGAGGTCACCGGACAGAAAGAGGTCGAATTTACCGGCGCGGAGGCCGAGCACGTCACGTTCTCCTACGGCGGGGAGGACATTCTCTCCGACGTTTCCGTCCGCTTCCCGGAGAGGAGCGTCGTCGGCATTGTGGGCCGCAGTGGCAGCGGAAAATCGACGCTTTTAAAGCTCCTGATGCGCTTCTGGGATGTGCGGAAGGGTCGCGTCCGCCTGTCAGGCACGGACGTTTCCAGCATCAACACGGGGAATCTGCGCGAGATGGAGAGCTTCGTCACGCAGGAGACGCATCTTTTCCACGACAGCATCAAAAATAACCTCCGCATCGCAAAGCTCGATGCGACGGACGACGAGATCGTCGCGGCCTGCAAAAAGGCCGCCGTGCACGACTTCATCATGACGCTGCCGCAGGGCTACGACACGCTTTCGGGCGGCGAGCGCCAGCGCCTCGGACTCGCCCGCGCGTTTCTGCACGACGCGCCGCTGATGCTCCTTGACGAGCCGACGAGCAATCTCGACAGCCTGAACGAGGCGGTCATCCTGAAATCGCTGCACGAGCAGTGCGCGGGCAAGACCGTCGTGCTCGTGTCGCACCGCGCGTCGACCATGCGCATCGCCGACACGGTCTACTCTGTCGAGCACGGGAGAATGAGCTGATGAAGCTGAAACGCCTTTTCTTCCTGATCCTTGGCTGCGTGTGCCTTGCGCTCGGCTGCGTCGGCATCGTGCTGCCGGTGCTGCCCACGGTGCCGTTCTTCCTTGCGACGGTGTTCTGCTTTGCAAACTCGTCGGAAAAGCTGCACACATGGTTTCTCGGCACAGAGCTCTATCAAAAACACCTCGACTCATTCGTGAAGAAAAAGGGCATGACCGCGCAGACCAAAGCCGGCATCCTGATGTCCGTGACGCTGCTGATGGCCGTCGGCTTTTTCCTGATGCTGCGAAAAGCGCTCTACATTCCCTGCACTATTCTCGCTATTGTGTGGCTCTGACACCTCGTCTACTTCCTCTTCGGTGTGAAGACGATCAAGACAGAATGCGAGGAGCAGATTTGAGTAAAAAAAGCGGCAGAGCCACCGGAATGCTCCGGCGGCTCTGCCGCTTTTTGAGAGAGAAGGGAAAAAATCATGCTTTTTCGGGGCGCAGCGGGCCGTAGAAGTAGCTCGCGGTCGCGCCGCCGTCGATGAGGAAGGTCGAGCCCGTGATGAACGCGCCCTTGTCGCTCATCAAAAGTTCGGCGACGTTTGCGGCTTCGCCCACCGCGCCGGGGCAGGCGGCCTTCATATCTTTGATGACGCGGCCCGGCCAGCCGCCGTTTGTCATAAACGGCACAACGGTCTTGCCTGCAAAATTCTGTCCATGCAGGAATGCCTTGACGGCGGGAGCCATCGTGTACCACCATGTCGGCGTGCCGACGGCGATGACGTCGTAGTCGGCGACGTTGACGGGAAGCGCCTTGAGCTCCGGCTCAAAGCCCGCGTTCACCTCGTGCTGGCCCTGATCGACCACATCGTTGTAGCTGCCGGTATACGGCACGGCGGTGTCGAGCCTCACAAGATCGCCGCCGGCGACGCTCTGCAACGCTTTTGCGGTGCGCTCGGTGTTGCCGCACGACCAGGAGTAGTAAACGATCAGGAGCTTTTTCATTTTGTGACCTCCTCAACCCACTGGGCAAGCGCGCTCTTCGCCTCGTCCACGTGGCTGCCGTGGATGGCGAGGCCCTTCGTGACCGCCGCGCCATGGGCAGCCTTGCGGATGTCGTTTTCGGTATCGGAAAGGCCGCTGCCCTCGTGCGTGCAGAACGGGTGGATGGTCTTGCCCGTGAAGTCGTAGTGATCGAGGAAGGTGTAGACCACCATCGGCATCGTGCTGCAATAGTTGGGGTAGCCGAGGTAAATTTCATCATAGGCGTCGAGGTCATCGGGCAGATCCAACACCGCGGGACGGGCGCTTTTCTGCCAGTCCTCACGCGCCTGCGCCACACAGGTCTTGTAGTCGCCTGAATAGGGCTCGGCCTGCTCAATTTTGTACAGCTCGCCGCCGGTCAGATTCGCGAGCATCTCAGCAACCTTTTCGGTGTTGCCGACGGAAATGCGGCGGTACGCGCCTCCGAAGTAGTTCTCTCCCGCGCGGGAGTAAAATGCGATCAATGCTGCCATTGTTTCGCTCCTTTCTTATCGCTTTGCGCCAAAAGCGGCGCATGGTTTTTGTTGATACCACCATTGTAAACCGCCGCGCCGCGGGTATCAATTCCGGTTTTGCGGCTTTCCTATAAGAAAAACTGATATGAAAAAAGGCGGAGCCATCGGCTCCGCCTTTCTGCTTTCGTTCAGGTATCAAATTGTCCTTTGAGCAGCTGCGCGAATTCTGGCACGTAGGGGTTCGCGTTCTCCTTTTTCCAGAACGCGCAGTATGTGCGAAGAATCGGCTCGCCGTTTCGCACGAGCGGCACGCGGGTGAGCGGTTCGGCCGCCTGCCTTTCGCCGCCCTCCAGCGGCAAAAAGCCCCTGCCGCCCGCGACCAGAAGACGCGCCTCCTCCAAATTCTCGGCATACAGGAATTCACTTGGAAAGCCGAGTACAATGCGGCTGAATTCCTGCTCTGCCTCCCGCTCCGGCGGCGGGGCGATCAGAATGCAGGGAAAATTCTTGAGCTCTGCCGGTGCGACCGCCTCCATTTGCGCGATTGGGCTGTGGGCGGAGACTTCAATCAGGGCGGGCCGGGCTGCAAGGATCAGATTTTCGTAGGCGTCGGAAAACAAGCGGCGCTGATCGTTGAGCGTGATCTCGACCCGATCCTCGCTCAGCATATCACACAGCTCCCCATGGCTGCCGTACGCGATGGAGACGCTGACGTCGGGATACCTTGCCGAAAAGGCCGCGAGCGCGCGGTGGAACTCTCCCCCTGCATAGGTGCGCAGGTAGCCGATCTTCAAATTCGCCGCCTCGCCCTTGGCGATCTTCGCCGCCTCGGCGCACATGCGGTCGCAGTTCGCTGTGAGCAGCAGGCTCTTACGGTAAAAGTATTCGCCCGCAGGCGTGAGCGAAAATGAGCGATTTTTGCGCACGAGCAGCGCAAAGCTCAGCTCACGCTCCAAGGACTGCACCTGCTGGGAGATGGCTGACTGCGAGATGAAATTTCCCCCCGCCGCGGCGGAAAAGCTCCCGAGACGCACGACGGATTGAAAGTATTTGAGCTGCTTGAGCATGATGCACCTCCGGATGTCTAAATGACGATCCCCTCGCAGTGGTCGATCTCGTGCTGGATGATCTCCGCCGTCCAGCCGGTGAAGGTCTTGAGGCGTGTTTGGAATTTTTCGTTCTGCCACTGGACTTTGACGGTCTGGAAGCGCTTTGCCTTGCGCGTGCCGGTGAGGGACAGGCAGCCCTCCTCGGTGTCGTAGGGGTCGGACTTTTTGACGATGACGGGGTTGAACATGAGCATGTATTCGCCGTCATTTTCAAAAGCGATGATGCGCTTGTTGACGCCGATCATGTTCGCCGCCATGCCGACGCAGCCGTCCTTGTGGGCGATTAGCGTGTCGAGAAGGTCCTGCGCGGTGTTGAGATCGTCCGCCGTGGCGGCTTCGGCCTTTTGGGCGAGGAAGACTTCAGCTTTGCATATTTCACGAATCATGGCGTTCCTCCTGCGCGGCATTCTGCTGCTTGTAATGTGTGCCCCAGACGACCATGGAATCGAGGATGGGCTTTAGGCTGTAGCCGGTCTCGGTCAGCGTGTATTCGACGCGCGGCGGTACCTCGGCGTAGACCTTGCGGGTGAGCAGGCCCTTGGCTTCCATGTCGCGCAGCTGCGCGGTCAGCACCTTCTGCGTCACATGGCCGATGGACTTTTTAAGTTCACCGAAGCGCTTGGTGCCGTCCATCAGGTCGCGCAGGATGAGCACCTTCCATTTGTCGCCGATGAGCATGAGCGTCGTCTCGACGGGGCAGGCGGGTAATTCCATGGTATGACCTCCTTCGTGTTACAGATATTGACCGGTGATGCTGTCGGGGTTCAATTGAATTTCCTCCGGCGTGCCGGAGGCGACGATCCTGCCGCCGGCCTCACCGCCGCCGGGTCCCATGTCGATGAGAAAGTCCGCGTTGCGGATGACGTCGAGGTCGTGCTCGATGACCACGACCGTTGCGCCGTTGTCCAAAAGCGCCTGGAAGACGCCGAGCAGCACGCGAACATCCAGCGGATGCAGGCCGATCGACGGTTCATCGAAGACGAAGACAGAGTCGGCCTGCGTGCGGCCGATCTCGCTGGCGAGCTTTAATCGCTGTGCCTCGCCGCCGGACAGGCTCGGCGTTTCCTCGCCGAGCGTCAGGTAGCCGAGGCCGAGCTGCTTCAAAATGCCGAGCTTCTGGCTGACGGTCTTCCGGTCCGCGCAGAATTCAATGGCGGAGTTGACGTCCATGTCCATGAGTTCAGGAAGCGAGGCGTTTTCGCCCGCCTTGTTCATGAGCTTCACGCCGTAGGCGGCTCTTGCGTAGCGCGAGCCGCGGCAGTCGGGGCAGGGAATGTTGACGTCGGGCAGAAACTGCACGTCGAGACTTACAACGCCCGTGCCGTCGCAGCCGGGGCAGCGGAGAGAGCCGGTGTTGTAGGAAAAATCGCTCGCTTTATAGCCGTGTTCCTTCGCGTCGGGCGACTTGGCGTAGAGCTTGCGCAGCTCATCGTGCACGCCCGCGTAGGTCGCGACCGTGGAGCGGACGTTGATGCCGATGGGCGTCGCGTCGATGAGCTTGACGTGCGCGATGCCGTCGGCTTCGACCGAGCGAATGTGCGCGGGCAGGGGATTGCCGTTGATCTTCGCTTCCAGCGCGGGGACAAGGCTCTCGAGCACCATCGTCGTCTTGCCCGAACCGGACACGCCGGTGACGACCGTGAAGCGCCCCTTGGGGATGTCGACCTCAAGCGGCTTGACCGTGTGGATCTGAGAAGTAGACAGATGAACCGTGCCGTTTGCGAACAGTTCGTCCTTTTTGGCGCGCTCACGCAGCTTTGTTTCAGCCTTGCCGGAGAGGAACGGCCCAATCTGCGAATTTGAGTTTTCTTCGATCATTGGGATGTTCCCCTCGGCGATGACATGGCCACCCTTAGCGCCCGCTTTGGGGCCCATTTCGACGATCCAGTCGGCCTCCTTCAAAATCTGCGTGTCGTGGTCGACCAAGATGACGGAGTTGCCGTCGGCGACGAGATCGTGCATCACGCCGGTAAGCCCCACGATGTTCGACGGATGCAGACCGATCGACGGCTCGTCGAGCACATAGAGGACGCCGGTCGTGCGGTTGCGCACGGCGCGGGCGAGCTGCATGCGCTGCCGCTCGCCGGTGGAGAGGGTAGAGGGCGAGCGGTCGAGCGTCAGG
>ENA-OURS01003333-OURS01003333.1-human-gut-metagenome-genome-assembly--contig:-NODE-3333-length-10201-cov-2.005027_pt1 | contig 10201 bp, 6 predicted proteins | sample MGYA00242109_ERZ509010 | MGnify/ENA primary metagenome ERZ509010 (study PRJEB26280, sample SAMEA2338774) | human gut metagenome | biome: human gut; feature: human-associated habitat; material: faeces... | reverse complement strand
TCGGAGTCTGTTCGCCATGAGCCGAAATTGTCATAACAAAAAAAACTTCCGACAAAAGTTTTTTGAATACACTTATCGAAATCGGTGTCTGCACAGGTGGATCAATTGTTTCAGGAAATCCCTGAAAGAAGTATATGATATTCTGAACCACGGTTCTGACTGCCGAAGGCACTGATCAGAAAGGTTGATTTGATGTTACATTTAACTGCAAAAAATTTTCAAATAGAAGTAAAAGATACCTCTCTCCCGGTCATCGTTATGTTCTACGCTATCTGGTGTGGGAAATGTGCCATGATGAAGCCGGTCGTGGAGGATATCGAAAAGAAATACGCCGGAAAGATCAAGTTCTGCGAAGTCGAAATTGAAGAATCTGCAGTACTCGCCGCAGAATACGCCCCGGAAATCGTCCCGACATTTGTTCTCTTCAAAGATAAAAAGGCAATCAGTGTCATGGGTGGAATGGTGGATGAACACACATTTGAATCCAGAATACTGGAAATCTTGTCTTAGTCCACAGATGTACACAAGCCGTAACAAAATCTTTCGAAATAGTTAAGAATTTTTTACTTTTTACTTTTACACAAGTATGCTATTATTGGGGGTACAGAAAGGAGATGTGGCGTCTGACACCACAGGATAATTATGAGTATGAAAAAATTAAAAAGGGTTCTGCCGTTTAGCCTGGCAATAATTCTGGCATCTGTAAGCCTGCCGGTAACTGCCCTGGCTGACAGCGCAAAAGTAGTCACTCTCGGAGCGAACTTATCCGACGAGCAGAAAGCTTCTATGTACAAATACTTCGGTACTTCCGCCGATCAGGTAGACACGATCGAAGTCACGAACACAGACGAAAGAAAATATATGGAAGGGATCGCGACCGAATCCCAGATTGGTACAAGAACATATAGCTGTTCTTATGTTGAGCCGACAGACAGCGGCGGAATTCAGGTAAAAGTCGCAAACCTGACATTTGTAACAAGTTCTATGATCGCCAGTACACTTTTGACTTCCGGCGTTGAGAACTGTAACGTTGTTGCCGGATCTCCAATTGAAGTATCCGGAACCGGTGCACTGACAGGTATTATGATGGCTTACGAAAAAGCCAGTGGGAAAGAACTTTCCGAAGACCAGAAAGCAACTGCAACAGAAGAGCTGGTAACAACCGGTGACCTCGCCAAGGATCTCGGTCAGGATACAGCATCTGATCTGATCAACGATGTCAAAGAATCCGTTATTGAAGATAAACTGACTGATCCGTCCGATATTCAGGACGCGATTTCTGACGCAGCCGATAAGCAGGGAATTACACTGACCGATGACCAGCTTGCAAAAATCACAAGTCTGATGGAATCTATTTCCCAGTACGACTACGATGTCAAAGCACTGAAAAAGACTCTCGACAACCTGGACGGGAAATCCGGAGGATTCTTCAGCAACTTGTGGTCCTCCATCAAAGGCTTCTTTGGCGGAGATGACTCCAACGGCGGAATTATTAACAATACAGATGATGCAGCACTCGGAAATGATGCAATCATCGACAGCACATTAGATGCCGTAAAAGCCAAAGCAAACGATGCCGTAAATCAGGCAAAAGAGGAAGGACTTTGGGATAAAATCGTAGGATTTTTCAAAGATCTGTTCGGAGGCGATGATACCGAAAACTCCGATAATACAGATAGCACTGACGCAGTCGAAGAAAATACGGACAACAACACCGATACAGGCAGCACCGACAACAATGCTGATAACGACACTTCTACAAACGCAGAATAAAATTAATTCATAACTTTAGCAGGGAGATGGAATACTCAAATTCCATCTCCCTGTTTCTCTTCCACACCTCCCGGCGTAAATCCTATCATCCGCAAGCAATAAGCCAGCGCAGAAAATATAGAGAATCAGCTCAGATTTTAGAACTGTCTGGTGCCTCTCAATGCCGAGGCATTCTCGAATTTAAAATTCAAAAACTGCTACCCCATACGGCGGCAATTTGTATCCAAATGAATATGGTCTTCCATCACATTCTTTCTTCACGGCATGATAAATGTTCTGTCTCTTCTCGCCATTTCCGCCATATTTCACATCGTCACTGTTCAGAATCAGCTTATACTGCTTCTTTCTAGGAACGCCTACACGGTAATCTTCTCTTGCCATCGGTGTGAAGTTGATCACGAACAAAAGGTTATGCTTTCCATCTTTAGAATGGCGGATAAAGCTGTAAATGCTTCTGTATGCATCATCTGCATTGACCCACTCGAATCCTTCCCATGACTGATCCAGTTCATAAAGTGCCTGTTTCTTTTTATACATGTGGAGTAAATCACGCATCCATGACTGAATTGCCTGATGCTCCGGCTCCTCCAACAGATACCAGTCCAGTTCACGTTCCTCTGACCACTCGCGAAGCTGTGCAAAATCCTGTCCCATGAACAACAATTTCTTTCCGGCGTGTCCCATCATAAATGCATATCCTGCTTTCAGGTTCGCATATTTATCAAATCCAAGTCCTGGCATCTTATTGATCATGGAACATTTCAAATGAACAACCTCATCATGCGACAGTACGAGAATGTAATCTTCGCTGTACGCATAACTCATGGCAAATGTCATCATATGATGATTGTCTTTTCTGAAATACGGATCCAGCTTCATATATTCCGTAAAGTCGTGCATCCACCCCATATTCCACTTAAGGCTAAATCCAAGACCTCCGTCTTCTACATCTCCGGTTACCTTCGGCCATGCCGTAGACTCTTCCGCTATCATAAGTGCACCCGGATTTCTTCCAAGTACAACTGTGTTCAGATGCTTGAAGAAATCTACTGCCTCCAGGTTCTCATTACCTCCATACTGGTTCGGAACCCATTCTCCGTCTTTCTTTCCATAATCCAGGTACAGCATAGAAGCAACTGCATCAACGCGAAGTCCATCAATATGGAAATGCTCCACCCAGAAAAGTGCATTGGCAATCAGGAAGTTCCTTACCTCATTCTTGCCAAGATCAAATATCTTCGTCCCCCAGTCCGGATGCTCCCCTTTTCTTGGATCTGCATACTCGTAAGTTGCTGTTCCGTCAAACTCGGCAAGTCCATGCTCGTCCTTTGGAAAATGTGCCGGAACCCAGTCCATAATAACACCGATTCCATTTCTATGCAGATAATTGATCATCCACGCAAAATCTTCCGGTGTTCCATAACGGCTTGTCGGCGCATAATATCCTGTCACCTGATATCCCCATGATCCATCAAATGGGTGTTCTGCGATTCCCATGATCTCCACATGCGTATATCCCATATCTTTCATATACTTTGTGATTTCTTTTGCAAACTCACGATAAGTATAGAATCCCTCGTCCTCTGTGCCTGGGTGTCTCTTCCAGGAACCCATATGAACCTCATATACAGACATTGGTTCTTTTTTGTGGTTCCATTTTTCCCGTGCAGTCATCCAGGAACTATCGGTCCATTTCAAATTCTCAATATTCGTTATTCTTGATGCTGTACCCGGACGAAGTTCTGCATAATTGGCATACGGATCTGCCTTCATATGATACTCCCCTGTAATCGTCTCAATGCAGAACTTATACATCATGCCTTCTTTTACTCCCGGTACAAAGCATGTGTAAATTCCGATATATTCCGCCCTTGTCATAGGGTTTCTTGTGCGATCCCAGTCATTGAATTCCCCCACTACAGACACTGATTTCGCATTCGGTGCCCAGACAGCAAAATAAACTCCTTTCTGCCCTTCGTCGTCCACCATATGTGCACCCAGCTTCTTATAAATTTCGTAGTGATTTCCCTGTCCGAAAAGGTACTGATCTAATTCTCCGATTTCATAAGCTTTCCATTCTTTCTCCATAAACTTCCCTCACATTTCATCCGGATTTCAATATCTTAAGTATACCTTAGCGGAACACAAAATTCAATCTATGTCACTCGATTCCAGACAAAAAACAGGGATACAATTTTCTACAATTGTATCCCTGCTTCATCACTTACATTCACTATATCATTAAATTTTAAAATCTTCTTCCTTCAGAATAATGCGATCTGACGAATCCGTAGATTTTCCAAATACACGTCTTGCAAGATGCTTTACATTTGCTTTCTGTGAATGTTTAATTGCTTCATCCATGATTTCTTTTACTTCCGCAACTGTAACCGCATGATCTTCACGCTGCATTACATCAATTCGGCTGTAAAGTGCCAGAATTCCCATTTCATCAAGCTTATATCCATTTTCCTTCGCATAAGTCTGACCAAACGTTACTAACTCATCATTGATGAATACCGGAAGCTCAAGCTTAGAAGTGAATTTCTTTTTGAAATCCGGATTAGCTGTCATAATTCTCTCCAGAGGTTTTCTCTGATCTTCAAGAACAAAGAGAAGCTCTCCGGTCTTTCTTGACATCAATGCATTCAGTTCCTTGATTGTTCTGGAATTCAACTTACCAGCCTTTTCGATGATGATCGCTCCACCGCGAAGCTTCTGGATAATATTGCCAAGTTCCTTCTTATTCAGCGATTCACCTGTAACAATAGCAACCTTACCCTGTTTCAGATTTCTTTGTTTCTGGATTGCTTTTACAATATCTACTGCAAGTACTGTTTTTCCAGATCCTTTACGGCCAATGATCATTAAGTTACCGGTTCTTGAAGTTCCCTCTCTCTGGGCACGTCTGTCATTATCAAGTACTGCAACAATCTGTTCACTCATTCCTCTGACCGGTACGAAGTAAGAGAATAATTTCTTCTGCTCCTCTGTCAGTCCGGCTTTCAGTCCAATCTCACTGGTTGCACTTAAGTCATATCTTCCTGTTACAACAAATCCGGTATCAAATGGAACTCCGCTTCCTTTTGACTTCTTAATTCTGCGCTGAATCTCTTCCTCAGATGGTTCTTCAATTTCCAAGTCTCCTTCAAGGTCTTCCGGATCCGGAATCTCAGGAAGCTCATCTTCAAAGTCGTCTTCCTCGAAATCATCTTCCTCAAAATCATCCTCTTCCTCGAAGTCGTCCTCTTCCTCGAAATCGTCTTCCTCGAAGTCGTCCTCTTCCTCAAAGTCATCCTCTTCGTAATCGTCGTCTTCTACATAATCATCTTCATAGAAGTCATCGTCTTCCTCAAAGTCGTCTTCTTCCTCAAAGTCATCCTCTTCCTCGAAGTCGTCCTCTTCCTCGAAGTCGTCCTCTTCCTCGAAGTCATCCTCTTCCTCGAAATCGTCTTCGTCCTCGGATTCATCTTCCGGGAATTCATTCCACTCTGCATCGAATTCCTCTACTTCTTCCTCATCTTCCTCCGGGAATTCATCTACAAAACCATCTTCGTCAAAATCGTCTTCGTCGAATCCATCTTCCTCTTCAAAATCATCTTCTTCGGATTCCTCGTCTTCGAAATCATCCTCGTCTTCGGAATTGTCTTCCGAATCATCCTGGTTTTCTGTTTCCGGAATTTCTTCATCTTCTTGTACTTCTTCGATTTCTTCTACAGCGTCGACTTCATCTTCTGCTTCAAACTCTTCGTCCTCACCCTCAAAGTCTTCGTCTTCAAACTCTTCCTCTTCGAAATCATCTTCATCCTCAGAATCCTCGTCCTCCGTCTCCTCTTCTTCCGAAACTGCTTCAACAATCTCTTCTTCAGGTTCTTCTTCAGACTCTTCAGGTTCTTCCACAATATCGTCCAGCTCTTCTTCCGAAATAAACTGATCTACAATTTCTTCTTCAACAGATTCCCCTTCTGCTTTTGCAAGCTCCAGTTCCTCTTCTATATCAAAATTTTCCTCTTCTTTCTCCTGTGCTGTCACACGATCTTCCAGCTCTTCCACAAGCTGTCTGATATCATCAGAAAGCAATGCCTTTCTTCTTGCTTCCTCTGCCTCAAGACGAGCCTTCTCTTCCGCTTCACGACGAGCCTTCTCCTCCGCTTCACGACGAGCCTTCTCCTCTGCTTCAAGGCGAGCTTTCTCTTCCGCTTCACGGCGTGCTTTCTCTTCTGCTTCCTGACGGGCTTTTTCTTCTGCTTTCCGTCTTGCTATTTCTTCTGCCTCGCGTCTCTCTGCCTCAAGTCTTTCTGCCTCACGGCGGGCTTCCAGTGCTTCTCTCTCTTTTCTAAGTCGTTCTTCATCGGATGCTTTTTGCTTTGCGATCGCCTCAGCATTTACCTTCTGCTTAGCTTCCCATTCCATCAAGATGTCTTCAATCTTCATCTGACCTTCAATGCGGAGTTCTTCTTCTCGTTCCTCCATCTTCTTCTGGTCTTCCGGATTAATTCCACTCGCCATAGCCACGCCATTAGCCAGTGCTTCTTGAAGTGTCGCACCCTTCACAACTGTCGTAATAGATTTTTTTGGTCCTTCTGCCGCATGCTGAAGAATTCCTTCTAACTCTCTGACATTCCGAGCTTCTTCCGGAGTTTCCTTTCCGATTGGTTCAATGACTGGTGCTTCTGTTTCTACAACTTCTGGTTCTTCTGAAACAGCTTCTTCCGGCTCTAGGACTGGTTCCTCAGCTGGTGCTTCCGGCTCTTCTGAAACTGGTTCTTCTAAAACCGGTTCTTCTATCGGAACTTCTTTGTCTGCCTTGGCATTTTCTTCCATTGCCTTCAATGCTTCTCCAAGCTCTGCTGTCGGAATTCTTCTCGTTGCATCCAGACCATCCACAGTTTCTGTTGTATTGGCTCCTAATTCCTGCTGTTCTGCCTCCGCAGCTTCTGCTGCTTCCTGCGCTGCTTTAATCTGTTCTTTTGGAATTGATACAGTATCCTGTGGAATACTCTTTACATCCTTAAGCGCAGCTCGCTCAGGTTTTTTATCCACTGCTTTCTTAGGCTCTTTTTTCGGTACACCTTTATACTCATCGTACTTTTCCTGTTGGAGTGGTGTCAGTGGTTTGTACTTCATCTTCAATTCCATTGCCTGATATACATATTTTCCTTCACTGAACCACAAGATCAAATCGTCACATTCTTCCAGGCACTTTGAGGTCATGCCTGCTTCATGATATAGCTTTGCGAGCTCATACGCCCATTTTTCAATATATTCTGCCTTTTTAAATTCTTCCAGTGCCGAAATCTGTTCTGACAGATCGGACCCTTGTGCCTTCAAAATCCGATATTTCAAAATGAATTGATTCGGATCTCTCGGTGCCAGTTTTACAAATTCCTCATAACAGTCCGAAGCCTCATTCAGATCATTCAGTTTCAGGGCAAGTACTGCCAGACGATACACAACCTTTCTGCTGGACGGTGCTCTGTCAAATGCGATCATAAGCGTATCACGGCTCTTCTGAAACTCCCCGTTATTCTCGTAGATTTCGCTTACTGTATTTAACATTGCCGGGCTCTTCACCCTTCTCCAGTCTATTGTATCGGCAATTTCCATTGCTTTTCTAAATTGTTTCTTTTCGTAATGTTCGAGCATCTGCTCGGTTTTTACCCGATATTCATATTTATCCAATATTCTCACCTCAAATTTTTTGACAATTCTACAGATACAAGTTTATCATACACCAGTCTTATTGTCAAAAACATACGAGATTTTGTTACAAAAATGTTACAAAATGATATCGTCCACTTTTTTGAAATCTTTCAGGCTATACGCTTCTATAATATTTCCCTGGATAACATAAAGCGTATCTTCTATATAAATACCTCTTGTGATCCTCATATTATTTCCATTGATTTCCTCATGCATCGTACATGTAAATCCTTGTTTTTCGTCGTAAGAAAATGTATAGTACTCCCGGCCGCCTTCACTGTCTGCAGCAAAACCAATCAGATTTTTCTCTGCATCTACTAAAGCTGCCTTATAATCATAAGAAACATCTGTATAGTACACATTTTCAATGACATAAGTCTGCTCCTCTTTCACATTTTCCGGATCAGAAATATCGAACATCGTCAATTTCACGCCATCTGTTGACATAGTCTTTTCATCAACATTCATTCCAATACCCAGTAGCTTATTTTTCCCATACGGATGCAGATAATCTGAAAATCCAGGTATCTTCAACGCTCCTATGATCTTTGGATTTTTCGGATCCGACAGATCAACGGAAAATAACGGATCCGTCTCTTTAAATGTTACAAAGTATCCTGCCTTTCCCATAAATCTTGCGGAGTACACCCTCTCATCTTCTGCCAGACCTTTGATGGAGCCAGTTTCTTTCAGTTCTTGATTCAAAACATAAACACTGTTCGTGTCGCCATCGGTCACTACAACTCTCAGATATCCATCATATTCATCAATAGAAAATGAATCATTAATATAACCGTCTATTTTGCACTGTGCCCCAGCCGTCAATTTCCCACTTTCATAAGAAACTTTTCGGATTGTCGTCACATCTTTTCCGGAATATTGCCACACATTTTCATAAAAATAAATATTATCGTTGCTCACATATAAATTGCCACCGTCTGCCAAAAGTGCCTTACTGTGCGCTGTCTCATTTGGATTTTCCAGAGAAACTGATGTGATGATCGAATACATATCTGCCTTTGAAATGGACGGAAGACAAATATCTGTTTCTTTGATCAGATTATCGTTTACAAGTGGTATATAGGACTTCGGATTCTTCGCCGTTATACCATCAAGTGTTACATAATAATCACTGAATAAGTATAAGTATCCATCTGCAATTCTTGAAGAATTGTAATATCCACTCTGACTGACCCTGCCAACTTCTTTTGGATTTTCCCGGTCTGAAATGTCATAAGTTACTGCGGTCGTATTAGCCCTCTGACCATATCCATAATCATCATCATTCCATTTGCCGCCCACATAACCGTCACACACTGCGATTAATTGATTTCTTTCAATGTCCAGATACATTTCCTGGATTTCAGAAACATCTTCCACTGTTATAGTAGCCGTTTGCTTCATCCGATTATCGCGGGTATCTATAATGGCAATCTGATCGCTCTTATCTTTTAACACGTAAAGGTATGTTCCATCTGTTTTAGCTGTATCCCCCTCATCCACACCTTCCTGACGTACATTTGTCTCAGAATAAGAACCGCTTGCCATTCCGGTGTCCGCTGCTGCAGTACTGCTTTCTTCCATATTCTGTGCTGCATCTCCACTTGCCTTACTGTCAGCTGATTCATCGACTCTTATATCATTCAATGATCTTGCCCAGCTTGAAGTGTATGCACTGTCTCTTTCCTGATCTTTCTTATATTTTTCCAAATATGCATAGACATCCTTATATTCCGCCGCACTTTCTACTTTCGTACTGTCACTGATTGTCACATCACTGCCTGCTATCTTATCATCTCGAGTCGCGTCTTCCATTTTAAAATAATTCTGGCATACCATCACTCCCACGATTAGCACCAGGCATGCTGCTGCCAGCCCACCGATTCTCGCCGGAGTCCACACTTTTTTCTTCTTCCCTGCAAGCTTTGCTTCAATCTGTCTCGGTTCAAGCGCTTTCGGCACCGGAACCTGTTCTGACTTTTCCTTTATTTTCCGAATCATGTCCTGCTCATTCTTATACATAAAATGTCCTCCCATCCAACACGCACTGCATCTTCTCCAGCGCTCGGCTTCGTTTTACCCGGACAGTTCCCGGCTTCAGGCTTAGGATCTTCCCGATTTCTGTGCTGTTATAACCGCCAAACACTGACAGCCCGACTATCATTTGCTCTTCTTCTGAAAGAATAAAAAATGCATTTCTCACATCCATCGCAAGTCCCACATCTTCTTCATGAATTCCTTCCACCTGTCCTTCCGGGAAAAAATCTTCTGTCTGCTGTATTCCTTCTTTCGCCACCTGTTTCAATCTTTTCTTACATATATTTGACAAAATTGTAAAAATCCAGCTCTTGAAAGCTTCTTCTTTTCGAAGTTTATGTATATGTTCATAAGCAGATAACACTGCCGCACTCACCGCGTCTTCTGCCTCATGCGGATCACGCATCAGACAAAGCGCGTAGCGATAGAGGTCTTGATAGACCTGCTCATATAGCTTTGAAAATGCTTTTGCATCACATTTCATTCTTTTTCCTCCTCAATTTGTTTTTCTCAAGAAGTTCTCCACACTCCTCCATTGACTTATCCAACTGCCGTTCCCAATACCCAGTGTAAAAAGTATTATTACTTCTTCTACATATAAGAGTCCCAAAATATCCCAAGTGTTACAAAAAGGCGTCACTTTTTTTCATAAGTGCCGCCTTTTATTTACATTCGTTTATTCAATTAT
>ENA-OURS01003332-OURS01003332.1-human-gut-metagenome-genome-assembly--contig:-NODE-3332-length-10202-cov-2.317532_pt1 | contig 10202 bp, 6 predicted proteins | sample MGYA00242109_ERZ509010 | MGnify/ENA primary metagenome ERZ509010 (study PRJEB26280, sample SAMEA2338774) | human gut metagenome | biome: human gut; feature: human-associated habitat; material: faeces... | reverse complement strand
AGAAGTACCGGATTGGGATTCCTATGATACTGTACTGATCGGTTATCCGATCTGGTGGGGAATTGCTGCATGGCCGACCGACGGTTTTGTAGAGGCAAATGATTTTACCGGAAAGACTGTTATCCCGTTCTGTACTGCTGCAAGTGCATCACCTTTGAGTGATTCAAGTAACTTAGTATTACATGGAACAATACCTCTTGATTCATAACGTGTCTTCTGTGAATCTTCATTAGCTAACCAAAGAGCAAGCTGGGTAGCTACTTTCTGATTAGGAGATGTCTTGTTAACTGCTACTGCCTTAGAACCAAAAAATGGCTTCATCTGTACTTCTTTGCCATTAAGTGTATATGTAGGAGCCTGTGCAATACCAACATTTTCTTCACCAAGTGCTTCTTTTACAGCCGATAAATCCCATGTACCTGAGAAAAATGCTGCTACTGAACCATCTTTAAGACCTGCAAGACCTGATCCTGAATCATCAGTCATATATGCTGGCTTATTAACAAGGTCAATGAGGTAGTTAGTTACTGCTGTTGCCTTCTCGCCTTCAAAATCGATACCTGCTGATTCGTCAGTTCCATCACCGAAGAATGTACATCCGTTTCCTACATAGAATGAAGCGATATACCATGAGTCAGTAAGTTTGAAAGAAACCTTCTTATTCTTAGAAGCTGCTACTTCAAGCATCTTATCAAGATTCTTAACATCATCTTCTGTGAATACTCTCTTGTCATAGTACATAAACCATGTATTAGCTGTGTAAGGAACACCATATACAGCATCACCAACAGTTACCGTGTTAACAATTGCTTCTGAGTTAGTTTCTCTGATATAAGTTTCTATATCTCCACCAAGTCTTGAGATGGCACCGCCATCAATGAGCTTCATAAGCTGGTCATTAGCGAACATATATACATCAGCAGCTGCTGCTGCATCCTTTGTTACATTTGTAGATGCATTGTTCTCGCCACATACACTGTACTGGAATGTTAAATCCCAATTTGGATGAGCTGCATTGAAAGCTTCGCATCTTGTCTTTAACCAGTTACCCTTCTTCTCATCCTGGTCTTCTGCCGGGCTCCATACTGTAATTGTTGCTGAAAGCTTCTCATCTTCTGCTGTTGTCTTAGTTTCTTCTGATGCTTTGCTTTCATCTGCCTTAGGTGTTGTTGTAGAATCAGTCTTGCTGTCGTTGTTCTTACCGCATCCAACAACTGTAGCTGCACACATAACACCAGCTAATAATAAAGCTGCTACTTTTTTGAATTTCATTTTGAAAATTCCTCCTTCTTAAAATACCTAAATATTAGGTTGTTTTGGGTATTTTGTACAAAATATACAAGTTACCAACCACTTTTTTATTATAAAATAGTGCATTTAGTTAGTATATATCATTTTTTTTAGATATATATTGTTTTTCTTAAATCTTAATTTTTCTTAGGAATCGTTATTATTACTTCTGTTCCTGCATTTTCTTTGCTTTTTATTATCATAGGATATTCTTCTCCGTAACACAGCTTCAGCCGTTCGTTTACATTCCTTACACCGTATCCTTTCGAGTCCTTTGTCAATATTTTGACAGTCTGTTCTTTAGTCATTCCTATGCCATTATCTTTAATGACAAATTGTATGTATGTATCCATGTCTTTACAAATTACGCTTATTACGCCTCTTCTGTCCCCGGGCATTACATCTATTCCATGGTCAATGGCATTTTCTATCAGAGGCTGCAATATGAGATTAGGGCAGGTATATTCAAGTACGGAATCATCTATATCCTCCGTAACATCAAAGCCATCGTCATGAAGCATAAGCTGTATGCTTAAATACGAACGCATATTTTCTATTTCTCCTGAAATATGTGTTATATTATTCCCTTTATTAAGGGAGGTTCTGTAAAATGCGGACAGTGCCAGTGTTATTTTGCTTATATCCCTTTTTCCGGCTTCTATGGCTTTCCAGTTAATAAGTGAAAGCGTGTTATAGAGGAAATGAGGATTTATCTGTGCCTGTAAAGCCTTCATTTCATATTCTTTTTCTTTTATTCTGCTTTTGTATACTTCGTTTATAAGATAATTGAGTTTTCTTTCCATTTTGGAGAAGCTCGTAATCAGTTCACCTATCTCGTCCTGGCTTGTGGTATTCAGTGCATATGAAAAATCTTCTTTTTCCACCCTTGCAACAGCCTTTTGAAGTTTTCCGATTCTTGTAGTTACAAAAACTGCCGTAAACCGTATGCACATAAATGTGGCAACAAGACATACAAGTGTTCCGCCGAATGTAATTATGTTAATCTGTCTTATGGAAGTTCCCATTAATTTTTCAGGTTTGTAAAGCCATACATTCCAGCCCGTCTCAGGAATTGTTTTTTTTACAATGAAATAGTCTTTGTTCTTGTCAGGATATTTTTTTGTAATTTCCGGCAGACTAAGGTTATATTCTTTATTTTTATCAGTGAAAGTATCATAGGAATATATATTCTGTCCCAGTCTGTCGGAAACATATATTCCATAATTATCCGAGATGTTTTCATTCAGGATTTCAAATACATTATCATAGTTAATTTTTTCATAGAAATATCCGTTTATCCCATTTTCTTCAAGAGACTGCATTTTTCTTACAAGTACAATAGTCTTTTCATCTGTGCCGGCAATCCAGTTATTATTCCTTGAATCTGCTATGCTTTCATACCAGTCTGCTTTTTTTAATTCTTCTATTGGCGCAAGATATTTATTTTTATAATCAACAATCCTGTCAGTATATATTGTGATTTTGCTGACTTCGTTATGAAAATATATGAAAGTATCTAAAGACGGAGCAACACTCAGGTCAAATTTTTCATTAATTCTGTTATCGTCAAGATAAATTGTGCTTAAAATATCATTGACATTTTCATCATTTGTTATAAGTTTGGCAAGTTCGGCATATTTTTTAAATTCGGCATCAAGATCAAGAGTGCTTCTGTTTATAAAACTATACAAGGTATTTGTTTCCTGATTTTTGAATACAGAACGCATCTGGAAATAATTTACAAACAGAATAACTACAATAGGAAGAAAGCCTGCGAGGATATATACCATCGTAAGCTTGCTTTTTAATCTCATTCCTTTTTTCTTTGTACCGGTATTGTTCATTTTTATTCTCCGTTTTTTCTGAACTTTTGAGGACTAATTCCAAAATATTCCCTGAAGCTGGAGCAGAAATATGATACATTCGGATATCCGCAGGTCTCACTTATATCCACTATTTTTGCCATGGAATTCTCAAGCATGTCCTTTGCCTGTTCCATTCTGTATGTCTTAATGAAACGGCTCAAATTTACGCCTGTTTCTTTTTTAAATACAGAGCTTAAATAGCTTGGTGCCATATATACCATTTTACTGAGTGACTCAACACTTATATCCTCTCCGAAATGCTCGTATATGTACTTCTTAACAATTTCTATTTCCCTATGTACCATGGACGGATTTTTATCAAAAGAACCGGCAAGTCTGTCAATATTCTTATCAACTATGCCCCTGACCGTGTCAAAATCCTCTGACTTATAAAGCAATTCAATTTCTTCGTTAAGTTCTTTCTCATCCGTCGCCGGAAGGCTTTCATAAAAAGTTTTCAGCAGATTAGAGAAAAGGAACTTGACATACACCTGTGAAAAAACACGTTTTCCACCGTATTTTTCACAGAATATGGCAAAATGTTCTCTTAAGCTGGCTGCATCCTTCATCTTGACATCCTGCTTCATCTGCTTGATTACGGTATCGTCATCCGTCTGCACTGCTTCATCATTTTCGCAATTCATCCCTTTGTAAAATACATTGCTGTTTCTGTCGTAGAATTTATTTTCCATCAGGGCTTCCATTTCTTCCATTCCCTTGGTAATACCTTCATATCCCTCAATCTTACCCGATATTGCAATAAAACACTTTGTGTTATAAGTTATTGCAACATCATTACAGATATTGTCAGCTATATCTTTGAAAGGGAGATTATCATCGTTAAAATAAAGAACCGATTGCTGTGGATTAAGATTAAGATACGCATCCGTCCTTGGTTCTGTTTTTTCAAGATATTCCTTAAAATCCATTCCCTTTCTTCCAAAAAAGTCACAATTAAACTCTATAAGCATCATTCTCTTAAATTTATCAAGAAAATCTGTAGGAAGCAAATCCTTATTATGCTCTTTAATTTCTGACATTGAGGCTCCGGTTGTTGCCAGATACAGCATATGTTCGTGCATAAACTCAATGCTTTTTATCTTGAGTTCTTTATGTACTCTGGATTCTTCAATTTCCCCAATCACCTTATTGATGGTATCTTCAAACTCGGAAGGATCCACAGGTTTTAAAATATAATCAGATACATCCATTTTAACTGCCTGCTTGGCATATCCAAATTCATTACATCCGCTGAAAATTATAAATTTCTGCTCCGAACCATTATCCCTGCATTTTTTTATAAGTTCGATGCCATTCATAAAAGGCATTTTAATGTCAGTGAGCACAATATCAAATTCATTCCCGCTCATCAAATCATATGCAGTCTGTCCATTATTAGCCTCCGCAATTTCAAAGGAATATCCAAGGCTGTTTAACAACATTCTTATACCATTTCTTTCAATTTTCTCATCGTCTACAATTAATATTTTATACATTGCTCTCAATTCCCATCTAAAATTCTCAGTCATTATAACATACAATACTAACTAATGCAAAGAACTCTGTCCACAAATTGTGAACAGAGTCCCTGTATGCAGCTGTATGCCGCAGTTGTTATTTAATAAATCCGGACATTAGTTAAGTTTCCAGATATCCTTATTGTATTCAGCAATAGTTCTGTCTGATGAGAAGAATCCTGCCTTGCTGATATTAATAAGAGTCTTTCTTGCCCATGTTTTTCTGTCTTCGTAATCAGCTAATGCGATTTCTTTAACTCTGATATAGTCATTGATATCAAGTAATGTCATGAACCAGTCTTTCTTAATTAATTCAGCATGAAGTGTTAATAATGTATCTGCATCACCGACTTTCATTACCGGAGCACTGATGATAAAGTCTACAAGTTCTTTAATTCTTGCATCGTTAACATAATAGCTCTTTGCTGAATAATCAGCCTTAGCATAATGTTCGATAACCTGTTCGCTACTTTCACCGAAGAAGTAGATGTTTTCTTCTCCTACAAGTTCTCCGATTTCAACGTTAGCACCATCTTTTGTACCAAGTGTAAGGGCACCGTTTAACATGAACTTCATGTTACCTGTACCTGAAGCTTCCTTAGAAGCAAGTGAAATCTGTTCAGAAATATCGCATGCAGGAATAATCTTTGCTGCCTTGGATACATTGTAATTCTCAACCATAACTACCTTGAGGTACTTATTTGCTTCAGGATCATTGTTAATTACTTCCTGTAAGCAGAGGATTAAATGAATGATATCCTTTGCAATTACATAAGCCGGAGCTGCCTTAGCACCAAAAATAACCGTAATAGGTCTCTTTGGAAGATTTCCAGCCTTGATTTCAAGGTACTTGTAAATTACCCAGAGAACATTCATCTGCTGACGTTTGTACTCATGAAGTCTCTTAACCTGAATATCGAAAATAGAATTTTCGTCAATGTCAATGTTCTGTGTAGCCTTAATGAAATCTTTGAATGTTTTCTTCTTGCTTGTCTTGATTTCCATAAGTTTGTTAAGAACTTTTTCATCATCAAGATATTTCTGGAGATCTTCTAACTTAGAAGCATCTTTCTTGAAATCAGGTCCGATTAACTCTTCAATGTATGCTGCAAGTTCTTCGTTGCAGTGAAGAAGCCATCTTCTGAATGTAATACCGTTAGTCTTATTGTTAAACTTCTCAGGATAAATCTTGTAGAAGTTGTTCAATTCTGAGTTCTTAAGAATCTCTGTATGGAGGTAAGCAACACCGTTTACACTGTATCCGTAGTGGATATCCATATGTGCCATATGAACTCTTCCCTGGTCATCAATGATGTATACTGAAGGATCCTGATATTTTTCTCTTACTCTTCTGTCAAGGTCCCTGATGATTGGTACAAGCTGTGGTACAACTCTTTCAAGGTAAGAAATTGGCCATTTTTCCAATGCTTCAGCTAAGATTGTGTGGTTAGTATAAGCACATGTCTTAGTAACAATTTCAACAGCTTCGTCTGTTCCGATTCCTTCGTTATTAAGGAGACGGATTAATTCAGGAATAACCATTGAAGGATGTGTATCATTAATCTGGATTGCTGCATATTCATAAAGGTCATGTAAGTTAGAGCCCTTTGCTTTACACTCATCAATTATGAGTCTTGCGCCTGAAGCAACCATAAGATACTGCTGGTAAATTCTTAATAAGTTACCTGCTTCGTCGCTGTCATCAGGGTAAAGGAATAATGTAAGGTTCCTATATACATCGCTCTTATCGAAGTTGATGTTGTCAGGATTAACAAGACTGTCATCTACTGATTCAATATCGAATAAGTGAAGTTTATTAGTTCTGTTGTTATAACCTGTTACATCGATATCATAAAGTCTTGATTTAACAGAGAAACCGTTAAACTGGATATCATAGGTAACATCTGTTTTTGTAAGCCAGCTCTTTTCTTCAATCCATGGGTTAGGAGTTTCTTTCTGGAAATGATTCTCAAATACCTGTTTGAAAAGACCCATATGGTAGTTAAGGCCGATACCGTCACCGTTAAGTCCCAGTGAAGCCATTGAATCAATGAAGCAGGCTGCAAGTCTTCCAAGTCCGCCGTTACCAAGTGATGGTTCCGGTTCAACTTCTTCAATTTCATAGATGCTCTTGCCATTAGCTTCAAGTTCTTCCTTAACTGTATCAAAAATGCCAAGGTTAATAAGGTTGTTAGATAAAAGCTTACCGATTAAGAATTCTGCTGAAATGTAATATACTTTCTTCTTGCCTTTGTTAGATTCTTTCTCCTTAGCAAGTTCCTTTGTCATCTCTAAGAGTGCAAAGTAAATTTCCTCGTTTGTGCAATCCTTGATTGCCTTGTTGTAATTTTTTTCACAAATATTAGATAACATATAGTCCTCCTTGTTGAAGTATTTCTTAATATTGCTTCTTCCATAGAGCTTGGTAAGCTCACGAAGATTGTCTCTGAGTTCGTTTGTAAATTCTCCGTCTTTCATTCTCCACTTCCAGTTAATTCCAAGTGTTGACGGAGTGTTCATTCTTGCCGTGCTATCTTTGTATAAAAGATCCTGCATCTGGATAATGACTGTATTGGCAACACTGCCGTAAGCAGCTCTTATAAGAGCACTTGCCGCACTGTACATGTCAGGTATGTGAAGATATTTCATCATATATTCCTGACATCTTTCATTCAGATTTTCAAGATATCCTACCACTGTATCATTGTCATGTGTTCCAAGATATGCAACATAATTCTTCTCATGATTATGAAGAATATGTTCATTGTCTCCGTTACCGTCGAATGCGAACTGAAGAACCTTCATTCCCGGATAACCTGATTTCTTAATAAGTTCTGTTACCTCAGGTACTACCACTCCAAGGTCTTCTGCGATAACCTTGGCATCTCCCATCGCACTGTCGATAGCTTTGATAAGCTTAATTCCCGGTCCTTCCGCATAAAATCCGTCTATAGGATCTTTGTCAAGTGGGATATTATAATAACGGACAATTCCGATAAAGTGGTCTATTCTTGTTACATCATAAAGTCTGGCTGACGCAGCCATTCTCTTCTTCCACCATGCAAAATCAGTTTTTTCCATTGCCTTCCAGTCATAAATAGGATTGCCCCATTTCTGGCCGTATGAAGAAAACATATCAGGCGGACATCCTGCCACATTGATTGGCTTCCATTCATTATCAAGTTGGAATAATGTATGATTAGTCCAGACATCAGCGCTGTCAAGCGCTACATAAATCGGAATATCACCTATAATCTGTATTCCCTTTCTATTGGCATAAGCTTTTAATTTAAGCCATTGCTCATAGAACTTGTACTGAAGGAATTTATAAAAATCAATATCATCTGCAAGTTTCTTTTCGTATCTGGCAACTGTTTCCGGTTTGCGGAATCTGATATCCTTTTCCCATCTGAGCCATTCCTCGTTGTTATGGTCGGCCTTTATTGCCATAAACAAGGCATAATCATGAAGCCAGTACTTATTCTCTTCAAGGAATTTCTTATATTCATCTGTCTTCTTGTGAAGAGATGCCTTATAAGCTTTTCTTAAAATATTGAATCTGGCATTATATATAACGTCATATTCAATAAATTCAGAGTCACTTCCCCAGAAAGTATTGTCCAATTCTTCCTTATCTAACAGACCTTCTTCTACAAGATAGTCTAAGTCGATAAAATACGGATTACCGGCAAATGCCGAAAATGACTGGTATGGGCTGTCGCCGAAGCTTGTAGGTCCGACAGGAAGTACCTGCCAGTATTTCTGTCCTGAGCTTCTTAGCATATCCACGAATTCGTATGCCTTGTCACCAAGTGTACCGATTCCGTATGGAGAAGGGAGACTGCTGATTGGAAGCAGTATTCCTGCTCCTCTTTCAAGTTCTTTTCCCATTACTAATGTCCTTTCGTATAAATTAACATTATGAATGTATTATAATATTATCTTCAAACATTTTTCTTGTAGTATATAATTAAAATATGGTACAATACTATCATATCTTGTCGATTTCAAACAAATTGGAGGCTTTTATGAATATTCCTGAATATGAAATATACCACGAACACAAGAATCATGCTGATTCACTCTTTCCATATAATACATATATCTGTTCAATTCCCTTGGATTTTAATGAAGTAACACCCCACTGGCACAACGAAATGGAAATAATATATATAAAAAAGGGCAAAGGGACTATTTCCCTTGATATGGATATGATGTATGTGGAGGCAGGTGATATTATTGTGGTAATTCCCGGGCAGCTGCATGGCATAACGCAGCTTGAAAACTACTCCATGGAATACGAAAATATTATTTTTTCATCCGACATGCTCATTTCCAAACATTCGGACTCTCTGGAATCCGAGGTTTTTATACCGCTTATGTCCGGAATGTTATCTTTTAACCACCTTATCACCCTTGAGGACGATATTCATGGACCTCTTGCTAGTTGTCTTGACAGGGCAGATAATATCTGCAAGACATTTCCGAAAGGCTACCAGCTTGCGCTTAAAGGATATCTTTTTGAATTTTTTTACATTATATATAACAGTTCTTGTGAAAATATGGAAGTAAAGAACAATAAGAATCTTGATAAACTTAAGGACATTCTTGGTTTTATAGAAAAAAATTACCAGCATTCCATAAGCATAGAAGACATTTCTTCGTTTTGTAATTTTTCCCCTTCACATTTCATGAAATTCTTCAAAAAATCCATGGGTACATCCTTTATAGATTACCTGAACGACTACAGATTATCTGCATCCGCCCGTATGCTTCTGTCATCTGATGATAATATCATCGACATAGCAGCCGCCTGCGGATACGATAACCTGTCATATTATAACCGTATTTTCAAAAGAAAATACCACGTTACCCCAAGCAGATACCGTAATTCAGGTATTATTTAGCTGTCCTTTGTTTTATCTGACCGGCAATGCTAAAAAGTGCAAAACATACTATATCCACGCATACAATACTTGCACCCGTAGGTGTTCCGTATGCAAACGATATGGTTATGCCAATCATAAAACTTATGACTGCCACAATTACAGAGCTCATCACAACGCCTTTGTAGGTATTGCACACCCTCATTGATGTCAGACTCGGAAAAATAACAAGACTTGATATCAGAAGTGCTCCCATTATTCTCATACCGATAACCACCGTAACAGCGGTAAGTACGGCCAGAATCATATTATATACTCCAGCCGCCGTTCCCGTGGCTTTCGCAAAATTCTCATCAAAAGTAACCGCAAATATCCTGTTAAAAAACAATACAAACATTATAAGCACGATTATGGATAATATTTTTGTAAGCAGTGCATCTTCCGCACTGATTGAAAGGATACTTCCAAACATATAATTATTGACATCAGTATTCATTCCCGAAGAAATGGAAAGTATCATTCATATTTTCAGCTTCGAAAATATGATTTTCAATATCTGCGAATGAATTTGTCGAGATATCAATCCATTTCTGATTCCATTCACGGAATGTTGTTTGACTTTGTCCAATCAAGTGAAGCTTTTT
>ENA-OURS01003330-OURS01003330.1-human-gut-metagenome-genome-assembly--contig:-NODE-3330-length-10203-cov-2.116575_pt1 | contig 10203 bp, 8 predicted proteins | sample MGYA00242109_ERZ509010 | MGnify/ENA primary metagenome ERZ509010 (study PRJEB26280, sample SAMEA2338774) | human gut metagenome | biome: human gut; feature: human-associated habitat; material: faeces... | reverse complement strand
TAGGTGTTGTGATTCCTCCGATATTGGAGCAAACTGTCTGAAGCGGTCTTGGAAAATGCACATGAAAAATCAACATCAAAATGAGTGCAAGTGTACTTATATTAAGCGGTGTTAAGAAAATCTTTGGATGAAATTTCTGTCTTGTAAAAAGAGAAATCTGAAGTGTGAAAAATAACAAATTAAATGCAATAATTCCTGCTGCACCGTAAAGTGTTCCCCAATCTCCCATTAACGCAATACATAGAGGCATTCCAATAAAGGTGCAATTAGGATATGTACACAGTCCCGTGTAGGCTGCACGCTTTTTTTCTGGCACCTGTTTTATTTTTGCATACAGCATACACCCAGCTGATGTAAGTGCCATACAGGAAAAAAGAAGCGCCACGGCAATGGCAACATTTACTATATCTTGTCCACTTGCCTCCATGCTACTTGCTGACAGCACTGTAAATGGAAGAATGAGTGATGAAACAAGTTTTGAAAGATAGCGCTGCTGCTCTTTTGTGATCAGATTCTTCTTTCCAGCCACGTAGCCGACGATTACATAGCCAAAGATTATAAGAATCTGCTCAAACACAATTTGCATTGACATAAAATAGTCCCCCTTGTTTTTTTGCAAATCCATTATACCGAAAGGATTCCCACAGCGCAATAAAAAACTCCCACCATTCCTTTCGGATGATGAGAGTCTTTTTTTCTATCAATCAATTTTAAAAAATCTTTTGCAGGCAATTATGCTGCATGTGTTCCGTTTGACGTGCCTGATGTCTTTGCGCACTCTGCTTCAAATTCACGCAGCTTTCTTGCTGCCTGTGGTGTAAGTGTCGTTGGTACCTGGATCTCGACAACCGCATACTGATCGCCGAAGACTTTGGAATCCTTCATTGATACAATACCTTTGCCTCTTAAACGGATCTTGCTGCCTGACTGAGTACCTGGTTTTATCTTGCAGATGACATCACCGTGAATAGTCTGAATGCGAGCCTCGCCGCCAAATACAGCTGTTGTAAATGGAATCTGCACTGTCGTGTATACATCCATTCCTTCACGACGAAATCCTAGCTTATCCTGTACAGTTACTTTAAGTAACAGATCACCTGTACGGCCGTTTCTTCCGACATTGCCTTTTCCTTTAAGACGAATTGTCTTTCCTGTATCTATACCTGCTGGAATCTTGATTTCAAGTGTCTGAACCTTTCCATCAGAACCCTGCAGACGAACTCTCTTGTTTGCACCAAAGGCTGCTTCATCAAAGCTAACTGTAACTTCTGCTTTGACATCAAGGGAATTTGCTTCATCTGCACCAGTTCCAAAGCCTGAACCATAATCGGATCCAAAGTCTGAATAACTACTGTAGCCATCTGCGCCCTGACCAAAACCAGAACCAAAGCCACTATACGAATAGCTTCTTCTGCCTGAACTTCCAGTACCGCCAAAACCACCCTTAAAATGACCGCCGCCGAACAAATTTTTTAATATATCATCCATGTCGGCTTCATTTCCATTAAAATGATACTCCTGATAACCGCCGTTTTGGCCGGCATTCTTAAATCCACCAAAACCACCAAAGCCGCCTGCTCCACCGGAATAGCTACCTGAGTAACCATTTGCACCCTGACCAAAGCCTTCCTCAAATGCGGCATGGCCATACTGGTCATAAAGCTTACGCTTCTTCTCGTCACCGAGTACATCGTAAGCCTCATTTACCTCTTTAAAATGCTCTGCCGCTGATGCATCTCCTACATTACTGTCTGGATGATACTTCTTGGCTAATTTTCTATATGCTTTCTTTATTGCAGATGCGTCTGCACTGCGGCTGACGCCTAATACTTCATAGTAATCTCTTTTCATCACAGTTCTCACTCCTTTTTTATGAAACGCTCCAAATAAAGAGCTTCGTGCTTAACTGTTTCCAAATGGCAGAACGATATTGTTGTTCTGCTCTACATGTACTATAACACTTATTATTCTATCTGTCAATAAAATTCATAATTTATTTTGTGAAAGTTTTGCGATACCTACAGTTCACGCATCTATATTACGAAAGCCATTCGGTGTAAATATTGGCTTATCAGTGAACTATAATATCACTTCTTCCCCGCGATAATTCCATACATCTCTGGTCTTCTGTCGCGGAATAGTCCCCACTCGAGGCGCTTTTGTGCCAGCTCTGCCAAATCAAATTCGCTATAAAGAATTTCTTCCTGATCGCGTGATGCTTCGCTTATAAGCTCTCCTGTTTCGTCTGCAATGAATGATGAACCATAAAAATTCAATGCAGATGTCTGGCCACCATTTCCTTCGCATGGCTCTACTGTTTCTGTTCCAATTCGGTTTGCTGCTATGACTGGCATCAGATTTGCTGCCGCATGACCCTGCATGACGCGTCTCCAGTGCGGCATGCTGTCGCACTCTAGGATTGGCTCGGAGCCGATGGCTGTCGGGTAGAGCAAAATTTCTGCACCTAAAAGTGCCATGCTGCGTGCTGTCTCTGGAAACCACTGATCCCAGCAGATGCCAATTCCGATTGTTCCATAGCGTGTTTTAAATGCCTTGAAGCCTGTATCGCCTGGTGTGAAATAAAATTTTTCCTGATAATAATGATCATCCGGGATGTGCGTTTTTCGATATACGCCAAGCAGTGTTCCGTCTGCGTCTATACATGCTACGGAATTATACAGATTGTTGACATCCTTCTCATAAAAACTGATTGGAAGAACAACCTGAAGCTCTTTTGCAAGGCGCTTGCCCATCTGAACTGCCTTATTTTCTTCTACTGTCTTAGCATACTGATAGAAATCGTAGCGGCGCTGCTGACAGAAATATTCGCGTTCAAACAGCTCTGGCAAAAGAATGACATTGGCGCCGTTTGCTGCGGCTTCTCTAACCATTTCTTCTGCAAGACTCTCTTTGGAATTTGTGCTGCATTTCATCTGAATTGCTGCTACTTTTATTTTACTCATGAATTTTCCTCTCTTCTCCACAAATATCGCGTACAGCGTCCGATTTCGCTATAAGGATATCATGCGCTGCTATTTCGTTTCAATCATCTTGGAATCTGCTGTGTTATGCAGTGAATATTTCCGCCTCCTGTCAAAATATCTCTCGCAAAAACAGGTATTACCTTTCGGTCTGGATTCCACTGCTGCATAAGCTGTACAGCTCGCTCATCGCTTTCCTTATTTTCACCGCCAAACACCGGCAAAATGATCGCATCATTTGAAAAATAAAAATTGACATAAGATGCTGCAAGACGCTCTCCAACTTCTCGCATATCCTCGCCTTCCTCAAATGTATAGCCGTCAAGATCCTCTTTTGTGATGCATATCGGATGATCTGGAATTGGAAGCTTATGAATAACAAGCTTGCGGCCTTTTGCATCTCGCACGTTTTCAAGATACGATAAGCTTTGATGTGACAGCTCATACTGAGGATCATCTTTATTATCTGTCCACGCAAGCACTACCTCACCTGGGCGAAGAAAGGCACACACATTGTCTACATGCTCATTTGTCTCATCCTGATAAATTCCTCGCGGAAGCCATAATACCTTCTTGATTCCAAGAAAACGTGACAGCTGTTCTTCGATCTGTTCTCTCGAAAGATTTGGATTTCGTCCGGCACTTAACAGACAGCTTTCTGTCGTTAAAAGTGTACCCTCTCCATCGCTGTGAATGGAACCACCTTCTAATACAAATGGCGCAGCATCGTACCAGTCAAAGCCAAACTGATCTGCAAATGCACTGGCAAATGCATTGTCTTTTTCCCAGGAAGCATACAAACCATCGACCTTTCCGCCCCACGCATTAAATTCCCAATTTACGGCTCGAATAACAGAATCACTAGCATAGTTTGAACTTTGATCTGAACCTTCTTTATTTGAATTTGCAGTATTGTGTTTATTTGATTTAACAAAAGTAGGTGCCACATCTCTTGCCCATGCATCATCACTTTCTATAATCACAGCCTCCATATTTTCCTTAAGACTGTTTTTAACTTCTTCAATATGACATTCATCCGCAAGCATATATACTTTTTCACTTTTAGCAATGGCTTTGGCAACTTCCATAAAAGCTTTTTGGGCATCTCTGCCGTTATAAGGCCAGCTGCCCTGTCGCACGGGCCATATCATAATACAGCCGTCATGGGGTTCAAATTCACCGGGCATACGGTAATTTTTTATTATACTATAGTCCATTATCTATGAAAGCCTTTCTTTAAAGTCATTATATCCAAAAGATTTTATCAGACGGCAATCCCCGTTTCTATCCATTGAATATATGGATGGAAGCGGTATCCCGTTAAATGTATTATTTTTTACCATGGAATAAATCGCCATATCACAAAAAGTCAGGCGTTCGCCAATCTGAACATCATGGTCAAATCTGTAATTACCGATAATGTCACCGGCAAGACAGGTATTTCCGCCAAGCCTGTAGTCAAACTCTTTTTCCGGAATCTCTATAATGCTGCCTTCTGATAATGGTGGTGTGTACGGCATTTCAAGCACATCCGGCATATGGCAGGCCGCACTTCCGTCAAGAATAAGGCAGGTTATTCCGCTGTTTTTAACCTTATCAAGCACCGTTGTGATAAAATAACCTGCATTAAGTGCAACCGCTTCTCCCGGTTCAATATATACTTTGACATTATATTTTTCTTTTATATGGGTAATACAGTCACATAAAAGCTCCACATCATAGTCTTTTCTTGTAATATGATGTCCACCGCCAAAATTTACCCATTTAACCTTTCTAAGAAGGAAATCAAACTTTTCTTCAACAACATCAAGTGTTTTCTTCAAATCATCCGAATTCTGCTCACAAAGCGTATGAAAATGGAGTCCGTCAATTCCGGTTAAATCTGCATTTCTAAGCAGGTCCGCAGTCACACCAAGGCGGCTTCCTTTTCCGCAAGGGTCATAAATTTCGTGTCCATTCTGCGTTGAAAATTCAGGATTAACACGTATTCCTATGCTGACGTTTCTGCATTTTTCTTTGTGTTTTTCTAACTGGGATATGGAATTAAATACAATATGGTCACATATTTTTACAAGTTCATCCATATCCTCATCCTTATATGACGGAGCAAAAACATGGTTTTCCCTGCCCATTTCTTCTCTGCCAAGTCTTGCTTCATAAAGTCCGCTGGCAGTTGTTCCTGATAAATACTTTCCAATCAGCGGATACAAGGCATAATTGGAAAACGCTTTCTGCGCCAGAAGCACATGACAGCCTGTTTTTTTCATAACATCTGCAAGAACTTTGCAGTTTTCCTCTATGATATTTTCATCTATAACATAGCAGGGTGTTGGTAACTCGTTAATTTTCACTTTATAACCTCGCCGATTATTCTACAGTTGCAGGATTCTCATCAACAACCCAAGGAAGTCCGAACCTGTTAAGGGCCTCCATATATGGATCCGGGTCAAACTGTTCAGTGGTGAATACACCAGGTTTTTTCCATATTCCCTGACATACAAGCATTGCTCCAATCATAGCCGGTACTCCTGTAGTATAACTGATTGCCTGACTTCCCACTTCCTTATAACATTCCTGATGGTCACAGACATTATAGATGTAAATTGTCTTTTCTTTACCATCTTTAACGCCGTTAAAAATACATCCTATATTAGTTTTGCCAACTGTTCTCTCTCCAAGTGAAGCCGGGTCAGGAAGAAGTGTTTTAAGAAACTGGATTGGAACTATTTCCTGTCCATTATGCATAACCGGTTCCGTTGACAACATTCCCACGTCTTCAAGACATTTCATGTGGGTAAGGTAGCTCTGTCCGAATGTCATAAAGAAACGGATTCTTTTTACTCCCGGAATATTTTTAGCAAGGGATTCTATTTCCTCGTGGTGCAGAAGATACATATCTTTCATTCCTACCTGTGGGAAATCATATTCCCTCTTAATGCTCATGGCAGGCACTTCAATCCATTTGCCGTTTTCCCAATAACTGCCCGGTGCACTTACTTCCCTTAAATTAACTTCGGGATTAAAATTAGTTGCAAAAGGATAACCATGGTCACCACCGTTACAGTCAAGAATATCTATTGTATGGATTTCATCAAAATAATGTTTCAGGGCATAAGCTGTATACACACTTGTTACGCCGGGATCAAAACCGGTTCCAAGAAGTGCGGTAAGTCCGGCGTTCCTGAATTTATCTTCATAAGCCCACTGGTAGCTGTAATCAAAATATGCACTGAAGCCTTCTTCTTTGCACCTTTTTTCATACTTTTCTCTCCAGACTTTATCCGTTGTATCCTCCGGTTCATAATTAGCTGTGTCAATATAATCAACGCCTGCTTCAAGGCATGCATCCATTATTGTAAGATCCTGATAAGGCAATGCCACATTAAGAACTGCCGTTGGTCCATACTCTTTAATAAGTGCAACAAGTTCTTCAACATTATCTGCGTCAACTTTAGCTGTTGTAATTCTTGTCTTAGTATGTGGTGCAAGTTTTTCTTTAACCGCCTCACATTTTGAAACCGTCCTGCTGGCAATACAGATATCCGTAAATACCTCACTGTTCTGACAACATTTTGCTATTGCAACTCCTGCAACTCCACCGCATCCGATAATTAATAATCTAGCCATTCTCTTTTTCCTCCTGTTCTAATAAATCCTCAACATATTTTGGCAGCATAAAAGCTCCAAGGTGAAGATTAGTTGTGTAATACCATGTTTTAAGATGTCTCTCTTCCCATCTTTTTGAATCAAAATCATTAAGCGGGTGATATTTTTTACTGGCAAAACCAAACATCCAGTAGCCGCTGGCACATGTAGGCACATGCGCCTGATATACCCTGCTTATAGGAAAACTTCTGTATACTTTCCTGTGCATTGAACGGAATGCTGATTCATCTTCATCAAAGAAGGGGCTTCCATGCTGATAAACCATTATTCCATCTTCCTTAAGTGCCTGATAACATATTCCATAAAATTCTTTAGTAAAAAGTCCTTCCGTGTGTCCAAACGGGTCTGTAGAATCATTTATAATTATGTCATATTCTCCTTTTCTGCCTCGCAGAAACCTAAGCCCGTCCTGATGATATATATGCACCCTTTCGTCATTAAGGCCTCTTGCCGTATCCGGAAAATATTTCATACATACCTCTACGAGTTCTTCATCGGGCTCAACAACATCTATTTCTTCAATTTCGGGATATGCTGTAAATTCGGTGCATACGCCTCCGTCACCGCCGCCTATTATAAGCACTTTTTTAACATCGGGATGTACCGACATCGGTACATGCGTAACCATCTCGTTATATATAAATTCATCTGCTTCTGAAAATACAATACTTCCATCAAGAACAAGTATTCTGCCAAAAGATTCAGATTGCAGTATTTCTATACGCTGATATTCACTTTGTCCCGAATAAAGCTCTTTTTCAATTCTGATATCAAGGCAGACATTTTCTGTCTGATAATCAGAGAACCACATTTCTGCTTTTTTCCCTGCCATCTCATTTCTCCTGTATGATTATTTTAAAACCCTGATATTTTCCACATCCGGGTCAGCCGCACCCTGAAGGCTGCAGCCTTTTTCTTTTGAAAAAACAATATGTTCAATTATCTCATCTGTTATCAGCTCTCCCGGTGCAAGTATTGGAATTCCCGGTGGATAACACATTACGAATTCACCACAGACATTTCCTGCACTTTTTGAAAGCGGCATTGAAACCTTCTCTGCATAAAATGACTGTTTAGGACTTTTAACAACTTCAGGCTCTATAAAATCTACACATGCAAGGTTGCTTCCATCCTTTGCATAAAGTCTTTTTATATCCTCCAATGCACCTACCAATCTCTCAATATCCCTTAACCTGTCGCCGATTGAGATGTATGCCATAATGCTTCCAAGGTCCCCGAATTCAATCTGAATATCATACTCATCCCTGAGCAAATCATACACTTCTATTCCCGTGAGCCCGATATTCCTTGTATATATGCAAAGCTTGGTAACGTCATAATCAAAAACATTAACACCATCCACAAGTTCACGCCCGTATGCATAATATCCACCGATTCTGTTAATTTCTTCTCTCGCATATTCTGCCATCTCAACAACTTTGTCAAAACATTCTTTTCCACGCAGGGCAAGATTACGTCTGCTAAGGTCAAGACTTGATAAAAGTAAATAACTTGCCGACGTTGTCTGAGTAAGATTAATTATCTGTCTTACAAGTCCTTTGTCCATATTTTGTCCCGTCAAAAGCACGGAACTTTGCGTCAGGCTTCCACCCGATTTGTGCATGGATACCGCCGCAAGGTCTGCCCCTGCCGCCATGCCCGATATTGGTAAATTACTTCCAAAGTAAAGATGTGTTCCGTGCGCTTCGTCACACAGTACTTTCATCCCATGGCTATGTGCCAAATCGGTTAATGATTTCAAATCACTGCAGATTCCGTAATATGTGGGATTGTTAATAAGCACCGCCACAGCATCAGGATTTTCTTCTATTGCCTTTTGCATCTTATCCACAGGTACCCCAAGCGATATACCAATCTCAGGATGTGTTGTAGGATTAACATAAACAGGTACCGCCCCGCATAAAATCAGTGCATTAATCACGCTTTTATGTACGTTTCGCGGTAAAATAATTTTGTCTCCTTCTTTACATACAGACAAAACCATCGCCTGTACAGCACTTGTTGTCCCTCCAACCATCAGAAATGCTCCTGCCGCATTAAAGGCATCTGCCATCAGTTCTTCTGCTTCTGAAATTACTGACACCGGATTGCAAAGATTATCAAGAGGCTTCATGCTGTTCACATCAAGTCCTACACATTGTTCTCCAAGTAAATCACATAATTCCGGATTACCTCTTCCTCTCTTATGTCCCGGAACATCAAAAGGTACTACTCTCTTTTTCTTAAATCTTTCCAGTGCATCACATATAGGCGCATGCTTCTGTTTTTCCAAATCCATTTGAAGGTCTCCTTATATATATAAAAATAACAGGTGGTATCATTACCACCTGTTGTCGTCCAATATAAATAATTATATGTTGCCAGAGTATTCAGCACGATAAAAGCCTACTGCTCTTATTGACTTTCACAAGATGATAATGTAATCAATAATGCGGATTATCCGCCCGGCAGCCGACCCGCCTGTCCGTAAGGCTCTCTTCATAAATGAAGCGGTCTGAATTGACTCTCGTCACTAAAATGTAATTTAACACAAGTTATTTATATATGCAATATTTTTTTACGCTTTTACATCAACTTGATTTAGGATACAGGTAACTTACCCATTGACTTTACACTTGTATCTATTACATATGTCTGTGGATTCTTATCTTCATCGCTGGATAACGTTATGGTAAGGACGGTTCCGTCATATGAATAATTGTCAATTCTGGCATTCTTACTTGTTGAATCAAGGACTGTCATCTTATCAAGGTCAATTATAATATATGGACCCTTGACAGAATCAAAATCCATTATTGAACCTTTTATCTTATATGCAAACCTGTCATCTGATGGCTGATTCAATGTATTGCTATTGGAAGCATTGGTTGTGCTATCTTCACCAGCCTTTACAGAAGTTGTCTGCTGTTCTTCATCCTTTGCCGGAGTGGTCACTTCAGCTTCATTATTGTCACTTGAATCAATGGTATAATCTTTATTAACAAGCGAATCATTGCCTGCATTGCCACATCCTGCTAACAACGCCATCATAAGTATAACCGGTACAAGTAACTTTTTCATAAAAATTCCTTCTTTCATTGAACCATTTCTTTTACTTCAACCACATTATACTACCCTTGTCAAGAGGTTATGAAAATCATTAATATCGTTTAGTTTATTTTACATTTTCATTTCATATTCATTTTCTCTGTTTTTTCTTCTTTAATCATCTTAAATGCCTTTTGCAATTCAGTTTCCGGTACACCAAGTAAAGAAGCAATTTCAGGATTACTCATGCCTCTCTTTTTTAGATTGTTGCTTAATGTTACCCATGATTTGTATTTTTCCTTTAGTTCTTCAGCTTTTCCCTTAGCTCTGCCTTCTTCTATTAATCCTTCAAATGCTTCGCACATATCGAGTCTCTCCTTCCCTTCGATAAATACATATTTGCTGTTTGTAAGTTCATTAATCAATGTTACTGTACTTTTGGTTAAGTCCGGCTTATATTTCTCGTTGTAGTCTTTAAGTGCTTCTGTGCTTTTACTGTATTTCACAT
>ENA-OURS01003325-OURS01003325.1-human-gut-metagenome-genome-assembly--contig:-NODE-3325-length-10215-cov-2.843799_pt1 | contig 10215 bp, 9 predicted proteins | sample MGYA00242109_ERZ509010 | MGnify/ENA primary metagenome ERZ509010 (study PRJEB26280, sample SAMEA2338774) | human gut metagenome | biome: human gut; feature: human-associated habitat; material: faeces... | reverse complement strand
ATTCCAAATGGAGGAGAAGGTTTTGGTGCAGCTGTTGCATTTACTTTTTTGTTGGTAATTGGAATTGCAAGTATACGAAAAATAAAGAAGAACAAGAAAAAAGCTGATGAGTATATATATAATCATTTAACTGCTGAAGAAAAAGAGGAATTTGAAAACAAGAAAAATAAGGATAGAGAGTTTGCTGATAATTCAAGATTTATAATAAAAATTTTAATGTTTATTTTAATGATAGTGTGTCCACCGTTATTAGTAATATTTATAATTTTTATGCTTGTTGCGAAGTCATCATCTAAGATTAAATGGCTAATCCATAACTGGAAATCTGGAGTGATGAATGTAATATACTACGTTGCATTAGCTATGACAGAAGCGATACCAATGGGAGTCAAATTTTATTTTGATATACAGATTCCAATAATTATATTGCTTGTTCCAGTATTATTAATTTCAGTAATAACATATGTTATAATCAGGACAACACATAAGAGTCAGTTTTATCTTGCTATGAGAAATATAGCTATGTATCCGATTGTAATATTACTTACACTATTACCATTTGCATTAACGGGAGCAATGGCTTACATAGGATATACAGCGAAAACTGCAGTTAATAATGTAAATGGTGGTGGTAATCCATATGGCGGAACCGGACCTGATTTTGTATATGGCAATCCACCTGTATATCAGGTATCAGGATACAGCTATTACAATAGTCATGGCACATTTGTTGTAGTAGGACCAAGTATGAGAACAATGCCAGATGCATCTGTATATAATAATTTGAGTTATAAAGGATAGATTTTAAGATAAGGAGACACACAATGAAAAGCACACTAATAAAAGACACAACTAAATCAGAAAGAATCCAGTTAATAAAGGAATGGGAAGAAACGGAAGGCTGCGAGAGCAGCGGAATAGATTTAATGACATATTTTAAAGACTACATTGACGGGGTGAAAGAGATTTCAGAAGTCAATGCAGCCTTTAATGCAAGATATGTCTCAGAAATACCAGACAATGACTCATCAATGAGTTGTGGTATGGGTATGAGAAGATAATATTTGGCTTATTAATGAATTGCATAATTAGTCAATATAATCAGAATCATCAAGTGTGTTGAGTTTTTCATGTTCAATTGTAACAGACTGTTGAGTTTTACGGGAATCTGGGTAGCTTTTTTAATGCGGAATAACATTTAAAGTGATATAATAAACAAATATTTACAAATCAGCAGTCTGGAGTGAATTAGATGCATTTTATAAAGAAAAATATTATTATTCCACTAGTTGTATTTATAATCGGAATGAGTGCTGTGGCAGGTATTGTATGCAGCATAAATAACGAACAGAATAAGCAAAACAGGACAATGGCGAATCTTAACGCAATGACTTATGCCGAGCGTATGAAGACAGATATTATGAAAGGCATAGGCGTTTCGGACACATTAAGACAGATAATTATAAGTGATGATGGACAGCTTAATAAATTCTATGAGATAGCAGAGGAGATGATGACAGATTCTGTTCAGAGTATACAGATTGCATCAGATGGTGTTGTGACAGATATTTATCCTCAGGAAGATAATGATGCGGGAAAGATTGATCTGTTAAATGATAAAGATCGTGGTGAAATATGCCGTTATGGAAGAGATAATAAAGTTGTTACAATGCAGGGACCATTTCAATTAAAGCAGGGAGGATATGGTATAGCTGTAAGAAACCCTGTATACATTGAAGAAAACGGACATGAAGATTTCTGGGGATTTACAATAGTTATAATCCGTGTTCCTGAGATTTTTGCTGATTCAATGAAGGCACTTTCAGATTTTGGTTATAATTATACATTATATAAAACTGCTTTTCCGTGGGAGTCTGAATTTGAAGAAGTGTATGGCTCGGAAGAAGAGTTAAAGAATCCTGTTTCGTATACATTTGATATAGGAGACAGCAAGTGGAAGCTTGATATAATGCCATATAAGACTCAGTCTGAAAGAATATATCTGTATGCGGCTGGAATAGGCGGAATTATTATTGTACTGCTTCTTACATGGTTTACATGTGCTCTGCTTGTGCTTGACGAACACAGAAAGAAGTTTAAGAAGCTGGCTATAACAGATGCTTTGACAGGAATAAATAACCGTCATGGATATGATGAAAGAGTAACAAGGTATCTTAAGCAGAATCCGGATAATCACTGTGTAGGAGTAGAATTTGATATTGATGATTTTAAGACTATCAATGATATGTATGGTCATGCTTATGGCGATGTAGCACTTAAGGTATTGTCCGAGGGAATGCAGAAGTTTTTTGATAAAAATGTGCTTTTAGGACGAAACGGTGGTGATGAATTCTGTATTTTCCTGCCAGATTGTACATGTGTAGATGTTAAGGAAAAACTGGAGAAATTCACAAAGTTAAAACGGTCATTCAAATATGAAGGTGAAGAGCATCAGTTCACTATATCAGTTGGATATGCTGAATATCCGGTTCATGCTGACAAACCATCAAAGCTCATGCGTTGTGCTGATACTGCACTTTATGAGGTGAAACTTCGTGGAAAGAATGGCTGCATGGCATATAAGAACGGACTCAGAAAGGATATTCGTACACAGCTTGGTTTTGCACTTAAAGATGTTTCTGAAAATCTTCCAGGAGCATTTATCATATACAAAGCAGATAAGAATGATGATGAAATTCTTTTTGCAAACCGTGAATTTATCAGATTTGCAGGCTGTAAGAACATGGATGAACTGCTTGTATATACAAAAAGAAGTTTCCGTAATATCATTAGAGTGGATGAACGGGAAGCTGTTATAGCGGATATATGGAAGCAGATAGATGAAGGACATACTAATGGTTATACGCATTTTTATATGCAGAAAGCAGATGGCGGTCATATACAGGTGTTTGACCATGGAAGAATTGTTGAGAATGGACGATATGGAAGAGTAATATATGCATTGATAACTAATCTTGAAACAGTGAGAGAAAATTATGGAAATTCAGAATGTAACAATTGAAGATGCAGAGGAACTTCTTGATATATATGCACCATATGTTAAGTATACAGCGATAACATTTGAATATGATGTGCCTTCTGTAGAAGAATTCAGACAAAGAATTGTGAATATTTCAGACAGATATCCATATATCAAGGCAGTTGACAATGGACAGATTGTCGGTTATGCATATGCCGGATGTTTTAAGGACAGGAAAGCATAACGCAGAACCGGAAGAAGTCTGGGGATAAATATATAAAAACATAAAACTGCCGTCCGTTTAACATTAAGTTTAGCGGATGGCAGTTTTTATATGGAATGTTTAGTTATAGGCTGTGTGTATCAAGAACTGTTCTGCCGGTTACCGGATCAGTAATACCAAGCAATGCCATGATTAGTGCCATTCTTATATATTTACCATTCTGGACCTGGTCAAAATATGCAGCTCTTGGATCGTCATCGACATCAAGGGAAATCTCATCGACTCGTGGCAGAGGATGAAGAACAGGCATATTTTTATTAGCCAGCTTTAACTTTTCTTCGTCAAGAATGTAGACATCTTTTAAACGGAGATATTCTTCTTCATTGAAAAATCTTTCTTTCTGTACTCTTGTCATGTACAGAACATCAAGTTTAGGAAGAGTATCTTCAAGGCTTGACACTTCCTCATAAGTTGAATTAGATGGATTTAATACATCGTCTCTCAGATAATCCGGAATCCGTAATTCTTCGGGAGATATGAAGTAGAATTTATTATCAGAGAAACGAGTAAGGCTGCTGACAAGGGAGTGTACTGTCCGTCCGAATTTCAGGTCGCCACAGAAACCGATAGTCAGGTTATTAAGCTTTCCTTTACGTTGTCTTATAGTCATCATATCAATAAGTGTCTGTGTAGGGTGTGCATGACCGCCGTCTCCTGCGTTTATTATAGGAATGCGTGAATATATTGATGCCTGTAGTGGAGCACCTTCTTTTGGATGTCTCATCGCAATTATATCTGCATAGCAGCTTACAACTCTTACAGTGTCAGCAACGGTTTCACCTTTGGAAGCACTAGACTGAGCTGCACTTGAAAAGCCCAGTGTCTGTCCTCCAAGACTTAACATAGCAGACTCGAAAGATAAACGGGTTCTGGTACTTGGTTCGTAAAAAAGTGTAGCAAGCTGTCTGCCATCGGCAACATGCTTATATAATTGTGGTCCAATGGATATCCGCTCCGCAAGATCTAATATATTCATAGTTTCTTCAACGGAAAGATCCATAGGGGTTATCAGATGTCTCATAGCCACTCTCCTTTTAATAAATATTCATCTCTCTTAGCACCGACAGATATAAAGTTGATTTCTGCGTGAAGCATATCCTCAATTGTTTTAATGTAATTTTTTGCATTAGCAGGAAGCTCGTCAAATGTCCTGCAATGTGATATATCTTCTTCCCAGCCGGGAACTTTGTATATAACAGGAGTGCATGAATCAAGGTTATCAGTTGGGTCAAATTCAACCAGAGAGCCGTTTGGGTCATTGTAGCCTGTAATTATAGGAATTTCTTTCATAGAGCTTAATACATCAAGCTTGGTTAGTGCGATTTTGTCTGCATGCTGGCATCTGAGTCCGTATCTGCTTGCGACTGCATCAAAAGGACCAACACGGCGAGGACGGCCTGTTGCAGCACCGAATTCACCTCCGGCTTCTCTTAAGTCCTGCTGCCATTTTTCTGAAACAGCATTTTCAGCAACAAATGGGCCTGCACCAACGCATGTAGAATAAGCTTTAAGCACGCCAACAACATGGTCAGCGTGTCTGGCGGGAATTCCTGCACCGATAGGACCATAGGCTGATATGGTTGATGAACTTGATGTGTAAGGGAAGATACCGTAATCAATATCTCTTAATGCACCCAGCTGTGCCTCAAGAATAACTTTTTTACCACAGGATAATGCTTTGTCTATAAATGTGCCTGTATCGCATATGTATTTGCTGAACCTTTCAGCCTGTTCCCTGCACCAGTCAAGAAGTGCCGGATATGACATAGGCTCCTGATGATAGCAGCCGGCAAGCTCAAGGTTCTTGGATTCAAGAATAGTTTTTAGTCTTGCCTGTACAGCTGTATCATCTAAGTGAAGCAGGTCGCCGAGACGCAGAGTTTTTTTTCTGTATTTGTCACTGTAGGCATATGCTATGCCTCGTCTTGTAGAACCGAAAGCAGAGCCGGTTCGTTCCAGTCTGTTTTCTTCAAGTTCATCCTGTATCCTGTGCCATGGCATAGATATTGTAGCTTTTTTAGATAATTTCAAATGTTTTGGATTAATCTGTATTCCTCTGTCTTCAATCTGTTTTATTTCATTGGCAAGATGTTCAAGGTCAACAACCATGCCATCACCAAGAATGCATATTACATCTGGGTGAAGAATTCCTGATGGCAGTAGATTAAGAACGAATTTTCCCTGATTAGTTACAACGGTGTGACCGGCGTTATTGCCGCCCTGATACCTGACGACTATATCTGCATTTTCAGCAAGAAGATCAATTACACGACCTTTGCCCTCGTCGCCCCAGTTAATACCTGTTACAGAAGTAAGCATAATAATAATTCCTCCTTATATAAATGTATAGTTAATATTAAGTGCAATAACGGAATGTGCGGTCCGTAATAATTCTGGCAAATATAAGTCCGAGCGGAAGTGCAACAATTATCAGAATTGCTGATGTAAACCATGAGACTGCTTCTGTCAGGGACATTATGCCGAAATTGTATATTGCACGGTATAAATAAAGTCCGGGTACCATAATAACTATGGAAGGAACTGTAAGTGATATTCTAGGATATCCATTATAATTTTTAATAAATGAGGCAAGGAGTCCTGCAGTGGCAGCACCAATAAATGCGGCAGCAGCGGCAGGCATGCCTGTAAAATCAACCAGTTCAAGACGCAGGGTATTGGCAATACAACCGATAAGAGCCGCCATTGCCGCCATTGGAACGGAACTGTTAAACATAATAGAGAATCCGAACACACCGCAGAAGCTGGCAACAAGTCTTAATATCAGATGTAACATTTTTCCAATATGTAATGTTGTAAATTCTTCTGGCTGTAAATGTAGTAATAAAGCCATAATCCATGCAAACACAGTAGCAACCAGTACAATAATTATTGAATATGTCAGCCTTTCAATACCTGATCGCAGGTCGAGCTTTGCAAGGTCAATGCCGCTGGTGATGAAAGGAAATCCCGGTATTATGAAAAGCATGGAACATATGTATCCGGCTTCATGTACAAAAGGGATATTAAACATCAGAATAGCAAGTTTAAGCAGAATTGCATATATAAGGCATGATGCAGATATAGAAACTGCTATATTCATGAATAGTGTAAAATGATGTTTAATAAGCTTTGTCCTTATAAGATTACCTGTTCCGGCTGCAATGAATGCGAAAAGCATCTCTATAGGACCGCCGCCAAGCAGAAATGTGAATCCGCAACATGCAAGAGCGGCGGCAAGTCCAAGCTTTACCGGTGAATACAGGGTATGTATCTGTTCAATTTCATCAAGCCTTTTATGAATCATTTCACCTGTAAGGTGGGCCTCTTCATTAGGGAAATTGTCAACAAATTGTTCCATTCTGTAAAGCTTGGAGGTATTAACACCGGTATTGGCAATGCTTAACGACTGTGATACGCAGTCATTACCATCAAAGCAGTTAAATTCAATAGACATAAGGCCAACATCCACGGTACAGGTTACTCCAAGTTCCTTGGATAGCTTATTCATAGATGTACGGACACGCCATGCACCAGTGCCGCATGATAGCATAATCAGACCTACACGACCGATAACGGAGGCTTTTTCTATAAGGTCTGCATTAGCAATTAATGCATTGCTGTCGGCATTCGTATAGTCGTGCCACGGAATTTCCATATGATTTTTTTCCATAATGTCAATGTAATTAGTCCTTGGCATATATAATCGCCTCTGCTTTCTTAACATGGTGTTCAAGGTTTCGTAAGAATATAGAATTGGGAAGGAAAATTCCAAGTTCGTCAAAATGTTCATTGTGTTCAACGAATGAATCCTGACCATAGAATATGTATGCCATTGGAAGATTCTTCTCAAGCTCAAGCATAATATCCCATACAGCACTATAGGCCTCTGCCTCGGTTTCCTTCATTCTGACAGTGTCAGGCAGTTCGCGGATAAGCAGTATACCAGTGCTTCGCTCAAGAACCTGCTGCTCCACTACAGACGGGTCATCACCATATGTGTGACTGTATCTGTAAGCCTCGGCAAGAAACATATTTTTATTATTATCAAGGTTCTTATAAATGTTATAAAAATGCTGATAGTCTTTTTCGTGAACAGAATCAGCAAATTCTGGAAGAAGCATACCTTTATCGTCGGTCATAATTATGGGATTCTGCTTTCCATCAGCGTTGAAGCGGTATGGAATAAGAAATGAATTTCTCAGTAAATCAAACATGGTATTTTGCGTGATAGCCATAAGAAATGCAGATAAGTCTTTATTAGAATAGCAGTTGAATAATGCTTCCGTGAATTGAAGCGGAGAAAGTATTGCTTCAGAATCATCATTGCAAAACAGATTGTTACAGAATGTCTGGAAAAGTTTATTATAAGCCCATGGGTCATTTAGAATTTTATCAAATAAAACCTCAGATTTTTCTTCTCTTGGAAAGATAGTTTTTTCTTTCATAATCATCAGCTCCTTCTTGTTTTTCATTTTCGGCTAGATTATACTATTGTGGTAGAAATAAGTAAAAACTATAATTGATATAAATGCTATAACAATATGATATGTCAGATATTACGGAGTGATAAGTTATGGACGTTAATTTTGAGTATTACAAGATATTTTATTATGTAGCCAGGTACAAGAATTTTACGAAAGCCGCACAGGCGTTAGGAAGCAGCCAGCCTAATGTTACAAGGGCAATGAACTGTCTGGAACAGCAGATTAATTCAACACTGTTTGTAAGAAATAACCGGGGAATACAGCTTACACCAGAGGGGGAAAAACTGTATATAAGGGTTACAGCGGCTATGACACAGCTTATGGCAGCAGAAGAAGAGCTTGCGGACAGTGCGAGTCTTTCACATGGCAGTATTTCCATAGGTGCAAGTTATACGCTTCCTGATAAGTTAAAAGCATTTCACATGGTCAATCCCGGAATCCGGCTTAAGATATATAATCATTCAACGCCGGAGGCGGTTGATGCAGTAAAAAATGGACTGGTAGACTTTGCAGTGGTATCATCACCTGTGTACGCAGATTCATCACTAAAGACGGTGGTGCTGCATTCTTTTCAGGAAATACTTGTCGGAGGAACTACATTTACAGCATTGGGAAGTCAGGAATTATCAATAAGAGAATTGACGGATTATCCACTGATATGCCTTGGCAGAGAGACTATGACATTCAGATTCTATAAAGATTTATTTATGTCACATGGGGTTGAATTAGAGCCTGATACGGAGGCTGCAACAACAGACCAGATACTTCCTCTTGTAAAATGTGAATTAGGACTTGCATTCTTACCAGATACAATGGCGCAGGAATCGATTGATAAGAAAGAGATTGTGAAGATATCTCTTAAGGATAATATTCCGAAGAGAAATATATGTCTTGTCTATGACAGCAGACATCCGGTGAGTTCGGCGGCAAGAAAGTTGAGAAAAACAATAGGGGAGATTAATTATGGGGAGAATTAAAGTATGTAACTTTGGCAGAATTATGCTGAAAATATTCTGCTGGACGACAGTAATATTAGCAATATATCTTATATTAGGTATTACAGGCTGTTATGAAAAATGGTTTGGCGGTCCGTCAGGAATAGTAAAAACGCCAGTTTACTGGCTTATCCGGGCAGGGATAGGAATTCTTGTGGAAAGCATAATATTCTGGATAGGAATTATTATGGTGTATGCGACATCTGAGCAGCTTGGAATCAGATGGAGAGTGCTTGGAATCGTGTGCGGATGGATACCTGTTGCACATCTTGTCATGCTTCATATTATTATAAAGACAGTTGGTGAGGAAGTCCGCATGGAGAAAATGCGTGCTAAGAGAAATCTGCAGCGCAAAGAACAGCGGATATGCAGTACGAAATATCCTGTTCTTATGGTGCATGGCGTATTTTTTAGGGATTTTGAACATCTTAATTACTGGGGAAGAATACCGGCAGAGCTTGAGGCTAATGGTGCAGTGATTTGTTATGGCAATCATAACAGTGCGGCGGCCGTGCGAGACAGTGCTAAAGAGCTGGCAGAAAGGATTCACCAGATTGTCATTAAGACAGGCTGTGAGAAAGTAAATGTAATTGCCCATTCAAAAGGCGGACTGGACATGAGGGCAGCGATAGCACTTACAGATATTGCACCTTATGTGGCTTCTCTTACAACGATAAATACACCACACAGGGGCTGTCAGTTTGCTGATTATCTTCTTGGCAAAATTCCTGAAAAACAGCAGCAGATGGTTGCAAATGCATATAACGCTGGAGCTGCTAAACTCGGAGACATTAACCCTGATTTTCTTGCTGCCGTATATGACCTTACATCAGAAAAATGCAGTGAATTTAACAATGAAATAAAGGATAATCCAGACATTTATTATCAGTCAGTTGGTTCTAAACTAAACCATCCGGCTTCGGGAAGATTCCCACTTAATTTTACATATCCTTTGGTGAAATATTTTGATGGACCTAATGACGGACTTGTTGGAGAAGAATCCTTTCGATGGGGACAGAACTATCAGTTTCTTACTGTCAGTGGCAAAAGAGGCATATCGCATGGTGATATGATAGACCTTAATAGGGAGAACATTAAAGGATTTGATGTTCGGGAATTTTATGTGCAGGTTGTTGCGGGACTTAAGAAGATGGGGTTTTGATTTTTAAAATACAAATTATAAATTTTTAGTAAAATAAAATATTTGTAATTGACATATTTCTTGAAGATAGGTAATATAATATTAAAGATAGGTAACTTGAGTACCTGCCAAGCTAAGAAGTAAGGTGTTGTGCCAGAGAGCAGTGCCTTATGAGCTTTATACGGGTTTGACATTTACCACAATCTGGCTAGAAACCATAGGTTTTGAAGGAAAATGTCAGAGGCTCTGCTGATGTGAGGCAGAGCCTTTTTATATGTATAGGGGGATTGGAGTTTTTGCGAAATATTAAAGATTGTGTGAATGCGAATCTT
>ENA-OURS01003316-OURS01003316.1-human-gut-metagenome-genome-assembly--contig:-NODE-3316-length-10242-cov-14.287720_pt1 | contig 10242 bp, 5 predicted proteins | sample MGYA00242109_ERZ509010 | MGnify/ENA primary metagenome ERZ509010 (study PRJEB26280, sample SAMEA2338774) | human gut metagenome | biome: human gut; feature: human-associated habitat; material: faeces... | reverse complement strand
CAGAAAATAGCTCCCGGGCCGCCAACGGAAAGAGCAGAGGCTACGCCGGCAATACTTCCGATGCCGATGCTGCCGCCGAGCGTGCCGCGGTTGCGGATCTGCGCGCAGCCGACCTGACTGCACGCCATGGCAAGCGCGGGAAAATACTGCCGCACGAGAGGGGACTGCGCGACCTGCGAATGCACGCACACCGCGCCGACGGCGAGAGAATCGCCGGCCAATTCAATTTGCTTGAGCTCCTGCATCTCCGTCAGGCTCAAAATAGTGTCCGCGTGCCAGACCTTTCCGTTGCGCTGGGCCAAAAAGTCCGTGCACCCGGCGACAATGGAGCCGCCGGAGAGGGACGCGAGGGCAGAGGCGAGCTCTTCACGATTTGTTGGCTGAAAGAAGTTCATTTGGCCGCCTCCTTCATGTCGCGCGCGGCCTGCCGGATGGCGCGCAGGATCTGCTCATAGCAGCTGCACCGGCAGATGTTGCCGGAGATCGCGGTGCGGATCTCATCTTCGGTAGGGTCGGGATTGTGGAGCAGCAGGCCCGCGGCGCTCATCACCATGCCGGGCGTGCAGTAGCCGCACTGAATGGCCATGTTGTTCACAAAGGCGGGGATGATGGGTGCGATGCGAGGGTCGGATTCGACACCCTCGGACGTGATGACGCGGTGTCCGTTCACCTGCGCGATCATCGTCATGCAGGCGTGGACGGCTTTATCATTGAGCAGCACCGTGCAGGTGCCGCACTCACCCTCGCCGCAGCCGCGCTTTGTGCCGGTCAGGTGCAGGTCTTCGCGCAGCACGTCGACAAGCAGGCGCTCCGGCTGGGCATTCACAACGGTTTCTTTCCCGTTTAAGTAAAAACGAATTTCCATCACAGCGACGCCTCCTTGCGTTTTTCCTGCACGGCGCGGATGATCTTCTCCGGCGTCAGCGGCAGGGTGGTCAGATCGGTTTGCAGTGCGTCATTGACGGCGGCAAGCAGCGCCGGCGCGACCGGCACAAAGCAGGATTCGCCGATGGACTTGGCACCGTAAGGCCCTTCGGGGCTGCCATTTTCGACAAGCACTGTCTCAATGTGCGGGAAGTCGTACGCGCGTGCCACGTGATAGCGCTGCAGGGTGGCGTTGAGCGGCTGGCCGGTCTTCGGGTCGATTTTGACCTGCTCGCAAAAGACAAGCCCCATGCCCTGCTGCAAGGCGCTGCCGACCTGCCCGCGGCAGAGTTCGGGATTGATGGCCTTTCCTACATCATGCGCGGCGGTGTAGGCTGTCAGGCGGCAGAGCCCAGTGAGCGTGTCGACCTCGACCTCGGCAAAGTGAGCAGCGGCAGGGCCGGGGTTGGACGAGGGCTGGTAAGTGTTGGAAACGAAAATTGCGCCGCTGCCGCCGTACTGGTCGGCGGCATAGCAGATAACATCACGGTAGGTTTTCCGGCGAGAGGGATCAGCGGTGACAAAGATCTCACCGTTTTGACAGGCGAGGTCTCCGGCACTGCATACCATGAGACGTGCGGCATTTTCCAGCAGCAGAGATTTGAGCTTCTGCGCCGTTTCCAACACGGCACGGCCGGTGACATAAATTGTGCGGCTGGTGTAGCAGCCATTATCGAGCGCATTGTATGCCGTGTCGCCCTCAGGGAAATCAATGCTGTCAGGGGGGATGGAGAGTTCTTCTGCGGCAATATTCTTCAGCGCGGCAACCGTGCCGCAGCCATGGTCGTGGATGTTGCAGTTGAAGCTCGCCGAGCCGTCCTCTTCAAACTTGGCCGTGACGGTGCACCAGTCAAGACGGCGAGGATAGTAGCCTGAGGTATGGGTGGACACGGCGAGGCCGACGCCCTTGAGATAGCGGCTGCTTCGATCCTGCGCCTGCGCGGCGGCGCGGCGCTCGAACCAGCGGAAACGTTTACTGCCAAGGCGCAGCACGTCCTCAAGGCGGACATCGCCGAGCGGGAAATTGCCAATTTTGCTGATTGCGTCGGGCGGCAGGATATTTTTGAGCCGCAACTCGAGCGGGTCACAGCGGAATTTCTGCGCGGCGGCGTTCATCATGTTTTCCATGATGAACGCGGTCTCGGGGCCGCCCCAACCACGGTAGCTGCCGGACATGGGCGTGTTCGTACAGGTGGAGGTCGCATGGTACGCTACATCCTCCACGCCGTAGACCCAGGAGAGCTTTTTGAACATGGATCCCATGTAATCCGGCGAAACACCCTGATAACCGCCCGCGTCGAGCTCAGCGGTCAGGTCGAGCGCTTTGAGAATATGGCCTTTGTCGAATTTGGCGCGAATTTCACTTTTGATGGGATGGCGCAGCACAGTGCAGAGGATGGTCTCGCGCCGGTCGAGCTGAAGCTTGACGGGGCGCCCCGTCATTTTTGCGCCGACGGCGGCCAGCGGTTCCAGGATCATCTCCTGCTTGCAGCCGAACGAGCCGCCCATCGGCGTTTTGATGGCGCGCACATGGCTCATCGGCATTCCAAGCAGTGCTGCAACACACGAGCGCACGCCAAATGTCGACTGTGTGGGAGACCAGACGGTCATGCGGTCGGTGCCGGGGTTATAGTCTGCCACGGCGCAGTGCGTTTCCATGGCGATATGCGAGACACGCTGCGTCTGTGAGCGGTGGATGAACTCTTCGCCCTGCACATCGGCATATCTGCCGCCGAAGCCGCATTCGGGCAGTGTGACCGTGTTGCCGTCCTCGTGCAGCTGCGGCGCACCCTCGCGCTTGGCGGCTTTCACGGTAAAGACAGCGGGGAGTTCCTCTATTTCGAGTTGGATCGCTTCCGCTGCTGCTGCGGCGATCTCCGGCGAATCGGCCAGCACGGCAGCCACGCGGTCGCCGACAAAACGGACGTGACGGCTGAAGAGCGTTTCCTGGTCCATGACATCCTCGCTGATGCGAACGCGACCGCGATTGTATTTAGTGTCCACCGTATTTTCAAACGACAATACCGCAGCAACGCCTGGCATCGCAAGTGCGGCGGAGGAGTCGATCGCTTTGACGATCCCGTGGGCAACGGGACTGAGCACGAGCTTCATGTGCAGCATGTTCGGCAGCTTCATGTCACCCGCGTAGCGCAGAAGGCCGCTGGCCTTGGCACGGGAATTGTTGACAGGCGTGCTCTTGCCGATGTATTGATAGTTCATAATGGATTCTCCCAGAATGTTTATCGGGACGAATGCAGCCGCAAAATGCGGCGGCAAAACCCTTTACTGATACCCTATAATGAACCACAACCGTCAAAGGAGCGTCAAGAAAAACGCATTTCGACAGGCTGTGTCAAAAAAATTTTAAGCGTCAAATCGATTTTACAAAAAATTTGACGTTTTTTTGATTTTTGATGCTTACAGTTGCGTTGTGTCAATGATACTGCTGCCGCGTTAAAGTTCCGCGAAAGGGATAAAAGGCGGCCGAGCGCTGGGAGGTGCGAGTCATAAGCCATGGAACCCTCACAACATTACCGCAAGAAAGCAAAGTCCCCATAACGAATACCATTACATTTTTTGGGAGGAATAGAAAATGAACTCTGCAACAGGAACAAAAAAGACCGTTGGCTTCGGAAAAGCGCTTGTCGTTTTTATCTGTGTGTTTGTGCTGATTCTCTGCGGCATCAACGTGCTCGGCACCTCGGCACACATCCCTCTGGTCATCGCCACGATCGTCGCCACTATCGCGGGCGTTTCGAGCGGCTTTACCTGGGATGAAATGGAAAAGGGCATGAGCGAGACCATTAAGGCCTCCGCCCCCGCTATCCTCATCATGCTCATCATCGGTATGGTCGTCGGCACCTGGATGCTCGGCGGCATCATCCCCACAATGATTTACTACGGCCTGACCTGGCTGTCCCCGAAAATCTTCCTCTTCGCCGCCTGTGCCCTGTGCGTTATGGTTTCGACCTTCACGGGTTCTTCCTGGACGACGATGGGCACCGTCGGTGTGGCGCTGGTCGGCGTCGGCACCGCGCTTCAGGTTCCCCTCGGCATGACGGTCGGCGCGATCATCTCCGGCGCTTACTTCGGCGATAAGATGAGCCCCCTGTCCGATACCACGAACCTCGCTCCCGCCATGGCCGGTACCACGGTGTTCACCCACGTCAAGCACATGGTCGTTACCGCAGGCCCGTCCATCATTATTTCCCTGATCATCTACGCCATCATGGGCTTCACAGTCGTCAAGGGTACAGCCAGCATGGAGACGATTGACCTCTACATGGGCACGCTCAAGGAGTTCTTCACCATCAGCCCTGTGATGCTCATTCCCCCGCTGTGCGTTCTGCTCATGGTTATCTTCAAGGTGCCCGCCATCCCCGGCCTGATCGGCGTCTCCGCTCTCGGCGGCATCTTCGCGGCCATCTTCCAGAAGGCAAACCTCGCGACGATCCTCGCCTCCATGTACACCGGTGTGAGCATGGATACCGGCGTTGCCGAGATCAACCGTCTCGTTAACCGCGGCGGCCTCTCCAGCATGCTCGATACCGTTGCCCTGATCCTGATCGCCCTGGCGTTTGCCGGTGTGGTCGAGACCACCGGTGCTGTCCACGCCATCATCGAAAAGATCCTCAGCAAGGCCAAGAGCGACAAGGCCATGATGACCACCGCCATCTTCGCCACGCTCTTCACCAACTTCGCCACCGCCGCGCAGTATGTCGCGATCGTGCTTCCCGGCCGTATGTTCCGCGAGGCTTTCCGTGAGCGCGGTCTGCACCCCAAGAACCTGTCCCGTATCCTTGAGGACGTCGGCACGATCTGCGCGCCGTTCTGCCCCTGGAGTACTGACGGTGTTTATATCCTCGCAACGCTCGGCTGCGCCACCGCGGCCTATGCGCCCTACATGTTCTTCTCCATGCTCTGCCCCATTGTCTCGCTGATCTGCATCTGGACCGGCTGGACCATCACTCGCATCACCCCCGAGCAGGCCAAGGAAGACATCATCCCATAAGTTGTTAATTTGAGCAGGGGGAGCGCAAGTTCCCCCTGACTCCAACAAAGAATCGAGAAAAAGGAGAAAGCAAATGAACAAGGTTATTCTCAACGGCGTGGATCTTTCCATTGAAGACGTCGTCAACGTTGCCCGCAACGGTTATCAGGTTGAGATCGACAAGGACTGCATGGCACATATCGCCGAAGTCCGCAACTACATGGAGAGTGAATGGATGCGCGATGACGCGCCCGCCGTTTACGGCTTCAACACCGGCCTTGGCAAGCACAAGGATCACAAGGTCACGATCGAAGAGAGCGATCTACATCAGTATCGCACCGTTTTGTCCCACTGCGGCGGCGTCGGTGATCCGGCTCCCGAGGAAGTGGTCCGCGCGGCCATGTGCGTCCGTCTGAACGCCTTCTGCCGCGGCGTTTCCGGCCTGCGTCCGGTCGTCGTTGAGCGCCTTGTCGAGCTGCTCAACAAGGGTGTGCATCCCGTCGTGCCCTGGCAGGGCAGCGTGGGCGCCTGTGGCGACCTTGCCCCCATGGCTCACATCGTCTCCGTTCTCATCGGCGTGCCCCAGGCCGAGGCCTTCTATCAGGGCGAGCGCATGCCTGCACAGGAAGCGCTGAAAAAGGCCGGCATTACCCCCGTCGAGTTCCAGCTCAAGGCCAAGGACTGCCTGGCGCTGCTCAACGGCACCACAATGTTCGCCGGTATGGCGTGCCTGAACGTGCACGACGCCGAGCGCCTGTACAAGCTCTCCGAGATCACGACCGCGCTGTCTCTTGAAGCCATCCGCGGCGAGACCCGCGCGTTTGACAAGCGCATCCAGGAGGCCCGCCCCTACGCCGGCCAGATCAAGGCCGCTGCCAACGTGATGAAGCTCGTCGAGGGTTCCACCCGCGTCACCGAGGACGCCCGCAAGGTCCACCTCGAGCACGACATCATGCATCCGCACTATCAGGAGCGCGTGCAGGATAACTACTGCTTCCGCTGCATGCCGCAGGTGCAGGGCGTCTGCCGCGAGAACCTTGACTATGTCAAGCACCTCGTCGAGGTCGAGATCAACGCCGCCACCGATAACCCGCTGATCTTCCCCAAGGGCGACGGTCACTACGAGTTCCTCTCCGGCGGCAACTTCCACGGCGAGCCCACCGGCTTCGCGATGGATATCCTGACGATGTCCCTCGTCGAGATCGGCAACGTCTCCGACCGCCGCTGCTTCACGATGTGCGATCCTACCATCAGCTACGGTCTGCCTCTGGCGCTCGCCGGCGAGCCCATCGGCCTGAACTACGGCTACAACATCATCTGCTGCTCCACCTCCGCCCTCGCGTCTGAGAACAAGACGCTGGCGTTCCCCTCCGTCTGCGACACTATCCCGACCAAGGCCAACCAGGAAGACCACGTCTCCATGGCGCCCTGGGCCGCCCGCAAGGCCAAGCTCGTCATCAAGAATCTTGAAAAGATCCTCGGCATCGAGCTGCTGCTGGCCTCCCGCGGCATCTGGATCACGCAGGACCAGCTCGGCGAGTTCAAGCTGGGCAAGGGCACTTCTATCGCCTATGAAAAGGTCAACGAGCTCATCAAGTTCCAGAACGAAGACATCTACATGGGCAACCAGTCCAAGGCTACGATCGGCCTCATTGAATCCGACGAGCTGCTGAACGCTGTGGAAGCAGCGGTCGGCGAGCTGTAAGCATCCCTCTTCTCCACACAACCCAAAGCGACCGGTGCGTTCCCGCGTACCGGTCGCTTTGGGGCATAATGCACAAAAGTTGAATGGATTCGACGCGAATTAAACGCTTGCTTCTGCCGAAAACGGCCATTATACTGTAATCAATACGTCGCTCTTTTTGGAGAGGGCAGAGGCAAGCATCCAACTTTTGGAAAAGAAAGGAGAAAGTCTGATGCAAAAGATTACAGCCGAACTTCTTGGCTCAGGACGGATCCCGCTCGACGGGAAACAGGTCAACCTGCCGTTCAAGCAGGCTGAGGCACTGGTGTACTACCTTCTTGTCGAAAAGGAGACCTTTCGCCCCAAGCTCGCCGACATCATCTGGGGCGACAGTGCGGACGAGCACAAGGTGCAGTCCAACATGCGCAACGCCATCTATGTGATCCGGCGCGAGTTCGGCCGCGATTTTCTTGTCGGCGCGTCGAAAAATGTCATTCAGATCAACCCTGAGATCAGGATCGATCTGGACATCGACCGCTTTAACGACAAAAATCTGACGGATTTCAGCTTTTACGCGGGCGACTTTCTCGAAAACTTTTATCTCAAGGACAACGAATACTACAACGAATGGCTGCTCAACAACCGCCAGCACTATCGAGGGCTGCTGCAGGAGCGGCTCAAGGAGTCCATCGTCGCGGCGTTTCAGGACGAGCGCTACAAGGACTGCGAGCTGGAATGCCAGAAGCTCATGGCGCTCGACGAGTTTGATGAGTTCGGCTATGTCTATTTAATTGAAATTTACCGCGCACGGGGCGAGTATTCCTCGGCAGTGGCGCTGTACGACAGGCTCGAAAAGCTGCTTTCCGAAGAGCTGTTCCAGTCGCCGAGCGAAGAGATCACAGCTCTCGTGCAGAACATCCGACAGGAGCGCAACAAGAGCGTGCTGCACGTGCTCTCGCAGAAGGAGAGCATCACCTCGCCGGAGAGCGAAAAGGACAGCGGCCCGTTCATGGGCCGCGAGGAGGAGCGCGGGAAGCTCGTAGACGACATCCTGCAATTTTCCGGGGGCCGCGGCGCGATCAGCCTTGCCGTGACCGGCGAGGCCGGCATCGGCAAGACGCAGCTCTTTCAAACGGTGCTCTCCTCGATAGGTAAGACGGAGGCAGCCATTTACGAGACCTGCTGCTACCGCGCCGAGGAGAACTACGTCTTAAAGCCATGGCAGAACATCTTCGAGCAGCTGGGGCGCGACCTTAAAAATCGCGCGAGCGGCGCGGACGCGACGCTCTTTCGTGCGGCGGTGTCGCGCGCGTTCCCGTATCTCTGGCAGGTCGACCTGGAAAAAGCCATCGACCAGGACGACATCACGACCGAGAGCGGCAGCAGCAACCTGCGCGCGATCACCTACGCGCTGATGCGCCTGTCACACGCGCAGCGGATGATCTTCTACTTTGACGATCTCCAGTGGGCAGACAGTGTGTCGATCTCGCTGATCCGCGATATCCTGACCTCGGACAAAAACCACCGCATCCTGTTCCTTTTCGGCGTCCGCGACGAGCGGCACCAGTATGTGGGCAGCTTTTTGGAGGAGATGAAGGCTGCGCGCTTTCTGTCGGAGCTCCAGCTGCCGCGCTTTTCTGTGGACGAGACGGGGCAGCTTGCAGACCTTCTGCTGCCGGACCGCTTTTCCACGCCTGCGCTGCGCCAGCAGCTCTTCCGCGAGACTGAGGGCAACCCCTTTTTCATCATCGAAACGGTCAACAACCTCAAGTTCAACGGCTCGGTGGCCGACATCACGCCGAACATGCGCGACACGATCCGCATCCGCATCATGTCGCTGCCGTCGGAAGAGCGCAGCATTCTTGATCTGCTCTCGTTCTTCTTCGACGGCGCATCGTTCGACATGATGCGATCGCTCTCGGGAAAAGAGGAGTACGAGCTCATCACGATTTTGGAAAAGCTCATCGACAAAAAGCTCATCCGCGAGGTCATCCGCGCCGAGAGCGTCGCCTTCCAGTTCAGCCACCAGAAAATTCTCGAGTATGTTTACGGCGAGCTTTCGCTCACCAAGCGGCGCATCCTGCACGAAAAGATCTCCTGCTGCCTCGAGCGCAGGCTCAGCGGCACGAGCGCGGACAACGCGCTTTATACCAAGCTCATGTACCACAGCAGGCGCGCGGGCAATGAGCGCAAATACCTCAAGTACTACGTCGAGTACGTTTACAACTATTTAAACCTGTCCCACGAATATTATCCGGTGCTCGGCGGGGAGACGCTGCCGACGGACGCAGAAAACGACCTTCGGCTTGATTCGTCGGACAGAGCTGGCATCCTTCGCATCCTCAAGGACATCCAAACGAAGGTGCAGGCCAATCAGGGCAAATTCGACGAGAGCGACAAGCACGGATTCCTGTCGGATTACTACCACATGATGGGCCGCTTCCACATCCGCAAGGTGGAGTATTCGCAGGGCGAGCCATACATCCGCACGCTCATCGAGCTCAACCGCGACTCGGACAGCGAGCAGTGCCGCAACAACATGATCAAGGCCTACCGCCAGCTCATCTGCATCTACATCGACCGCTACGAGACCAAACAGATGCACGAGGTCGTCGAAAAGGCGTTCGCCGTGCTTGGCGAGGACGGCAAAGCCGAAGAGCGCGCCATCTGGATGCGCCTGTCGGGTCTGTGCTCCATCATGTCGGGCCGCATCGAGGAGGGCTACGCCTCGCTCACGCAGGCGATCGAGATTTTCGAGCGCTCTGGGGAAAAGGACAAATACCTCTTCAACCTCGCGGCATCTTACGCATGGCTTGGCGAGGTGGAACGCAACCGCATGCACTATGGCGAGGCGATGCAGTACTACACGCGCGCCATCTCCATCTGCACGGAAAACTTTCTCACCGGCGGTATCGCGACGTTTTACACCTACGCCGGTCAGGCCGCGCTGGATGCGGGCGACCTTGAAAGCGCGGACGAATACCTCTCGCAGGCAGTCGACCAGTTCAACAAGGTGGAGCTGATGTGGGGGCGCGGTATCGCGTTCGCCTACTACGGCTACCTCTGCTTTGAGCAGGGAGAGTATCGCAAGGCGCTGAGCCTTTTCATCAAGGCGGACGATTATGCCCAGCGGCTCGGTAGCTGCTACGAAGTGGGCGTGCTGAACCGCATGTTTGCACAAATCAGCCTGCAAATGCAGGATTCACCGGACATTCAGGCTGTTTTTGGACGATATTTGAATAAAGACGTGTCTGTTTACTTACAGCAGTCGAAAATGCTGCTGCGCGACGCCTATTCTCCGGTCGACGAGCAGTATCTGTCGCAGCTCACGGAGCGGCTGAAACGGGAGAATAAGGCCAATACGGAACATACAGCAAATTCTGCACAGGAGATAGAACATCATGCTTGAAAACAACCACACGATTCACCTGACGCTCAACGGCGAGAGTTGCGCGTTCACGGTGGAGCCGCAGGAGACGCTTCTGCACGTGCTGCGCGAGCGCGCGCACCTGACGGGCGCGAAAAAGGGCTGTGACCTTGGCGAATGCGGCGCCTGCACGGTCATCATGGACGGGCGCGCGGTCAACTCGTGCTGTGTGTTCGCCATCGAGGCGGACGGCAGCACGGTCGAGACCATCGAGGG
>ENA-OURS01003311-OURS01003311.1-human-gut-metagenome-genome-assembly--contig:-NODE-3311-length-10255-cov-2.548922_pt1 | contig 10255 bp, 8 predicted proteins | sample MGYA00242109_ERZ509010 | MGnify/ENA primary metagenome ERZ509010 (study PRJEB26280, sample SAMEA2338774) | human gut metagenome | biome: human gut; feature: human-associated habitat; material: faeces... | reverse complement strand
AGGATTCTCCTCCTCTGCATAATATTCAGCAAGGAACTGCTTCCAGTCAAATACTTCTTCAACAGCTTTAATAGCAACTTCTATCATATCCATGTCAGGTTCTCTTGTTGTTAACTTCTGGAACCACATTCCCGGTTTGCTTAAGACTCTTACAAATGCATTGTCATTCTTTCCTGCCCATCTTATAACTTCATAAGAAACACCTGCAATAACAGGAACAAGAAGAATTCTCACTAATATCTGCAATGCAACATTATCAACTCTTATAAATATAAAAAACACAATACTTATAAACATTACAAAGAATAAGAAGCTTGTTCCACATCTTTTATGATATCTTGAACTGTTCTTTACATTCTCTGGTGTAAGTCTGGCACCATTCTCAATACAGTTGATACATTTGTGCTCAGCACCATGATACATGAAAGTTCTCTTAATATCTTTCATCATGGAGATAAGCGATACATATATAACAAATATTAATAATCTCACAATACCTTCTATAAAATTAAGAAGAGCCTTAGAAATTATGTATTTCGATATTAATCTTGTTGCAAGATAAGGAAGAACCATAAATAATCCGATTGCAAAGAATATTGACAGAATAACCGTTACTGCCATTAATACTGATTCAAATTTGTCTTTAAGAATATTCTTTCCAACCTCATCAATCTTAGTCTTTTCCTGTTCTGCAGGATCATCATAAAAAGACGCTGAATAATTAATTGTTGATATCCCAGTAACCAGTGAATCAACAAAATTAACAATTCCTCTGATTATCGGAAGATTGAGCCATGGATGCTTCTCTGTTATGAGTCTGCTTTCTCTTACGACAACTTCTATTTCATTATCGGGTTTTCTGACCGCAATAGAATACTTATCCTTATTACGCATCATAATTCCCTCAATTACAGCCTGTCCCCCAATTCCTGATGGCTTCATATCACTAACCATACCTTTCTAAAATGTTATGTATACATTCAAAAAAAGTTGAGGTCCCGAAAAACCTCAACCTTAATTTCAAAATTAATTGTTTGATACTCCGTACTTCTTGTTGAACTTATCAATACGTCCGCGAGTAGATGATGCCTTCTGCTGTCCTGTGTAGAACGGATGGCACTTAGAACAGATTTCTACGTGGATTTCTTCGTTTGTTGAACCTGTTACGAACTCGTTACCGCAGTTGCAAACAACCTTTGCCTGATAATAAGCTGGATGGATTCCTTCTCTCATGATTTCACCTCTTTACAAATTATTAAGTATTACAATTGTGAATTCCGCCTTAGATTCCCTTTCTATCCCGATGGGATCTATGCGCATTAGACACAATGACCTCTTTATCTGTCATAAACAGCTTTCATATTGTATCACGATGCGACATGTTATGCAAGCATTTTTTAAAAAAGTTCTAAAAAGAAACTATACCTTAGATATAATGGTTCTTATTCACTGTTCTTACCAGTTCTTCGTTATTCTTTGTCTTGACAAACAAATCAAGGATTCTCTCTGCCGCCTCATCTGTCTTTAATCCATTAAGAGCTTTTCTCATTATATCAACAGCTTCCTGCTCTTCATTATTAAGAAGAAGATCTTCTCTTCTTGTACTTGACTTTGCTATATCAATTGCAGGGAACACTCTCTTTTCTGATAGCTTTCTGTCAAGAACAAGTTCCATATTACCTGTTCCCTTAAATTCCTCGAATACAACGTCATCCATCTTGCTTCCTGTCTCAACAAGAGCAGTTGCAAGGATTGTAAGACTTCCACCCTCACGCATATTTCTTGCTGCGCCAAAGAATCTCTTAGGCATATGAAGTGCTGCAGGGTCAAGACCACCTGAAAGTGTACGTCCACTTGCCTGAACTGTAAGGTTGTATGCCCTTGCAAGTCTTGTGATACTGTCAAGAAGGATTATTACATCTGTCTTCTGTTCAACAAGTCTCTTGGCTCTTTCAATAACCATCTCAGATACTCTCTTATGTCTTTCTGGAAGCTCGTCAAATGTTGAATATATAACTTCAACATTATCACCCACGATTGATTCCTTGATATCAGTTACTTCCTCAGGTCTTTCATCAATAAGAAGAATAATCAGATGCATCTCAGGGTTATTCTTAGTTACAGCATTGGCAATCTGCTTAAGAAGTGTTGTCTTACCTGACTTAGGCTGTGAAACAATCATACCTCGCTGTCCCTTACCTATAGGCGATATAAGATCAACCATTCTCATTGCCACTGTACTTGAATTTTTTTCAAGATGAATTCTTTCATTAGGAAAAATTGGTGTAAGACTTTCAAATGCAGGTCTTCTCTGTGCAACTGACGGATCTTTTCCATTGACCGTCTCAAGATACATAAGAGCTGAAAACTTCTCTCCTGATGCCTTCATTCTCTTTGGTCCCTGTATAATGTCTCCTGTCTTTAGATTAAACTTTCTTATCTGTGATGGTGAAACATATACATCGTTCTCTCCCGGAAGAAAGTTCTCACATCTTATAAATCCATAACCATCCGATAAAACCTCAAGTATTCCATCTGCCAATGGAGCATCATGCTCTTGTCTTGGCTGTGCATGATAATTATCTTTCTTATCTTCTTTAACATACTGTTCACTCTTATGGTGTGATTCATCCGATATTCCTGCCTCACCGTGTTCTGCTCTGGCATCTTCAGAAACAACAGCTTCAACTTCCGCCGGCTCTCTCTTTTCTTCTCCTTCTGCTGCAGCAATAATTGCATCTATGAGTTCGCTCTTTCTCATTGTTGATATATTTTTTATATTCTTGTCCTTCGCAAATTCACGTAATACACTGACTGACAATGTTTCTAACTTTGCCTTCATATAATCCACCTCTGTTATTAGTCATAGTTTAATTTAATGGGAAATGATGCAGAAATCGCATCAAAGATAAATTAATTATACAACGTATTATTCTAAAAGAAAAGACTAAAAATGCTTTTTTTAGTCATAGCAATATGTTATTATATATGTTGCTGTGAAAAGCACTATAATTGAAAGGAAGATTAGATATTATGACTAATGCAGAGAAAGCCTTACGACTCCATGAAGAATGGAATGGTAAATTTGAAACAACTCCTAAAATGAAAATTCAGACAAGAGAAGATCTTGCCCTTGCTTATACTCCTGGTGTAGCAGAGCCATGCAAGGTTATTGCAAAAGATAAAGAGGCTGCTTACAAATACACAATTAAAGCAAATACTATCGCTGTTGTATCTGACGGAAGTGCTGTACTTGGACTCGGTAATATCGGTGCTCATGCCGCTATGCCTGTTATGGAAGGAAAAGCTGTTCTATTCAAGGAATTTGGTAATGTTAATGCTGTACCTGTCTGCCTTGATACACAGGACACAGAAGAAATCATCAAAACAGTAGTTAATATTGCACCTGCATTTGGCGGTATCAATCTTGAAGATATATCAGCTCCAAGATGTTTTGAAATCGAGACAAGACTTAAGGAACTTCTTGACATACCTGTATTCCATGATGACCAACATGGTACTGCTATCGTTGTGTTAGCAGGTATCATTAACGGACTTAAGGTAACAGGCAAGACTAAAGAAGACTGTCAGGTAGTAGTTAACGGTGCCGGTTCTGCCGGAGTTGCTATTACAAAGCTTCTTCTTACATATGGTTTTAAGCATGTTACAATGTGTGATAAGTCTGGTATCCTTTCAAAGGCTTCAGAAGGTCTTAACTGGATGCAGCAGTCAATGATGGAAGTAACTAACCTTGAGAACAAGACTGGTTCTTTAGCTGATGCACTCCGTGGTGCAGATATATTTGTCGGAGTTTCTGCTCCTAACATCGTTACAGCCGATATGGTTAAGACTATGAATAAAGATGCAATTATATTTGCAATGGCTAACCCTGTTCCAGAGATTATGCCTGATGTTGCCAAGGCAGCAGGTGCAAGAGTTGTTGGTACAGGACGTTCTGATTTCCCTAACCAGGTAAATAATGTTATTGCATTCCCTGGTATCTTCAAGGGTGCTCTTGAAGGCCGTGCAAGACAGATAACTGAAGATATGAAGCTTGCTGCTGCACTTGCAATTGCTAACCTTGTTCCAGATGACGAAGTAAGTGATGTTAATATCCTTCCTGAAGCATTTGACCCAAGAGTTGCTGATGTTGTCAGCAAGGCTGTAATCGATCATATTGAGAAGTAATTATGCTTCCGTATTATTATTCTGTAAGTGAATATCTGAAAGACACTTATGGTAAAAAATTATACAAATTAAGTCTTTCCGGAAACATGACCTGTCCTAACAGAGATGGATTTCTTGATACAAGAGGCTGTATATTCTGCAGTGGTCATGGTTCCGGAGATTTTGCCGTTAAAGATATTGACAAAGCAAAGACTTTGGTATCTAATAAGTATTCTGGCAGTGAATATATTGCATATTTCCAATCATTTACTAACACATATGCTGATGCCCAATATCTGCGTGAACTTTTTATGCCTATAATACTAAGAGATGATATCCGTATACTGTCTATAGCAACAAGACCAGATTGTCTCGGCGATGACATCCTAGAGCTTCTTGATGAGCTTAACCACATCAAGCCTGTATGGATTGAATTAGGATTGCAGACTATTAATGATTCGTCTTCTGATTATATACGCAGAGGATATCCTTTATCCACATATGATGAAGCGGTAAAAAATCTTCTTTCCATAAGAATTGCTCCGATTGTCCATATGATAATTGGTCTTCCTCACGAAACCATAAGTGATTACATTGCTACTGCCCGCTATATAGCAGACAGCGGTGCATCGGGAATCAAGATTTCTTTATTGCACATTTTAAAAGATACTGACCTTTACGATGATTATTGCAAAGGATTATTCAAAGCTCTTACTATGGATGAATACCTTGCCGCAATAGGAGCTATACTCCCTGTATTACCCAAGAATATGGTAATACACAGACTTACCGGTGACGGGCCTAAGAATATTCTTGCAGCACCATTATGGACTGCTGACAAAAAGAGAGTTCTTAATACTCTCACACATTACCTCAAAGAAAATAAGATTTATCAAGGAAAAGATTATGAACACTGACTCAACCACTTTGTACAAATTAATGATTTTATATATGCTGAGTAAAGTGAATTTCCCGTTATCCAACACACAGCTCTCATCTTTCATGTTGGATAAACAATACACGGATTATTTCACTTTCCAGGAAACCATCAACTCTCTGGTTGAGGACGGCTTTATAAGAGGCTACACGCACCAGAGCAGCACTCACTATACTCTTACCAAAGAAGGTGAGGATACCATCGCATTTTTCTATACCAAGATATCAACTGCGATACGCGATGATATAGAAACTTATCTGTTCGATAACAAATACGAATTAAAGAATGAGGCTGGAACTGTAACTGACTGCTACAAGTTATCTAACGGCAATTACATTGCACACTGTCAGTTAAAAGAAGGGGATACAACTCTTATCGAACTCAATCTTAATGTTCCAGTTGAGGAACAGGCTGAGATAATATGTGCAAGATGGCGTGAGAACAGTCAGGAAGTATATGATTATATTGTTCGTAAACTTATGTAAAAAGCGTTTCGACAGGCAAATGAGATTTCCTCAAGTTTACCTGTCGAAACGCTTTTTTATTTATTATCTATAGTTTCTTCCAGCAATTCTTCTGTAACTTCTTCCTGTGGCAGTACATATGAATCTATAAGCTGCCATAATTCTTTAAGTCCCTGCTTGGTCTGTGATGAAAAAGGAATAAGAATATCCTCCTGTCTTAATCCAAGTCCTGTTCTTACAGCTTTAACCTGTTTGCTTATCTGGCTTCTCTTAATCTTATCCAGCTTTGTTGCAACAATTACAGGTCTGTAACCATTATTTACAATCCAGTCATACATCATTCTGTCATTGTCAGATGGGTCATGACGGATATCAATCAGCAAGAACACCTGCTTTAACTGGCTGCTCTTTCTTAAATATTTCTCAATCATCTTACCCCATTTGGCTTTGACAGCCGGACTTACATTGGCATATCCATAACCTGGAAGGTCAACCAGATACATGCTGTCATTAATATTATAGAAATTAATAGTCTGTGTCTTACCTGGCTGTGATGATGTTCTTGCATATGATTTCCTGTTCATCAATGCATTAATGAGCGATGATTTACCAACATTTGACTTGCCTGCAAATGCAACCTCCGGAAATGGAGTTTCAGGCAGTGTACTTGTCACTCCGACTACTATATCCAGATTAACCTTTTTAATAACCATAATCCATATCTCCTTTCATTTAATGCATTAGTGCCTGTGCAAATACTTCTTTAACATTATTCACATATATTATGTTCATTCCATCAGTTATCTCAGCATCAAGTTCCTCTACATCTGCCTGATTATCTTCTGGTACGAAAACATTTGTTATGCCTGCTGTCTTACTTGCAAGAAGCTTTTCTTTAAGTCCTCCTATCGGAAGAACCCTGCCTCTTAGTGTAAGCTCTCCTGTCATGGCAACATCTGCCCTTACCGGAATTCCTGTAACTGCAGATAACATTGCTGTAGCCATTGTAACACCAGCAGAAGGTCCGTCTTTAGGAGTCGCTCCCTCAGGTATATGAAGATGGAATGCATGCTTCTGGAAATATTCTGTATCCACCTTGTATCTGCCTTTCTCTGTAACAGACCTGATGTAAGAAACCGCTATACTTGCTGATTCCTTCATTACATCACCCATATTACCTGTAAGCTTGAACTCGCCTTTGCCCGGCATCGTTATAACCTCTATCTCAAGAGTATCTCCCCCCGCCTGCGTCCATGCAAGGCCTCTTACAATACCAACTTCACCCTTTGGGTTCTTCTTATCCGGTCTGTACTTAACTTTTCCAAGATAATCTGTAATATTCTTATCAGATATGTTAACTGTTTTCTTTATAGACTTGTCCCTTGTTCCATCAGGCGTGAATACACCTGCCTTATACAACTCGCTGACCGCCTTTCTTACAACTTTGGCAATCTGTCTTTCGAGCCCACGCACCCCCGCTTCTCGTGTATAAGAATCTATAATTGTCCTTATAACTTTATCTGTGAATTTAACATCTGATACAAGCAGACCGTTCTGTTTAATCTGCTTCTTAACAAGGTGCTCCTTAGCAATATGAAACTTTTCATTTGCCGTATACGAGCCAACCTCTATTATCTCCATTCTATCAAGAAGAGGACGGCTTACTCTTGATAAGTCATTAGCAGTCGCTATAAAAAGCACATTTGACAAATCAACTGGCATCTCTATATAGTGGTCAACAAAATTAACATTCTGCTCGCTGTCTAACACCTCAAGAAGCGCTGCTGAAGTATCTCCCTTATAATCGCTGCTCATCTTGTCTATCTCATCAAGAAGCATAAGTGGATTGTTAACCTTTGCGCCCTTAAGTCCCTCAATAATTCTTCCTGGCATAGCACCGATATATGTCTTTCTGTGTCCTCTTATCTCAGCTTCATCTTTAACACCACCAAGACAGATTCTCACATATTCTTTTCCTAGTGCTTTCGCAACTGACTTTGCAATAGAAGTCTTACCTGTTCCCGGAGGTCCTGCAAGACATATTATAGGTGCTTTGCCACTGCTTGTTATATTTCTAACCGCAAGTGATTCAAGAATTCTTTCTTTAATATCCTTCATTCCATAATGATCTGAATCAAGCACCTTTGCTGCATTGTCTATATCCTTATTATCCTGTGTTCCCACATTCCATGGAAGTTCAAGGCATGTCTCTATGTAAGTTCTCTCCACATTTGCTTCCGCATTATTGCCAGCTAAAGATTTAAGTCTCTTTATTTCTTTATTAAGCTTATCTTTTACATATTCAGGTGCATCTAACTTTTCAACCGCAGCCTCATATTCTTCTGCCTCCGATGCAGTTCCTCCATCAAGTTCTTCATTAATTGCCGCAAGTTCTTCTCTTAATATGTAATCTTTCTGGTTCTTATCAACTCTTTCTCTTACTGCATTGCCAAGTTCTTCTTTAATCCTGTATGCATTAATTTCATTAATAAGCAATGTTGCTGCAAATGTATACATCTGCTCATAGTCTTCAACTTCAAGAAACTGCTGTCTCTTATCATAATCCATCAGGAATTCCTGTGCAAACTCCATCATCAACTTTTCTGCATCATTATATGACATCCATCTCTTAAGTGTATCCTTGGCAAACTTAGGATTAACATGTGAATACTGCGATAAAAGTTCACGCATGCCAACTACTATTGCTCTTGAAACAACCTTTTCTGGCTTCTCTAATCCATCAATTACGCTTATATCAGCAATCATCATGCCTGATACTTCCTCAAAGCTGTTTATAATTGCCTTTTCAAGTCCTTCAACCTGTACTCTTAAGATTTTACCTGGCATCTTGATTATCTGTTTTACTTTGGCAATTGTTCCTACTGTATATAAATCCTCTATTCCCGGCTCACTTACCTGTGAATCTCTCTGGGTAACAAGATATATAAGCTGATCTCCCGCCATGCTTGCCTGAACAGCTTTAACCGACTTCTTTCTGCTTACATCGAAATGCATTACCATTCCTGGAAAAACAGTTACATTTCTCAATGGAATAGTGGGATAATGTCTGTTATATTCGTTATTCATATATTCCTCTCTATCAATAATGGCGGACCGTCCATCACGAACAGTCCGCCTGAATCAATTCATTACTGTGCCTTTTTTACAGCATCCGTTCTGTATTCTAACAGAGGCTTTGCGCTGCCTTCTACAGCTTCCTTAGTTATTATACATTTGGCTATTGTCTCATCTGATGGAATCTCATACATTACTTCATTCATGACTGATTCTAAGATTGAACGTAAACCTCGTGCACCTGTCTTTCTTTCAAAACTCTTGTGAGCCACCGCCTCGATTGCTTCATCTGTGAATTCGAGTGCTACTTCATCAAGTCCGAAGAGTGCCTGATACTGCTTTACAATAGCATTCTTAGGCTCTTTAAGAATTCTCACAAGTGATGCCTCATCCAGTGAATCAAGTGAAACAACAACTGGAACTCGGCCTACAAACTCAGGAATAAGGCCGTATTTAATAAGGTCCTGTGGAAGTGCCTTATGGAACATCTCACCAACATTATCATTGCTCTTTTCCTTAAGCTCTGAATTAAATCCAATTGAACTCTTATCCATTCTCGATTCAATAATCTTCTCAAGCCCGTCAAATGCACCACCACATATAAAAAGAATATTAGTTGTATCAATAGGAATAAGTTCCTGCTGAGGATGCTTTCTTCCTCCCTGAGGCGGAACAGATGCTACTGTTCCTTCTAATATCTTAAGAAGTGCCTGCTGTACACCTTCTCCGGATACATCTCTTGTTATAGAGACATTCTCTGATTTCTTAGTAATCTTATCTATCTCATCAATATATATGATACCATATTGAGCTTTTTCTATGTCATAATCTGCAGCCTGAATAAGCTTTAAAAGGATATTCTCAACATCCTCGCCAACATATCCAGCTTCTGTAAGAGTTGTTGCATCAGCAATTGCAAAAGGTACATTAAGAAGTCTTGCAAGATTCTGTGCAAGGAATGTCTTTCCTGAACCTGTTGGTCCAAGCATAAGAATATTACTCTTCTGTAACTCTACATCCAGATCAGCCTGTGACATAATTCTTTTATAATGATTATATACAGCAACTGCAAGAACTTTCTTTGCCTCATCCTGTCCTATAACATAATCATCAAGGAATTCCTTAATCTGCTTTGGTTTAAGCAGGTTAATGTTCATTCCATCAACTGTATCTACACCATCTGATTCTGTTTCAAACTCTTCATCAAGGATATCGCTGCATATTTCTACACATTCATCGCAAATGTAAACGCCATTATGTCCTGCGATAAGCTTCTTTACCTGATCCTGTGTCTTATTACAGAATGAGCATCTAAGCTTCTCGTCAATATTTCTGCCTGCCATACCATCCTCCAAATCACCAATATCCATGTCCTGTTATCATAACAGGTACCGCTTATTACACAAAAACAAGGGAGATACCTGCAAATGTATTATCTGCAGGCACCTTCCTTATCATAAGCAGTTATTATCTCTTCTCTACAACACTATCAATAAGTCCATAAGCAACAGCTTCCTGTGCTGACATGTAATTATCTCTTTCTGTGTCTCGTGAAATCTCTTCAACTGACTTACCAGTATTAGCAGCCAGTATCTGGTTTAACTTATTTCTT
>ENA-OURS01003309-OURS01003309.1-human-gut-metagenome-genome-assembly--contig:-NODE-3309-length-10260-cov-2.947379_pt1 | contig 10260 bp, 7 predicted proteins | sample MGYA00242109_ERZ509010 | MGnify/ENA primary metagenome ERZ509010 (study PRJEB26280, sample SAMEA2338774) | human gut metagenome | biome: human gut; feature: human-associated habitat; material: faeces... | reverse complement strand
AAAAAATCTCGTGTGAATATATTCACACATTGTTAATCTCTACGTCCACCTAGCATATGAGCGTAGAAAATATCACTACAACTTTCACAAGTTGCTTAAAACATAAACAAAGCTGTATACATATAACTTTTGTATACAGCTTTATTCTACATTATTTGCACAAGTTTTTAAAGAGATTTTTATGTATTTTTAGGTATTTTTTTTTGTACGCCAAAAAAATAACAATCTTTTTGAATCCTTAGTAAAATACTCAAGATTTTGAATTCGTTGTATTTGTGCTATTTGTACTATTTTTATCTTTTGTGCTTGTGCTTTTCGCATTCTTATGTTCATCGAATGTTTTTGTGAAAATATGAGTTCCCTTTTTGCTTCCGTCAGTTCTATAATATAGGTAATCATGTTTCTTCGGATGCATCGCAGCCTTGATCGCCGTGTCTGACGGATTACAGATTGGTCCTGCTGGCAACCCTTTTATAACGTAAGTATTATATACCGTTTTCACTTTCAGATCTTTATAATAAACTTTCTTCGCATTATATAATCCATTTGTTGTGGTATACAAAACGGTCGGATCGATCTGAAGTCTCATTTTCGCTGCAAGGCGATTCTCAATGACTCCTGCGATCATCGGACGTTCTGACATATTGCTTGCTTCACGTTCGATCATTGATGCGATCGTCATGATCTCTGCCATAGAACGCTTTCCTTTATAAGACTTCGCAAGTGCTGAATATTTCTTATCGAAATTATCAAGCATCTTCTGGATCAGATCTTCTGGTTTGGAACTTTTGTAAATCTTATAAGTATCCGGATACAGATAACCTTCTAATTTGTACTTTGTTCCCTTCTTTGGGTCAATGTCTTTAATAAAATCGTTTTTATACTGATCTGTATTCTTCGCAGCCTTTATAAATTCATCTGCTTTAAAGACTCCCTGTTTCTCTAGCCGTTTTGCTATCATATCAATGGAATATCCTTCCGGGATCATGACTGTGACGACTCTTCTTGCCTCTGCAAGTTTTCTGGCCTCTTCTGCTTTCTGCTGCCTGTAAGCCATATATTTTCTTCCAGCAAATATACCTCCTGCCACAATGACCACTAGTAAAATGATGACTCCAATGACAAATGGAGCTCTGGAACGATTTCTTCTTCCACGTCTGCGCCCCCTTCTGCGCCTTCTGGAATTATGATCAAAATCTAAATATAAATCCATGATGTCCTCCCAAATTTTTATTATCGTATGATTTTAAAATCATACTGTGTTCCTATGCTATTATACTCGCATTTTGTAGAAATAAAAGCTTTTTCATTAAATTTTGTTCATATTCTTAACTTTTTTGTAATTTTTGTGAAAAAATATGCATATTTTGGATTGTAACTCTTCTGGTCAAACTGCTGTACTTTTTTTAGTATTTCCATTATAATCAAAGCATAGCCGTAAGCGGCAAAAGATTATAAAATTATAGAAAGGAATTTCATATTATGGCAAATCCAATTGTAACGATCACTATGGAAAATGGTGATGTAATGAAAGCAGAATTATATCCGGAGATCGCTCCGATCACTGTTGAGAACTTTGTAAATCTTGTAAAAGACGGTTTCTATGATGGTTTAACTTTCCATCGTATCATCAACGGATTTATGATCCAGGGTGGATGCCCATTAGGTACAGGAACAGGTGGGCCTGGACATACGATCAAAGGAGAGTTCAGCCAGAACGGTGTGATCAACAACTTAAAACACACTCCTGGTGTTTTATCCATGGCTCGTTCTATGATGCCTGATTCTGCCGGATCACAGTTCTTTATCATGCATAAAGCTGCTCCACATTTAGATGGACAGTACGCAGCATTTGGTAAGATCATCGAAGGAATGGATGTTGTAAATAAGATCGCTGAAGTTGCAACAGATTATTCCGATAAACCATTAGAACCACAAGTTATGAAGACTGTAACTGTGGAAGAATAGTCAACTATATCCTTACAGCACAGAGCCGGACCATCAATCTTCATTTGTATCCGGCTCTTAATTTTTATAAATATTTAGATGGGGAATGATAATACGAGTGAAAACAACAAACTAATCTTTCTTGATGGCGAAACGATCTATCACAAAACAGTTCCTGAAACAGTGGTCGAACAGATCAAACGGATTTGCGTAGAAAACAATATCTATGGAACCTTTGAAGGGGAAAAATGTTCTTATTTCCGCGATCATAATGTTGACTTTCATCCACATTATGGATTTATGATCACTGCTTTTGACCTTGCTCCTTATATGGCGCATGAGTTTACATGGGATCATGTTGAAAATCCTGATAAAGCCATTGTATTTACAGGTCCTGGAAGCAATGCCTCTGGTTTTGTAGATGCTCTTGACAGCATTTCTGATACCATGGATTATATTCGAATTGATGATACCCAGTATGAGATTTTATTAAAAGATCATGATAAAGGAACTGGTCTTACATATGTCGCTGATCATCTCAACATCTCTACAGATGACTGCTACGCATTTGAAGACAGTAATAACGATATCTCCATGTTTAAAGCTGCTGGCCATGGAATTGCTATGGGAAATGCCTGTGACGAGTTAAAAGAAATTGCGGAATATGTTACAGATTCCGTAAATGATGATGGGATTTATCATGCATTTGAACATTATCATTTGATTTAATATAAGAGGGGTATTGCAAGTTTTTGTTACTACTTTTGCAATTTAGAAGAAAAGCAGCTAGAAATCTTAAATTTTGATTTCTAACTGCTTTTTCTTTCAATAAATATCAGAGATTACTTTACTATTTAATTTTAATTGTAACCGTCTTGCTCTTTCCGCTTCCATCCACTGCTCTTGCTGTGATCTTCACGGATTTTTTCTTTCCAGCTTTGTATGTTGTTACAGTTCCTTTGGAAGAAACTTTCGCATATTTTGTATTGCTGCTTGACCATTTTAAAGTTCTATTTGCCCCTGAAGATGCACTTGTTTTTCCTTTCAGATATAACTTCTTACCAGCTTTTACTGATTTAACTCCAGAAATATAGACTTTCTTTACAATACCTTTCTTGACATAGATCTTATATGATGCTTTCTTACCACTTCCGTCTTTGGCTGTCGCTGTGATCGTTACTGTTTTTCCACCCATTTTCTTCTTCGTTGTAACGACACCGCTGCTGCTGACTGTTGCAACTTTGGTATTGCTTGATTTCCATGTAACACCTTTATTGTATGCGTTGGATGGTGTTACGGTCGCCTTTAATGTTACTTTCTTACCAGTTGCGATCTTGTTAGATGTTGTTGTTGTGATCGTAATCTTGCTGACTTTGATATTTTCTACTGTTACGATGCAGTACATTACATTTCCGTCAGATGTTATTGCCGTAATAATTGCTTTTCCTGCAGCCTTAGCTGTTAATTTACCTGCTGCATCAACTGTTACAACTGCTTCGTTAGAAGATGTCCATTTTACTGTTCCGATTGAAGCTGTTGCATAATCTGGTAAATATGTGATCTTCAACTGTTCTGTCTTGCCTGGATTTAATGTTACAAATGTTTTGTTTAATACAACCGCCTGTGTAGGAATCTTACCTGTTTCATCTGTTGTGTAAACTTTGATTGTTTTTTTTGTTGTTCCAGCTTTTAATGTCAGTGTTGCCATCTGACCTTTTGTTCCGGCTTTGATCTTATCTCCTGTAATGGATACTGCTGCCAGATTAGATGATGTGATCGTGCATGCTTCTTTGCTATCTACGAATACACCTTTTGTAAACTGCTGTATTGTTAATTCCTGTCCTTCTTTTAGATACAGGCTGTCACTTAAGAATGATATTCTTGTCGCTGTGCTTGCTGTTGTTGGCAGATATAATGATTCTAACTGTGCTTTCAGGTCATTTAATGCTGTAAAATCTGTCACAGATGTTCCTCTTAGATAGAGTGTTTTTAATTGTTTTAAATTCTTTACGAAACTGATATCTGTGATGTTTTTGTTGTTTTCGAGATCGATCTTTTCGCAATTGACTGCTTCGGATAAACCTGCTAAATCTGCATTCGTCAGATCTTTATTTTCTAAATTAATAAATTTTACATTTTTGATCTCTTCTGTTGAGATCATTCCATCATTATTTGCATCTGCCTCTAATGCATCGTATACTTTGTAACTTGTCAGTGGAATGATATCTTTTCCTACTGCTGCAACCTGAATCTCAATCGTTGCTGTATATGTCTTTCCTGCTCTTGCTACTACCGCTTCTAACGTTGCTTTTCCTGCTGCTTTTGGTTCCAGATAGTATGTCTTTGTTCCATCCTGCGCTGTTTCTGTGCGGATATTTAAGATCTTTGTATCTTTTGATGTGATCGTTACTACATCATCTTTTTCCAGATTATTTAACTTGATCTGTTTCTTAAATGCTCCTACACTTACATTTGGATCATTTTTATCAAACTCTGGTGTTGTTGCACTTTTGGCTGTCACATTTACTGGAATCGTTGCAAATACTGTTGGTGTTGTTGTGCTCTCAACTTTTAAATTCGTCGTTCCTGCTTCTGCTGTATCCACTGCTTCCAGACTTATGGATCCATCTGACTGAACCTGGATTGATTTTAATTTTGCTGTTGTTCCTGCTGCTACTTCCTCAGAATACTTAACATATTTGCATCCTTTTAAGATTCCTTTTGGACGGATAGGATCATTTGTTTTGGCTCCTTTTTCTACTGTAATCGGATCTTTCTTAATCAAAGCAATTCTATCTACTGTAGAAACCTTTGTACCTTCCAGATTGATTTCTTTTAGATTCGTCATAGATTTTAATGCATCAATCTTACTTACATTTGTATTCTTGCTTAAATCTAATTTTTCACAACCAGTTGCATACTGAAGATATGCTACTTCTGCATCTGTCAGACCTTTATCAGAAAGATTGATCTCTGTCTTCGCTGCTAAGTCTGCTTTGGTAAGTGCACCTTCTTCCTTTCCACTAAATACCTGATACATTGTTTGTGAAGTAAATGGAATGATATTATCATCTTTGCTTAAATTAAATTCAAACTGAGCACTTACTCCATCTAATGGCTTTTTATTCTTTTCAAATGTTGCTGTTACAGTAACTTTTCCGCTGTCTTTTAATGCGATCGGCATATACTTCACAACTTCTGTTCCATCTGCTTGTTTAAAAGTCTTTTGTTCAATCTTTAATGCTGTTTGATCAGAAATATTGAAGTTGACTTTATCGAAATCTTTTGCCTGCGTTCCCTGGAATTCATAATACTTGAAATTTCCTACTGTTACATTCTGGGATTCTGCCGCAAATGAAATCCCACTTGTAACTGTTGGTGTGGTTGTACCTTCCTGTGTCACCGCTGCCTGATTCCCCTGATCTGCTGTTGCCGCCATTACCGTAAATCCGTTGACCGGTATCATGGATATACTGAGCAGACATGCTAACAGTTTCTTTCTGCTCTTTCCATTTAAGTGGCTGAATACTTTCCATCCTTTTTGCATGAAATTCGTCCTCCTTTTCTTCATGTTTGAATCTGCATATTGCTTTGTTTATTATAACACTTTTTTGTGTAGAATGCATAAAAGAGTGATCAATCTGATCACTCTTTTAGCGCATTTTGAGATTATTTAATTTTAATCGTTACAGTTGCTTTCTTTCCGCTTCCATCGGTTGCCATTGCCGTAATCTTCACTGATTTCTTTTTACCAGCTTTTAGTGCTTTGACTTTTCCTGATCCGGATACTGTTGCGTATTTTGTATTGCTGCTAGTCCATTTCAGTCTCTTGTTGGCTCCTTTGGATGCGGTTACTTTGGCTTTCAGACTTAGTGTCTTTCCTGCTTTGACCATTTTCTTTCCTGTGATCTTGATCTTCTTAACGGTTCCTTTCATGATCTTGATTTTGAACGTTGCTTTCTTTCCACGTACTTTTTTCCGTGGAATCTTAGTCTTCTTCATAAGTGAAAGCTCCCTATTAACTTATTATCCCTATTTGCAATTACTATACTTTTTTAATTATACTCCTGCATTAATCTTTATTCAATGTATTTGTTCACATTTTATACACATTTTTCATGCATACAACAACAATAAAAAGACTAGGACAATCAGTTTTGGAAGATGTATATCTATACAATCCAAAACTGACTGTCCTAGTCTTTTGTTCATTAGAGTTTTTATTTAATTATTTTTATATCTAATGCTGTGGCGCTCCATTAGGTTCCAATGTTCCTCCAACCTGTTTCTTCATTCTGAAGCGGTAGAAGATGATCGTTGCTAATGTTGACACAACTAAGATTCCAACAAATACTGCAATATCCTGTCCGATCTGTCCATCCATAGATAGTGTGTGACGGAATGCGTGTACTGTATAGCTGAATGGCATATATTTGTGTAATACTGTGTAGAAGTGTGGTGCCATATCCAGTGGATATGTTCCTCCGGCTGCACCTAACTGTACGACCATGAATACTAACATGACGTAACTTCCGACACGGTTTAATAACATCTCACCAAAGCAGATCAATGACATAAATGCCATGGATGCTAAGACGGCCATTCCAAATGTTTTTCCTACATAATGTGGTTCGAGTCCATTGATTCCCATTAAAACTGCAACCATGATCACTGCCTGCGCAATGGATACTGCTGCCATAACTGTGACTTTGCTTAACCACCACTGAAGTCCACTCTTGACTTCTTCGTTTTTCTCCATTAAAGGATACATTAATGTAAATGCCATACATGCTACGAATAATCCAACGGACATCATATATGGTGCCATTGCGTGACCGTTGTTATCAACGTGTGAATATTCTACATTCTTAGCTTTTACTGGTGCTGCAAACATTTTGTTTGTCTTCTTAGTTGCCTTAATGCTGTTAACCTGATCTGCTCCTTTTTGTAAAGAATCTTTTAATGTCTTGCTTCCACTCTGAAGTGTTCCGATTCCATTTCCAAGAGTTGTAGATCCTGCTGCTAACTGACTTGATCCACTTGCGATCTGTCCAGCTCCAGATGCTAACTGTCCGGCTCCACTGTTTAATGTATTGTTGTTAGCAACTAAGGTTGCTGTTCCTGATTTCAGTGTTTTTGTTCCTTTGTAAAGTTTTGCTGTTCCTGACTTAAATGTTGGAAGTTTTGAGCTTACCTGACCAATTCCACTATTCAGCTGAGTTGCTCCGCTATTTAATGCTTTGGAATTGTTTGTTAACGTTGTAAGTCCTGTGTTCAGACTTTCAACTCCTGCTGTGTAGTTGGCAATTCCAATCTTTAATCCGCTTGTGCTGTCGTTGATTCCAGATTCTAAGGTTGTCATTCCTGTCTGTACTTTTGTAGCACCTTCTGATAACTGAGTCAACGCCTGGATCATACCCATTGTATCCTGAGTTGTTCCCTGACGGTCTAATGTTGTTTTTACTTCATTTAAGCCTTCATACAGACCATTCATCATCGCTTTTTCGTATCCAGAAAGTGTCTGGGATGATTCTGCAAGTTGCTTAGATGATTTTGCTAAAGAACTAACATATGCTTTCACTGTTGCAAGTTGCTGTTCACTACTTGCGGACTGTGTTTTTGCTGTTGTTTTTTTATCTGCTGCTTTCTGTGCATTTGTATATGTTTCATCAACATTATTTTCAACATCAGATGCTGCGCTATCTACCTCGTCGATTTCAGCTAATAATGCTTTTTTATCTTCTTCGCTTAATTTATCAAGTACAGATGAATTCTTTAACTTGCTTACTTTGCTGTTTAAATCAGATACACTTGACTTTGCATTTGCTGCACTGCTTGCTGCCTTCTTAGCTGTTTCATTGTTTGCTGTCTGTGTTGATGTCTCTGATGCGGTTGATTCAGCAGAAAGCATTTGATTTAATTCATTTAATTTTGTATTAAATGCTTCTAATTGTGTATCGAAATTGCTTCGTTTGCTTATAATTCCATCTTTCTTCGCTTCATTTTCTTTTAACTGAGTTCCAAGTCCATTGGATGTTTCTTTTGTCTGACCCAACAGATTTTTAAGGCCTGCTGATAATGTTCCAGTTCCATCTTTTAAATCCTTACTTCCACTGGATAATTTTTCAACACCTGCATTTAATGCTTTATTATTCGCTGCAAGCTGTTTGCTTCCAGCCTGTGCTGTGCTGACTCCGTTTGTATACTGTGAGATTCCTAATTTTAAGGATTTAGAACCATTGGATAACTGAGTTGCTCCTGTCTGCAGGGCTGCAACTCCATTTTTCAATGTCTTTGTTCCTGATTTTAAAGATTTTGCTCCACTGTCAACTTTGGCTACACCTGCTGTGTATGTTTTTAGTCCTACAGAAAGTGATTTTGCTCCATTCTGAAATGTTAATGTGCTGGATGCTAATTTCTTTAAATTCTGTTCGATCGTATCATTTCCAGCTTTCAGCTTCTTCGCTCCGCTTTCAATCTTTTTGGATCCATCTGCTGCTTTCTGGAAACCGCTTCCGGCTGTCTTGATCTGATCAAATACGGTCTTTACATAAGTTTCTGTTACTTTTTCTCTGACTGACTTCTCAATCTTCACCATGGCACTATCATCCATCTTGGATGCTACATAGTTCGTACCTGGGTTTGTCTTGTATGTCAGTTTCATCTGTTTTGGATTCTTATCCATTAATGTTGTTGCATTCTTTGAGAAATTTTCTGGAATGGAAATGATCATATAGTATTCTCCACTCTTCAATCCTTCCTCTGCTTTCTTGTCACTTACAAAATGAAAATCCAGTGATCCTGAATCTTTCAGATTCTTTACCAGATCATCTCCTACTTGTAATGTTTTTCCCTCGTAATTTACCTTCTTATCGTGATTGACTACCGCTACTGGTAATTGATCTGCATCTCCGTATGGATCCCACATAGAACCAAGGAATACAGATGTATAAATTGCAGGAATCGTAATGATCGCGATCAAAATGATAATCATCCAGGGGTTCTTTGAAATTTTCTGCCATTCTCGTTTTAACATGATCACAGCTGCTCCTTCCTTGCATTTTTATTACTTATATAGAGGTCATACCTCTTTGAATCATTGGTTATTATATGCACTTCCTTGATAAAAGTCAATAATTTATTGAACATTGGTCATTTTTTTATTTCATACATAACTTTCTTTTTCATTTATGATATATCTTTTTTCTTCTGTTCATTTTCTTTTGATTCTGTTATGATAAAAGTGCTTTTTTTATTTGAATTTTAATGGAAACGAGGAATTTTATTACATATGATACAAGATATTTATCCACATAAACTAAACAATCAATATCATCCAGATCAAAAACCAGATGCTGACAGCATTATTTTATATTTTACACAGGACGGTCTTCTTCATCGTTTATTAAAGAAAGAAGACTTAGAAGAAATGGGGCAGGAAGATCTATTTTCTCTGGATGAAATGATCTATACCGGTGATGGTAAGAAACTTGCAAGACCAACTCTTTTAAATGAGGAACATCTATTTTTATCATTCCCTAGATTGAGTGATTTTGTGAATGATACTCATGTTACAGAAGAAACTCTTACATATCTTTTCTCTGTGGATGATGACAACTACTTCTTATTAAATGAAGCTCCGGAAGAAATTCCTGAAGATTACGAATTCAATACCGTACGTGAGCTTCGCAATTTACAGATTGGCCCAAAATACCGCACGTTTGCTGCGATCACTGGTTTACATCTTTATAACTGGTACCGCACAAACCGTTTCTGTGGATGCTGTGGACACAAGACCGTTCATTCTTCCACAGAACGTGCTTTAAAATGCCCATCTTGCGGTCACTTGATCTATCCAAGAATCGTGCCTGCTGTGATCGTTGGTGTTAAAAATGGTGACAAGATCCTGCTTACAAAATACCGCAAAGGATTCACTCCTTTTGCATTAATTGCTGGATTTACGGAAATTGGTGAAACTTTGGAAGAAACTGTTGCACGAGAGGTCATGGAAGAAGCTGGTATTCGTGTGAAGAATATTCAATATTATAAATCTCAGCCTTGGGGTGTTGTCGATGATCTGCTGGCTGGTTTTTATTGCGAGGTAGATGGAGATACAGAGATTCATATGGATGCTTCGGAATTGAAACTTGCTGAATGGAAGAGCCGCGATGAGATTGAACTCCAGCCGAATGATTTTAGTTTGACGAATGAGATGATGCGGGCGTTTAAAGAAGGAAAGTTTTGATTTGTAGTTTGAAGACGGAAATTATTGGTGGAATATTATAAAAAGAGATCATGTGTCTGCAACCCACT
>ENA-OURS01003296-OURS01003296.1-human-gut-metagenome-genome-assembly--contig:-NODE-3296-length-10286-cov-2.038901_pt1 | contig 10286 bp, 8 predicted proteins | sample MGYA00242109_ERZ509010 | MGnify/ENA primary metagenome ERZ509010 (study PRJEB26280, sample SAMEA2338774) | human gut metagenome | biome: human gut; feature: human-associated habitat; material: faeces... | reverse complement strand
GCAGAGCAGAGGGCATTCGACATTAAACGCGGCACCGAAAAGCTTTGCAGGCATTTTGGTGTTGCAACGCTGCAGGGATTCGGCATACGCAATGACTCACCGGATATTGCCGCCGCCGGTGCTTTGCTCGGATATCTTGAAGATACTCAAAAGAACGCACTGACGCATATAACCCGGATAACGAAAATTCGACGCAGCGAGTTTATGGGTATCGATGCGGCGACAAGGCGCAACCTTGAATTAACAGAACCGCTGAGGTTTGACGGCAGCAAGAAAAACACTCTTTTGTATGTTCTCGACAAAACGGAGACTGCAATGGGCGGGCGGCTGCTGCGCAAATGGATCGAACGCCCCCTTCAGATTGAAGAACAGATTAATGAACGGCTCGATGCCGTGGAGGCAATCTCGGACGCCGCACGCGAACGGGAAGTTCTCGCGGCTGCACTTTCCGATGTTTATGACATCGAACGCTTGTGCAGCAGAATTGCATACGGAACGGTCACCCCAAAAGACTGTCTTTCACTGTGCTCAACGCTTGCTGCATTGCCCTTGATTTATGCTGCCGCAAACAGCTTTGCCTGTTCAAAACTTCAATCACTTGCCGCACGCATTGATCCTATGACCGAGATTGCAGAGCTGCTCAAATCCGCAATAAATGATGATGCTGGGATATCCGTAAAGGACGGAAATATTATAAAAAGCGGCTACAATGCCGAAGTTGACGAGTTACGCAGTCTTGCTGAAAACGGAGGCAAATGGCTTCGTGACTTTGAATCTGCCGAAAAAACACGAACAGGCATAAAGACACTTAAAGTCAGCTACAATCGCGTGTTTGGGTATTACATTGAAGTTTCAAAATCGTACGCCGGAAGCGTACCGCTGGAATATCAGCGCAAGCAAACCCTTGCAAACTCAGAGCGTTATATAACTCCGCAGCTCAAAGAAGCCGAGGAAAAGATTCTGAGCGCAAAGGAAAACTGTATCCAGCTTGAGTACAGACTGTTTACCGAGATTCGCGAAAAACTTTCCGATTGCCTCAGCGCGCTCAAGCTCAATTCCGCCGTTATTGCTGAACTTGATGCATTCTGTTCGTTTGCCAAAGCTGCGGTTGCAAACGGGTATGTCCGTCCGCGCATTAATACCAAAGGCAGAATTTCAATCACCGACGGAAGGCATCCCGTTGTTGAACCGGGCATGAAAGATGCATTTGTTCCGAATTCAACGGATATGAACATGCAGAACGATCGCTTAATCATTCTGACAGGCCCGAACATGGCGGGGAAAAGCACATATATGCGCCAAGTTGCGCTGATAACACTGATGGCACATTTAGGGTCATTCGTTCCGGCAAAAGCGGCTAATATCTGCATTACGGACAGAATCTTTACCCGGGTCGGCGCGTCGGACAGCCTTTCAACGGGCCAGAGCACATTTATGGTTGAAATGAGCGAAATGGCAAACATTTTGAACAATGCGACTTCGAGAAGTCTGCTCATTATTGATGAAATCGGCAGAGGAACAAGCACTTTTGACGGATTGAGCATTGCATGGGCAGTACTGGAGTACATCTCAAATCCCGAAAAATGCGGAGCGAAAGCTCTTTTTGCAACTCATTATCATGAGCTTACCGAACTTGAAGGCAGGCTGTCCGGAGTCAAAAACTATCGAATTTCCGTCAAAGAGATCGGTGACAACATTATTTTTCTCCGAAAAATTGTACGCGGCGGTGCGGATAAAAGCTTTGGAATCCAGGTTGCAAAGCTTGCGGGGCTTCCCGCTGCGCTTATTGAAAGGGCAAAAAATATTTTGTCTGAACTTGAAGCTTCGGATATCAATAACGCATCACGGCGCGTAAAAGCAGAAGATAAGCCGACGCAAATGAGTATGATCGGTGAAACAGGTGCCGATGCCGATGAGGTATGCGCCGGCGTTATTGCAGAACTTGCAAAAATGGATGCGGACAGAATGACTCCCATGGAAGCGTTAAGCAAGCTTTATGAGCTGAGCTCTCGCGTTAAAATTGCAAAAAGCTGAAAAGGGACGCCTTTCTTCAGCACCAAATTCATTTGATTTTCGGTATTATGCAGCATGAATAAACGAATTATTATACTTGAACCGAATACGGCTAACAAAATTGCTGCCGGCGAGGTTGTTGAACGCCCTGCAAGCATCGTTAAGGAGCTTGTTGAAAACGCTCTCGATGCAGGCAGCAGCGCCGTAACCGTGGAGATACGCAACGGCGGAATCGACTATATCAGAATAACCGATAACGGCAGCGGCATACCGAGCGACGATGTCCGCACGGCTTTTCTCCGCCATGCAACAAGCAAGCTCTCTTCTGCGGAAGAGTTAACCCATATTGAAACTTTCGGATTCCGCGGAGAAGCGCTTGCCTCTGTTGCGGCTGTTTCAAAAGTTTCAATGCGAACGAGAACCGAAGATGATGAATCCGGGACTTATATTGCAATTGAGGGCGGTGTCGAAACGTGTTTTGAACCGTGCGGCTGTCCGACAGGCACAACAATCGAAGTCAACGAGCTCTTTTTCAACGTTCCGGCAAGGTTGAAATTTCTTAAGTCTCCGCGAAGCGAAGCCGCATTTATCGGTGATTATGTCGTGCGTTTAATACTTGCAAACACTGATACGGCGATAAAATTCATTAATAACGGGAAGACCGTTTACCACAGCACCGGTGACGGCAGCCTTGAAAATGCATTGTTCTGCGTCTATGGGAACGCAATTTCGAACTCTTTGTACCCTGTTGAATTCGACAACGGTTACATTCGAGTCGGCGGCTATGTCGGCAGTGAGAGCATTGCGGGGAAGAACCGTGCAAAACAGAGCATATTCGTAAATCGGCGATACATTAAATCTTCACTTATCAGCAATGCTGCTCAGCGCGCATTCGATACAAGGCTGATGAGCGGAAGGTTTCCGTTTTTCGTGCTTGATATTACAATTTCGAGCAGAGAAATCGATGTTAATGTTCACCCAAACAAACTATCCGTCCGTTTTCGCGACGATGAACGCGTGGCGCTTTCCGTAACCCGCGCGATTGCGGAAGCAATGAACAGCGTATCAACGGCTTATCCGTTTTTTGAATGTTCCGCTGAACAAGCGCCGTGTACTGTCAGAGACTCCGATTCAGATGCAGACAGTGCCTCCGCTCATATTATTTCAACAGCGGGTCAATCAAACGCAGATCCCGACCGACGTGACAACATCGATGATTATGCGGAATCAACCAAGAAAGTGCAGTCGAACGAATCAGCTCCCGTTCGAGCGGAAGCTGTAAGTGAAGAATTTTCAACCGTCAGCGGAGACAGCTGCGGTGTGGAAACTGCCGCCGAAAATATTGACTGGAGTCTTAATAAACCGTCAAAGTGGATGCTTCGGGACAGCGGAGCCGCTGCAATACCTGATTTTATGCCGGACACACATGTCGAAAGGAATTTTGGTTCGATACCGTTTTATTCAAGCAATGCTGTGCCGACACAAAAGCTCGAAAAGCCTGAGCAGATTCGACTCGATGCCGATTCGTGTAACATTATCGGTACGGTATTCAACACATATATCATTGTGCAGCAAAATGATGCGGTTTACTATATCGACCAGCACGCGGCTCACGAAAGACTTCTTTATGAAAAGCTTGTCGCAGGGGAGCTTCGTTTCTGTTCACAGCTGCTCGTCATGCCGGATTATGTAAAGCTTGATCCCGTTGCGTATTCTTGCCTTGAGGATAATCTTGAGCGAATAGAGGAACTTGGTTTTTCTGTCGAGTTATGCGGTGAACTCACAATCAGAATTTATGCCGTGCCGGATATTCTGAATTTTAACATTGTGAACGGCCGCACCCAAAACGGCCGCGGAATTGAAAGTTTTCTTAACGAGGCAATTGCGATCATTGAAGAAAACGGCAGTGTGGACGAAACGGAACTTGTTCGTTCAAAGCTCATAAAGGCTTCGTGTAAGCACGCTGTGAAAGGCGGAGATATGCTGGATGAACAGCAGGTGAAGGCGCTTGTTCAATCATATTGCGGCGGCAATGTTCCGCTGACTTGCCCGCACGGCCGACCTGTGATAATCAGCGTAAAAAAATCCGACCTTGAAAAACAGTTTAAAAGGGTGTTATGATGAAACAGAGGATTTATATAATTGCAGGCCCAACCGCAAGCGGAAAAACAGCAGCGGCGATAGGTGTTGCAAAGCGAATGAACGCAGAAATCGTCTCTGCGGATTCGATTCAAATTTACCGCGGACTCGATATCGGCTCTGCAAAGCCATCCGTTCAGGAACAATGCGGCGTTCCGCACCACCTGATTGACTGCGTTGACATCGAAGACAGGAGTTTTAATGTTGCAATGTTTCGGGAACGTGCCTCCGAAAAAATACGCGAAATCGCCTCTCGAGGAAAAAACGCGCTTGTTGTCGGAGGAACAGGCCTTTACATCAATGCTTTGACTTATCCGCTGAACTTCTCATCCGCTGAACCGAATATCGAGCGGCGTGAAGAGCTGAGCAAAATGGAGGATGCCGACCCCGGGTGCCTCCACAAAATGCTTAGCGCCATTGATCCCGCAACTGCCCAAAGATTGCATGTTAATGACAGAAAACGCATAATCCGTGCCATTGAAATCTTTGAACAGACAGGGCAGACCGCATCCGCGCACGGCGGAGATTTTTCAAACGCGCGCGGTGAAGAAATTGAATTTGAACCAATAATTGCCGCGCTCTGTTTTTCCGACAGAGCGAAGCTCTATGAACGCATTGAGCGCAGAGTTGACCTTATGATTGAAAACGGATTGATTGATGAAGTTAAAGCCGTTGCGGAAAAGGGTTATGACCGAAGTTTGCCTGCACTCCAAGGGCTTGGGTATAAACAGCTTTTGATGTACCTTGACGGCGAATGCAGCTTTGATGAGGCAATTGCGCTTATAAAACGCGACACACGCCGATTTGCAAAAAGGCAGATCAGCTGGTTCAAACGTGATAAGCGTATACACAGTTTCTTTGCGGATAAAGAAACCGCTGATGGGCTTGTACAAAGCCTGTATGAATACTTTATGAACCCGGAGTTGTTTCAGGGAGATGCGCCCGAAACAGAACAGGAAGGAGAATAAACCTGAATTATGTACGGAAAAGCATACAGCAACCTATTAATAAGCGAAAACGCTTTCAACACGGTTTGCAGACTTGAAGAAGAGCTTGCTCCCGTTTTTCGGCGGATTGAATCAATTGAATGTGAGAATGAAGCAAAAGTTCTTGCGGCTTTCCATAAGAACCGTGTTGCAGCGCATTATTTTAATCCGACAACCGGTTACGGTTATGATGACATCGGCAGAGATAATCTTGACAAAGTATTTGCGGACGCATTCGGTGCTGAAAGTGCAATTGTCAGTCCGCAGCTTATTTCCGGAACCCATGCGATTTTTACTGTTCTTTCAGGGCTGCTTCGGCACGGCGATTTACTCCTTGCCGTTTCCGGAAAGCCATATGATACTTTGGTTGATGCGATAGGCGTTTCCGATGCCGAAGACGATGAAGCCGAGGCTGCAAACACCGTCGAATGCTCACTCAAGGAGCGCGGTGTGCGTTATTCACAGATAGATTTAAACGATGACGGGAGTTTTCGGCTTGGAAGCATTATTGAATGTATCGAACGGGAACATCCGAGGGTTGTTTACGTTCAGCGTTCACGCGGATATGCATGGCGGGAAGCTGTTCATCCGCAGGCAATGCAGCCGGTTTTCGATGAAGTGAAACGAATATCTCCGAACTCAATAATCGTTGTTGACAATTGTTACGGTGAATTCACCTGCAATTGTGAACCTTTGGCTGTCGGTGCGGATATCATTGTGGGTTCCCTTATCAAAAACCCGGGCGGCGGACTTGCTCCAACCGGCGGATACTTCGCAGGAAAGAAATCTGCTGTGGACAGAATAGCAAACTCAATGACGGTGCCCGGCATAGGCAGGGAAGCGGGGTCGTATTTCGGAAGTTATCTCCCGTTTTATCAGGGCTTTTTCAGTGCTCCGCATGTTGTTGCGCAAAGCCTCATGACTTCGGCGCTGTTTGCAAAGGCTTTTGAATATCTGAAACTGCCCACGATGCCTCCGAGTGATGCTGTGCGTTCCGATATCGTGCAGTCGCTGCGTTTTGATACCAAGGAAGAACTCATTGATTTCTGTGCATGCATCCAGGCAGTTGCGCCTGTTGACGGGTATGTTGTTCCCGAGCCGTGGGCAATGCCGGGGTACAGCCACGATGTTATTATGGCGGCGGGCACTTTTATCCAGGGCGCATCCATTGAACTTTCCGCCGATGCGCCGATCTGTAAGCCGTACACAGCATACGTTCAGGGTGCATTAAACTATTCTCACGGTCGGCTTGCCGTGATGAGGGTTTTGACTTCTCTGCTTGATAAAAAAGGCTGCGGCACGAATGTGTTAACCGACTGAAACTGAGGTGTAGAATGAAAAAATGTGTTCTTTATGACGGAAAAGTTTGCAATGACTGCGGTGAATGCAATCGCTGCGACCTTGATCCCGGCAAAATTTGCGACAATTGCGGAAAATGCCTCCAAAGAGGCAGCGATGAATTCAACAGCATAATTTATCGTTATCCGGCGGAAGACGAGAATGAGTGCGAGTGCGGATGCGAATGTGATCATCACGAAAACGGCGAAGAATTGAATTCCGCGGATTTTGACGAATTCCTCGATGAACCCATAGAGCTTGGCGTTCCGGATCCTATTCAAATCGACCCTGCGCTTGCCGCCGAATGGGAGCAACGACTCGCAGAATCTTTTCGCGAGGATGCTCGGCGGGAAGCGGCTTCAGATGATGCTCCGAAAGGTCTTTACGCCGTGCGCAAACGCCGCGAACGAAAGTGAAGGGTGAGTATTGCTCCGTTCCGCAAATAACTCGAAGTATTTTAAGATACGGCAATGTGCAGCAAGGCTTATCCGTTGTTCATTGCCGTAAATTTTTTGCAAGGTCGGATCGGATGTCAACCGCTATTCGGTTTCGTCCGGCTCGTTTCCGTTTTTTGTGTCCGCATCAGCAGTGCCGCTTTTTTTCCCTTTAAGACTGATAACCTCGGCAGCAAAACGCCGTCTGTCCTCTGCCTGAGGAACATAGTGTTTTCGCGTTGTATTGACGTCTTTTTGGCCTAAAACATCCGCAACAAGGTAAATATCTCCGGATTCACGGTACAACATGGTTCCGTATGTGCGCCGTACCATAAGTGCTGCGCAGCTTATGCGGGGAAATTCTTTACAGCGGAGCAGCAAGCGCAGCATATTTTTTCACAAGGTTTTCGATTGCTCGAACCGTCATGCGTTTGTTCTGCATTGAAAGAAACAAAGCCTTTTCGTGACCCGGCTGCGCAGTCATGTTTTCTCGACGCAGCATATAATTCAGCAAAGCCTCTCGAACCTCGCTTCCGAAAACAAGCACATCCTGGTTGCCGCCCTTGCGGACGATTCGCACTTCGTTTGACATAAAGTTTAAATCATCGATATTAATCCCGACAAGTTCACTGATGCGCATTCCCGTACCCAAAAAAAGTGTCACTATCGCAGCGTCACGAACCTGTGTCTGTTTGTGATATTTTTTCTGAGCGGGGGACAGCCCTTCGCCGCTTTCAACAACTGTCAGCAGTGCATCAATTTCATCCGGTTCAAGCTTGACTATCGGTTTTTCATGCACCTTGGGTGTGTCCGCCAAAGCTGCGACGTTGCGCGTTATTCTTCCTTTTTTATAAAGATACTTAAAAAAAGAGCGTACAGAAGAGAGTTTACGCGCCTTGGCTCGTTCACCGTTTGTAATATATTCTTCTTTTTCGTAATCTTCAGAATCGGTTTCCGCAGGATACATAGCAACGTATTCGAGGTAGCGTTCGATGTGATCGATTGAAACGTTTTCAAGAATCGAACAGTCAATATCACGTACGCTCAGTAATCCCGAGCATAAGCTGTCGCTGATCAAAAACTTAAAAAAAAGCTTCAGGTCAAGAGCGTATCCGTACCGTGTGAGAACGCTTGTTGACGGTTCGATGCCGCGGAAAAACTCCGCGCAAATCGGCGGCAAATCTTCGAGCAATGCGCGCAGTTTGAGCGTATACACGCGGGTTCTTTCATTTGAATAGTCTTCACTCATATTTTACACTTGAAGTAATATTTGCATCGTAACAGCCGAACGTATTGAAACTGAAAAGCGGGGAAAAACACTGTTTCTGTTCTTCCCAACTATTCGCAAAATGCATGTTTTGCGAATAGTTGGGAGGAAACACATTCATAAACAGCTTTAATGGCTTCCGTTTGCACTTCCTTGCATTTTAAAACATACGCCAGACTTGTTATGTCAGTTCTGCTTTTTGAGGTTTGCAGCTGCAGTTGTTGCAAGCTTATCGCACCGGTTGTTGTATGGATTATCCGCATGCCCCTTAACTTTGCGCCAATCAAGTTTGTGAACCCGCTGCAATTCCAAAAGTCTTTCCCAAAGTTCTCGGTTTTCAACAGGCTTTCCGGAGGCTGTTTTCCAGCCGTTTTTCAGCCAATTCCATATCCATCCGTTATTAAATCCGTTGCACAGATATGCGCTGTCCGTATATAACTCGACTTCACACGGCTCCCTAAGCAGTTCGAGTGCTTTAATTGCCGCTGTAAGCTCCATGCGGTTGTTCGTTGTCATTTTTTCGGCTCCGCTTATTTCTTTTTTTGCTTCGCCGTATATAAGCACCGCACCCCAGCCGCCGACTCCCGGATTTCCTGAGCATGCACCGTCAGTATAAATTACAACTCGCTTCATTAAAACCAGTTCCTGTGCTGAATTGATTTACACATCATATTTTGATTACCCGATGTTGAAATTGTACGATGATTCAACTTCAACATTCGGAATATCCGACTCGGCAGCGTCATCCGCGGATGACGAACCCTCATATCGGAATTCATCATCGTATTTATCCTCTTCATCATATGCTTCGGATTCGTTATGACAATTTGCGGATTGCGGAAGCGGAATAAACACGGGCGCACCGTCCTTAAACTTCCATTCTCCGAAAACACCGCGAAACTCTGCTCCGAGTTCAAGATGCAGCATGGCAATGCCGCAGTCAACCCCGCCGAACCCCCAATTGTTTGAATTGTTTATGAGTTCAATGCTGTCTTCCTTTATATCAAGCTCCCACGGCTGCTTATTGAGAGCCGAAGGCGAAAGCCGTGCGCAGTTGACAGCCTCCTGCTGCCATGCCGGAAGCGCGGAAAACGCTGCGGCATTCAATCCTGTAAGCTGTTCGATGCTTTTCTTCTTTGTGTGTTTAACTTTTCCGTCATAAAAGCCAAATGCGATAATGCAGGCAAGCGTTTCATCTTCCTTAATGTCCACAAATTCACGAACCTTTGACTTTTTATATGACGCGCCGAGCCAGCATGTTGCAATTCCGCGGGCAGTGCATTCAAGAACAAATGCCTCGCCGATATAACCGCCCATGTATTTGCTGCCCTTCTTTGTTATGACTGCCGCAAAACCTTTTGTTCCTGCAACTCTGCCGTAAGCCAAAAAAATGGATTTCAGAACCCCGTCCTTTGAACGCAAAACAAGCCGTGCTTCATCGTTATTGAGCCCTGCTGCAAATTTTTTCAGTTCAGTGAAAGTTTTTTGATCCACCGTATCTGAAAACTCACGTACGGATGTCCTGTTTTTTATTGATTTATACCAATTTAAAGTCATATCATTCATAATGATGTACACTCCCCCGTTTTCATTAGAATTATTTATTAAATAAAATCTTCTTGAGATACTTACCGGTGTAGCTGTTCTCAACAAGCGCAACCTGCTCCGGTGTTCCGCAAGCCACAATGCTGCCGCCGCGGTCGCCGCCTTCAGGTCCGAGATCAATGATATAATCCGCCGTTTTAATTACGTCGAGATTGTGTTCAATAACAAGGACACTGCTGCCGCTGTCGCAAAGGCGTTCAAGAATGGAAAGCAATCGTTCAACATCAGCAACATGCAATCCTGTCGTCGGTTCATCGAGAATATACAGTGTTCTGCCTGTATCGCGCCGAGCAAGCTCATTCGCAAGCTTGACGCGCTGCGCTTCGCCGCCGGAAAGCGTTGTTGAGGACTGTCCGAGTTTTATATAGCCCAGCCCGACATCAAAAAGCGTCTGCAATTTCTTCGCAATTTTGGGATGCGCCGAAAAGAACTCCAATGCCTGCTCAACCGTCATATCAAGTACGTCCGCAATTGTTTTGCCGCGGTATCGAACTTCCAGAGTTT